>JAABUJ010001745.1_pt1 | contig 30043 bp, 17 predicted proteins | sample 5559131 | NCBI WGS metagenome assembly JAABUJ01 (sample SAMN10711875, study PRJNA513366) | rock metagenome | isolation source: Antarctica rocks | place: Antarctica: Victoria Land, Mt New Zealand nord | collected 2016-01-07
GGGGAGGGCGGTTGGGGATGAGGGGTGGGTTTAGGGTCTAACGAGTTGTTGTGGTTGGGGGATAGGTGGAGGTGTTCTGGGCTGGGGCTGGGGCTGGGGAGAGGACTTTTACTGTGGACGTTGCTGTTCGCTGATACCCTATCTAGTATATACTATTGACCCGCCCACCTCGTAGTGCACCAAAGGGACAGCTTGCAGGATCCTCGTACTTTTGTCCATTCTGAGCATGCCATCGAAGCTTTGACACCTTAAACCACGTAATAGGCCAACGCATCACCGTGTAATCGTATTTCAAGTGCCATAACGCCCCACCAAAAACATGCCAAAGAGGTAACAGAGATGATTCGAGTTAGGAAACAAGTCTCGACCCGAGTTCAGTTCGCAAGGATAGTCCGGACCAAGTCTGTTCGACAAGCGTCAGTTTTCACACAACTTTCGGTATTTCTCGCGGCGGATACCTGTGTAATTGATCCCTCCACTGCTCGTATCAACCGCCTTCAACAGCTCATCCACCTCGTCGTCACTCATTTTCTCGCCCAGGTTCGTCAAGACTAGTAAGAGAGAAACGGTCAGTCCTCGCTCCCTGCCTGCGGCAGAGGTGTCGGCATGACGAGAACATACTGTACCGCAACTGCCCGACCCCGATGAAACCCGTCATGTCTTTATCGAACACCTGGAAACCTCTACAATATTCCTCCGGCTCACCCGGGTCTCGGAATCCGCCCGGTCGGTTGAGGATCTTCGAGAAAGAGTCGAAGTCGACTGTGCGATTCATCCGATTCTGGTCAGCGCCTTGTACACTTTGCATCCGCTTTTCACCCATGTCTTCGCGTGACTGCGGGGGACTTACAGTCTCCACCAACACTCTGCTCGAGATCGCTTATCTCCGCCAAGGTCGGGTTCTGGCCGCATGCGCGTAGTAAGTCGCCGAGCGATTCGAGTGCGACGCGCCCGTTGCCGCGTTTGTCGAACAGCGCGAAGGCTTCTTTGTAGTTTGTGGATGCCTGTTGTTGGGGGGATTGTGAGTGGTTTTCCCCGAGCGCTGTAGACGCCATGAAGACTATAGATGATGCTTGGAAAAGTTGCACATGGATGTAGAAGCTCGGAGAGACAGATGGGTAGGTGTGGTGTGAGAGAAGCCATGATGAGATTGGAGCGCATCTTTGCCTGCTCGAGACCTTGAGGGGGTAGTACATACCATTGTGAGAACAAGGATGGATAGGTAAAATTGAAGATTGGATATTTGGCTTAGAGGTTTCCTTTCAATGAGTTTACTAAGGTCTTGTATGGGTGTCTATCGAAGAGTGAAGGAGAAGTGGTTTGTATCATAAAAGCGCGTTGCTGCGGTTTCCCGGATGACAGGGGTTTGTTCGTCACGTGAGCCGTGGCTCGGCATATGTGGAGTAGAGTACCTCGCAGATCTAGATTTTCCTGACCACCTCATGCTATCTACATGAATAATCATTGTACTTTGGTTTGTTCTAAGATCTCTTCTGATTAAAGATAGATTCGCCCAGGTACGACTGATGGCCTGGGAAAACTACAATCGCGATGTTCGCCAACATACCCTTGCCTTAGGGAGGGCAATAAAGTCAGGTCCTTGCAAGTCTTACGTATATCTGTTTTTACAGATATTGCTCCCTATTTCAATATTCTGCGATTACTCTTTACCTTGTTCCTTCCCGTACGCTGTACAGCGTATAGTCAAAGGATCAGATCAAGTGCAATCAGCTGTGGTTCGGTTCTCAACTGTCTGACCAAGTTCGTCCGGTATTGGTTGTAGTTCAGGCCAACTGGCAGTTCTTGCCCCTTTGAGGCTCAGCAATCAGAATTGAATTACCTTACTACACCTTGTTGGTTACCGCATGAAGACTAATCGAAAATTAATCGCAGATGAGGTAGTCTCGACCAGGCAACAGCTTCTAGAATGCTGCGCCGCATCTTGAGGTATTCCCCAGGTTTCAATCCCAATCTGACGTCAACTGACGAGGTTCCAATTGCAAAGAATCGGCCCTGAGTTCGTCAGAGAGCCAGTATACAGCTGCCAGCTGCCAGCATGTCGCATCAGCTCTCGAGCTTCATGAAAGCTCAGATGGACTGGAACATTACATAAAAGCATTGGATAATATGCAACATATTCTACGTATCAATAGCTCATGTCATTGATGGAGGTTCACAGGCTACATTCACAACGTATGATCTTTAAACGTACTCGAGTATCAATCTTCTTCCATTCGGAGTCGGCTTAGCACCATCCTCTCAGCAAAGGCACTCAGCTATTCCATATACCATCCAGCGAGGATCGGTACCGGTGTGGCTGTGTGGTCTATCGATGGCTCAAATTCGATTAGGGCTAGTTGCGTTTACAACGACAACGCACCATACCAAAATGGCTGCAGTTCCATGGTTGCATACTACCTCAGTGGGACCAAGCCTAAAAGGGATCCAACAGTGAAAGTGGAGGGAAGCTTCGCTCATAGAAGCTCTTCCCTCTCTGCTTCACTATAAATTCGGCGTTTCTCTCTCTCTCTCTCCAGACTTCTTCTTAAAACTTAAGATTGCCTTTCAAGTCTCCGCATCTTTTTTCAGGCCTTCAATCTCGTTTCACGAAAGCACCAACGATATAACGACAATGCCTGCTATACCTCTCCTCAGTCGTGGTTTTTCCAGTGGCCTGTTAGCCGGCTCCGCACTACTCAGTGCCAGTAGCCTCCTCGACTCTGACAAACCAGGTTCCGGTGACTCGAATGTCGCTAGCTACACGGTCATTGGGTTTTTCGCTGTGGTTGTATTGTGCATTGTAGTCGGCACCGTCTACAGATGCACACGCCCATGCCGCAGGGCGCGGAAAGCCCAAAGGGCGACGAATGAGGACACGCCGGCAAGACAAGCGACCAAGAGATACCGAGCCAACCGAGACTATCTCCGAGGAAGAGAGAGGGAGCGGCAAGCAATCGAGGCGGCCCTCATTATCCAAACGTCACTTATAGTTCCGGAACCTACTCGATATAACAGAGGTCACCTTTCCGTGAGGCCTACGGCAACTTCGACAATAGGGTCGTCTGCTGAGGTCCAACTGGCGCTGCCCGAGCCTGCGGTCCATCGAACCAGGCCGACGAACGCACCAAATGCAGACAGCCGTCCCTCCACACCTCTACCGAAGTATGCGCGGCATGATCCTTTGCAGAGGGTGGAAGGAATGGCTGAGCTCCATCCTAGGGAGGGCAGTCCAAACTACACCGAACGGAACAGCTTATCTCCAAACGTCGAGCCTGAGTCATCCTGAGAGAAAGCATTTGTTGTTCTTCATTCTGCGAACCTGTACATAGTCGCTGTCAGAGCAAAACTATCTTCTCCTGCAGCATTAGCCTTCTTAGGTTTGCAATATGTGATTCGCGATTCGATGTAATCAAGGACAAGAAGAACTTCATGCGGTCAAGCACATTTCCGTAGCGGAGAAGTAGAGCTCTGCTAACCACTTCGGGTAATGAGCGCTAAGCCTAGAAAATCATAAACACCGTAAGGTAGTTACACTGTACCAAGAACCGCGAGACCCTAAGGTAATTGAACACAGGGAGCATTAACATACAACGTTTGCCTTTTGGCGGCCTGATTTCACTTACCCAGTGCTCGCTGCGCATATAGCCTCTCCACACGGAACTAAGACTTGCGTGGGTGAGGTGTGTTTGAGGCTGATCTGGGTAATCTTTTCCTGCTGCTTGGTCCATTGCAAGCCAGAAAGATGCGTCTGGATGTCAAGGTAAACGTCTAGTTCTTGGCTATTTTACAGTCTTGCTACGAGGATCCCCTACAAAAATCATGTCTTCGGGGCTAACGTCAGTATCCATTCGCAGCGGCAACTATTTGCACGGTCAGAGAGAGTCAAGGGCATCGACTTCCACCCTGCAGAACCATGGGTAATGTCACTCTTCAAGGTCATGTAGCAGATTCTGACTGTTCCTAGATCTTGACCACCTTATACAGCGGTATGTCAAGCTCGTGACGAAGCAGTAGACGCATGACTGGACCTAACATCTGGCGTGTATAGGCCACGTTTACATATGGTCATATGAGACGCAGGTACTGTTCACGTGCCGCAACAGGATATACGCTTGTACTGACATGTGGCTAGGCCATTGTCAAGACCTTTGAGCTCACAGATGTCCCCGTTCGAGCTGGCCGGTTCATTGCGCGCAAGAATTGGATCGTCTGCGGTTCCGATGACTTCCAATTGCGCGTTTACAACTATAACACCTCGGAAAAGATCACCTCCTTCGAAGCACATCCAGACTATATCCGTGCCATCGTGGTTCATCCCACACAGCCGTTTGTCCTCACTGCTTCCGATGATATGACCATAAAGCTCTGGGACTGGGAAAGATCATGGAAGTGCGTGCAAGTATTTGAAGGCCACAACCACTATGTTATGGGACTTGCTATCAATCCGAAGGATACGAACACATTTGCGTCGGCGTGTCTGGATCGGACAGTAAAGATATGGAACTTGGGTTCAGGGCATCCGAATTACACACTAGAGGCGCATGAGACAAAAGGTGTCAATCATGTTGACTACTATCCCCAAGCAGACAAGCCATACCTGCTGACTACCTCGGACGACCGAACCGTGAAGATCTGGGACTATACGACAAAGTCCTTGATAGCGACTTTGGAAGGGCACACCAGCAATGTCTCATTTGCTTGTTACCATCCGGAGCTCCCTGTTATCATTTCTGGCTCCGAGGATGGCACGGTCAAGATATGGCATGCGAATACCTATCGATTGGAGCAATCTTTATCATATGGCCTAGAGCGGGCATGGTGTGTCAGCTACCAGAGAGGCCGGCAAGGGATCGCCATGGGATTTGATGATGGTGCTGTGGTGGTAAAAATGGGTAGAGAAGAACCAGCGGTGTCCATGGACGGGTCCGGAAAACTCACCTGGGCCAGACACAACGAGGTGCTTTCCACAGTCATCAAGGGTGGTGATTTGACCCTGAAGGACGGTGCGCCACTCTCACTACCCACGAAAGAACTTGGTTCATGCGAAATCTACCCTCAATCTCTCATACACTCTCCCAATGGGCGTTTCGTCTCGGTCTGTGGAGATGGCGAGTATATCATCTATACCGCTTTAGCATGGCGGAACAAGGCTTTCGGCTCGGCTCTCGATTTTGCGTGGGGTTCTAAGGACAACAGTAATGACTATGCCATCCGGGAGTCCTCGATGAGTATCCGGATATACCGAAATTTCAAAGAAAAAGGCGGTGGGATTGACGTAGGATTTCAAGCAGAAGGCTTGAGCGGCGGTGTGCTGTTGGGTGTCAAAGGCCAAGGTGGTATTGGTTTGTTCGATTGGGAGACCGGCAACTTGGTGCGACGTATTGAGGTGGACCCAAAGAATGTAAGCTCCGGACATCCAAGTTGTAAAGTTCTAGGATTGGACAAACTAATATAATCATAGGTCTACTGGTCAGAGAATGGCGAACTAGTAACATTGGCTTGTGAAGATACGTTCTATGTTCTGCGCTTCTCGCGGGAGAACTATTTGAACGGACTGAATGCAGGCCAAGCAGACGAAGATGGTGTTGAGGCTGCTTTCGAGATTGTTACCGACATCAACGAAAGTGTACGGACCGGAGAATGGGTCGGTGACTGTTTCATTTATACCAACTCTACGAACCGACTCAATTACCTTGTTGGCGATCAAACATATACGATCTCTCATTTCGATCAGCCAATGTATCTCCTCGGCTACATCCCCAGGGACGGTCGAGTCTATATTGCTGACAAGGACGTCAATGTTATTTCGTATGCTTTGTCTCTCTCGGTTGTCGAGTATCAAACCCTTGTGCTACGGGGCGATATGGATTCGGCCAATGAGCTACTCAACGAGATTCCAGACGACCAGAAGAGTAAGATTGCTCGCTTTCTCGAGGGTCAAGGCTACAAAGAAATGGCTCTTGATATCGCCACGGATCCAGAGCACAGGTTCGATCTCGCGCTCAGCTTGAACAATCTCGACATTGCCCTCAGCATCGCAAGAGAGGCGGACGTCGAGCACAAATGGAAGACCGTCGGTGATGCTGCGTTGACGGCTTGGAACATTGCCTTGGCCGAGGAGTGCTTCAGCAATGCTAATGACCTCGGCTCATTACTGCTCCTGTACTCTTCTTCGTGTAATGCAGAAGGCCTCAGGAACTTGGCGGAGCGAGCAGACCTAGCTGGATCGAACAACATCGCCTTCTCCTGTCTTTGGCAACTCGCTGACGTGGACGCTTGCATCGATCTGCTTCTGCGGACTAACCGTACTGCGGAGGCTGTCCTATTCTCGCAAACATACAAGCCTAGCAGAACGCCGCAAATAGCGACGAAATGGAGGGAAAGTCTAGAAACAGATGGCAAAGGCAAGGTAGCACGGATGATCGGGATGCCACCCGGTGTGGAGGGTACTAGCGATGACGAGCTGTTCCCGGAATGGGATGAGTATCTAAGGATGGAAGACTCAGGGCCACAGGAACCGCTGATAGATGTTGGTATTGACGGTGGTAGTAGGGAGAATCAAGCTGACGACTATGTCAACGGAAGCGGGAAGCTTACAAAACAGCCAGCAGAGGTTGACGCGGTTGCTTAGAAGTTTCAATGAGTCGCTCGGGCTAAGTTGGGCTGCATTCTGTTTCTGTCACAGCACCTGGGCGTCATGTATGGTGTCATACGGCGTCTGAACATCTAGCTTCGAGCAAAAAGCGAAGAGGTTGTTTATCATTTCGATTGTAGAGTGTGCGTCGTTACGGACGTTCTCATAGGACGTGCCTGGATTCGAGTGAAGCAGAGACTGCTTTCACAATAATATTCAGCCTTGGACACCCCCAGCTGAAACTCAATCTGATGTAGGTCCTCGGCCAGGTTCTCGGCCAGTCATACAGCCAGTGAAAGTTTTACTGTATCTGATGCTCATGGAGGTGAACTTCTCGCTGCTGATGAACTCGGGCGGCTACGGAGAGGTTTGCTCAGGGTCGAGTAATTGTTCTCCGCACTGCAATGCCCTCCCACCTTGGTTTAACGCAAGCTGCAACATGCAACCTTCAGCTAACCGGGCTTATAGGCTACGATCACTTGCTTGAATCTTGTCGAAAGAATGTCCGATGGTGTTCCTTCAACAAGACTAGCATTTACTTCTCTTGTATCGAGAATCTGTGACCACTGCCTTGAGGTCAATCTGCTACCTTACGAAGTCACGACTATAAAGCTTACCACTACTACCCATATCGATTTGATCAAGCTGCCGCAAACCCAGCTCCACTGTGAACACTGAAAACCTACCACAAGCATGTCACACCCTCTTCAAGTGTCTGCCACAGCCGGCAAGGCCGACTTCTCCCGTCCTATCAACGTCTCGGCACTGAAGGGTAAAAGTGTCCTCGTCACCGGTGGCGCATCAGGCTTAGGAGCGGCATTTGTGAGAGGTTTTGCAGAGGCAGGGTATGTTTGACAAACCGGGGCGCCGACTGGGACTATAGTCTTCTGCCAACTGGCGGCAAGAGATACTGACACGAACGGTATGGCAGGGCCTATGTGACAGCTGCAGATATCCAAGCGGAACTAGGCCAGAAATACGCACAGGAGTTGAACCAGAACGGATATCAGTAAGGACCGACTACTCCGGATCCGTTGGGCTGGTTGCTATCGTCTTACAGTGTTCTTGTTCAACAGTGTCAAGTTTATCCACACGGATGTTCTGAAGTGGAAATCCCAAGTCAGCGCCTTCAAGGCCGCCATAGAACGTTCTCCCTCCAAAAGCGTTGACATAGTCGTCGCCGCCGCCGGCCTAGTCGGCCATGGCTTCATCGATCCAGATGACGAGCCGCCATCCTTAGATAAGGATCCCCCGGAACCATTAGTCGACATTTTCAATATCAACCTCACTGGCGTCTTCTACACCACCAGGTTGGCTTTACATTATTTCCAGCTCAAGGGCTCCGATGAGAGTACCAATCCGGGCAAGAAGAGTGTAATCCTAATATCCTCCCTGGCTGGATATCTGGAGTTGCCATGGACTGCCGACTACCAAGCTTCCAAGTACGGAGTCCGAGGAATATTCAAGGCGCTTCGCAACAACGTGTCAGCAATGGGAGTGAGGATGAATCTGATCGCACCCTGGTTCATCCAGACACCGATGACGAAGAATGTCGGGCCGATGTTGGAGGAGAGGGGCGTTGCGCTGGCGAAGCAGGAGACGGCGGTGGAGGCTGTCCTGAGATGCGCGACCGATGATAACATTAGTGGTAAGTCGTCGTTGCTCAACGTTACAGAGCATGAGCTGACGGAATTATTCGTCTCGCATAGGCCGTGCTATTGCAGTCGCAGCGTCGGGCCTCATCGACCTGAGAGACGATACTGAGGGTTTGGACGCTGGAATCGAGATCGAGCGTTATGTGGGCGGCGAGGTCAAGGGCTACGTGCAGACGTTACTTGATATCACCTTAGCGTCTCATCCCAAGTCCCATTCCACTTCCACATAGCAGAACAACAAGAAATGCATATAACGTGCAGTGCTCTAGCCAATGCTATGTTATGTTCTATAACATATTCAGTCAAACAAGGTCGCGGTTGGGCGGGTGGGGTAGGTACCTTACCGTATCGTCTTATCTGGATGTCTACCCCACCATGAGATGGATACAGTAACACATCCACGCTGCATATTGATGTACAGGTAGTCAGCTAACGCAATTCTTGTTTGATTGTACCCGAGGGGCTTCAAGAAGTAGCAGTCTAGAGCATCCGATCTCTAATCCGGCCTCCTCATCATGTACTAGCTATATCAATGGGCTAAGGTACAAGCACTGCAATCGGGCGAATGTCTTTACATCATCAATCCCTTCACCATTGCATCGTTTAGATCTGGGAACCCCCACAATCACCATCACTCAGTGGCATCGGAGTCTTCACTCCACGGCGCGGATCTTCAACATCTCCTCACAGACTGCGCCAGTCACTTATTGCACCCACCATGCCTTCACCTTTCACTTCCACTCCTGCCAACATCGACCCCCTTCCTCTCTACACCCGAGACCCCGAAACCTCATCCATCCGGTCCAGCGCACCCTCCTACACCTCCGAAGTCCCCTCCTACCATTCCTCGCGACCACCCAACCCGCGAAGCATCACCTTCGCCGCCGACTCCGGCCTGCCCAGCCGACGGTACGCGCCCGGCTTCAACCGAGGAGTCAGCACCGGCAGCCTGAGCCAGGTCGAGAACCACAAATTCAACATCTCCGAATGGTCGAGCGTCACGAGCGGCCACCAAGCGCGCCAATACCACAACGTCGCGCACCGGCGCGCGACCATGGCGAACGCGGAAGAGGAGCGCGTCGCGCTCGCGACGGCCATGCTTTCGCCCAAGTCGCCGGCCGACATCATCAAGGAAGCCAATGGATCGGATGGGTCCGAGGCCGCCACCGCGGACGACGACGAGGAGGATGCGTCGGTGAACCCGCTCGAGGACCCTGATCTGGTCGGGCACGAGGCCGCGGCGAGGGCGAGGGCGCAGAGGTTGTATATGCGTCGCTGCAATGATGAGGAGGCGTTGCGGCAGGAGAAGAAGACGTGGGACTTCATGCTGGCGCAGATGGCGGATTGGAAGGAGAGGGAGAGGAGTTGGGAGAAGTTTCGGAAGGAGGTGGGGCGGAGTAGGTTGTTGGGGAGGAGGACGGGGCTGAGGGGCAGTGTTGGTTGAGGGGATGTTTATCGGAGGGCACGCGTCCATGTTGGCTGGGGCGTGTGTTGCTGCGTTGGATTTGAGGCGATTTGGAGCTTGGAGAGCTTTACTACTGTTATCTACTTCGCTCTCATCGATGCTTGTCTGTCACTGCAGCTCTATGGACGCCATCTGGCTATGGAAGGTGCGCTGATGGAAATGTGATGATTGACATAGCGGAATCATAGTCAGTGGGCGCAAAATGGGGAGATATGATGGATGAAGTGTTATCGGTGCACGGATCGGGCAAATGTTTGGCGATACGGAGTAGATTGCGGCGTGCCGCGGTTGAGTAAACTCAAACTTCCCCACAATAATGCATTGGAAGTCATTGACCCCGCGTACCCCCGCGATGTGACACGCATCCAGACTCCCCGGTCCAAATATCACTGGGTGAATTCCACCTTGAATTCCTCGAAATCTGAGATTTCAGGAAGAATCCTTCTACAGTGTAAAAAAACAACCTCTTACTGCATCCATCGACCTCGTCGTCGCAAGGGGTCGCAAGTCTTCAGCCATCGATTTCCACAAAGACACAATTGGCAGCTTCAAGCGTCAGACCCTCGAGAGCTTTAAATAGCCACTTCATCTCCCACATCCCAGACTCCTCCCGACGCGAATGCCAGTGGTTGTGCACATCCAAATACCGGCATGGCGCAAAACAAGGACCAGAGACTGGAGGATTGGTATATCGGATCGATCGACCAAGGAACCACCAGCTCTCGTTTCTTCATTTTCGACGGTACGGGGACACCGGTAACCTCACACCAGGTCGAATTCAAGCAGATGTATCCCCAGTCCGGGTAAGGTGACCTTACGTACACATCTTTGATGTCTGAGCGAGCAAACGCTCATTATTTGCTGCCTTCAGATGGCACGAACACGATCCCCTGGAATTAGTCGCTTCGGTGGAAAAATGCATCGAAGAGGCAACCAAATCATTCGTGGAGTCGGGCCACTCCGTTTCTGACATCAGCGCCATCGGCATTACCAATCAACGCGAAACGACACTGGTCTGGGACAGCCATACGGGGAAGCCTTTACATAATGCCCTTGTCTGGCCGGACACGAGGACTCAGCCGATAGTACGAGAGCTAAGGGGACGAAGTGGCGCGGACAAGCTGCAGGGCATTTGTGGTCTGCCTTTATCCACATATCCTTCATCGGTGAAGCTGTTGTGGCTACTTCGCAACTGTGAGAAGGTCCGTGAGGCCTACGATGCATGCCGATTGGCGTTCGGCACAGTCGACACTTGGCTGCTTTACAACTTGAACGGTGGCAAGGAAAAGAATTTCCATGTCACGGATGTAACGAACGCATCAAGAACCATGTTCGTCAACTTACGCAATCTGGAGTATGACGACAGTCTCCTCGACTTTTTCCAGCTAGACCGAAAGAAAATCATATTACCAAAGATCGTCCCCTCATCTGACCGGGAAGCATTTGGTTCCATGGCCTCTGGTGCTTTGAAAGGCACTCGGATTACAGGGTGTTTGGGTGACCAATCGGCCGCTCTTGTCGGTCAATGTGCTTTCTCGCCTGGAATGGCCAAAAATACCTATGGTACTGGCTGCTTCCTTCTCTACAATGTTGGAGAGACGCCTGTATTGTCAAATCATGGCTTGTTGGCTACAGTAGCTTATCACCTTGGAGGCAACAGAAAGCCAGTGTATGCTCTGGAAGGTAGTATCGCAGTGGCGGGGAGTGCGGTGAAGTTCTTGGTGAATAATCTGGGGTTCGTTGAGGCTTCACATCAGATCAGCGAATTAGCATCGACAGTAAAAGATAATGGAGGCTGTGTCTTCGTCACCGCATTCAGTGGGCTGTTCGCGCCCTACTGGATTGACGACGCAAAAGGAACTATATTTGGCATAACCCAACACACGGAACGGGGACACATTGCAAGGGCAACATTAGAAGCGACGTGCTTCCAGACGAAAGCAATTTTAGACGCAATGGAGAAAGACAGTGGTCACAAGCTCTCACAACTTGCTGTGGATGGAGGCATGAGCAATTCTGATCTCTGCATGCAGGTACATGTCCAATCACTTTTGCTTATCTCCCATGACGGCTGACTCGAATGTCTCAAGACTCAAGCCGACATTATCGGCATCCCTGTAGATCGGCCGTCCATGCGTGAAACAACCGCTTTGGGTGCCGCCATCGCTGCCGGATTCGCCATCGACGTGTGGAAGGAATTCGAGGAGCTAAAAGATATCAACCAGGCTAATCGCATGATTTTTCAACCAGATATCCCGAAAGAGCAGAGTGACAACATGTACGGAAGGTGGACAAAAGCGGTGGAGATGTCCAAGGGTTGGCTTGATGCTAGTGAGAAGTAGTGGTGATGATTATTAGGTTGCGGCGTCGTAATTGTACCGCCGCGTAAGCCAAGCAGAAACCAAGGATACAGTTCTCTGTATAGTTAGTATTGATTTTATCGCACGCCCCTGCGACGCTTCACCGGTTTTGTAGCTACCTTGTTGTTCCTGTCCTGTGGAAACTCTTGTTGCGGACTTCTGCTTGCGCTTTGCTTCATTGGGCCCAGGAGGAGTTATCGTCTGATCCCGCACTCAGAAGCGGTCTCTAAGGTCATGGAATTGTGCGTATGTCTCGGGGTTACCCAACGGTCGTGGTTTGCAAGCTCTCTCGAAGTGTCCGAGCCAAGACTAAGGTACGGACGGAGACGGCGGAGAGGCGGGCCTTGAGAGCCCGAATTTCTGAAATTACAGCCCGGACGGGAGGATGCGCTACCACGTTAGCAAGCCAAAGGTGGTATACGAATGCAACGTGAGAAGAGTGGCAAAACATCCCTCGTGGGAAAAAGAAATGCTTGGACATGGCTTTTCAGCGCCATACAGGCTTGGGCAACAGGGTCAAGAGACCCCTGGCTATGGCTGTGCCTTGTCCCAAAATAGCTTCCGCAATCCTCCTATCGTCGATCGCCCTTTAGTCTAAACGCGGGAACGTCATGTCAGAGGATTCTACTCACTAGTCAGGCAGCAATGCGAGTGGAGCCTTTTTCGCGACGATCCTGTCGAAATTTTACCTTCCATGTGCCCGGCAGGTCTTCTAGAGTTGCAAATTCTGCTTGCCAACTATCCCATATACCTGCTCCTCCGCGGCACAAGCTCGAGTCTAGAACCTCGTTGCTCGGTATGAATCAACTTCTAGGATGGCGCTCTAGGATTCTGAGGGCAGGGTAAGGGCGGTGGCGCTGGCGAACCGCCAGAATAGGAACCATGTCCTTCTGCCATGGTTCCTGCTCGCCTCCCGTTCTCAACGATTCCACATGGAGATCTGAATACTCCGTGCCCTGGACAGTGGTGGTTCCGGCCTTTCCATGTCCCAACACCGGAAGAGCTATCCTCCCATTGGCCGTCTGCTATCATGGGTGCGAGGAAAGTTGGTCTCCGATGGCGCATCTGCACTGCTCTGTCCTTAACGCTCGAGTCCTCTGGAGATGTTTTCTTATATTTCTCGATTCGATCCGCCTCCGGACGGCCGTTATAAAACCATTCATGGAATCACCCCCAATCCCCAGGCATCCCGCAGAACTGACCAGCTGTCATACCGCCACACACCGCGCGTTTGGCCCCTTATATACCTCTCCGACGCTGGCTTACGAAAGACTGAGTTGAGTGGAAGTGGAGGATGTGCGATTACACCCAGGTAAAATACAACTGCGGGCATGTGCGATACATCGTCAAGGCATGGTGTGAGAAGTATCAGCAGACGCAGCAGCGGTGTCCTCCAAATGTTGTGGCTATGTAAGGGAGCCCGCTTCTCTCTCTCTCTGGACAAAGTTGCTGATACTCGCCGTACAGTGAGTACAGACTAGACGAGAAATGCGGTCAGTTCTTTGTCGACCATCCAGGTGCTAGTGCTTAACCCAGGAGCTCAGGCGACTGCAAAGCGAACGCCTCCTCTTCCTGATATTCGAGAGCGGAAGATGCAAGATGGGATTGCTCGGAGAAACTGAGGCCGCATCTGTTGGACCTCGATACGTCACTATGAAAGCGACTATGAACGGGCTCTACCGGCTAAGATACCCGAATCACCTCTACCACCGGGCGTCAGAAGAGGTCGTCTTCACAGCTTCACTCGATGCAACCTACTAGATATACAATGTACCACACATGTGTATGGGATATAAACGCTACGAGGGCTAACCGTGCAATTGAGATACTTGAGGGAAACAACTTCTCCAGCAATCACTGTGACTGCTTCTGGGCCCTCCTTATGTATCTTAGATGAAGGCGAATTTGGTCCCTTCCAGTTTCACTTCTGCCAGGATCGAACAATTTGGTGACTCTCTCCACTGATAAATCCGATCGCACTTGCTTCTGCATCGTAGCTGAGGGAGTTCATGTAGGGTGGCCTCAAGGTGTTTAATTGATACATTGCGTGTTTCAATGTGGAAATTGTCTTCTTCAGCTGCAGGCATTGCGTAAAGTTACCTTAGAAGCTAACCTTATATTTGTGCAAACTCTCCTACTACCATGACAGGTTGTTGGGGTTGTCGTCAAGTCAGTCTACTTAAGCAGCCTCTTCACCCACCGTCCCCTGACCTACTGTATGATTGATGATGTCTCATCAACTTGCTGATTTCACATACATTCCATTGAAGGCCACTCTATATATCTGGGCTTATACTGCCTGGCTCTACTGTCTCACTGTAATCTGTTTGCATATGCACATATCTTTCTGTCCTCTCGCCCTGTTCCGTTCATGCAAATGAGCTCGCCACTGTTTAGTGTGCACTCACTCAGGACACAGGTCAGATGGTCTCACTAAAATCTTGAATGATCTTACACTAATTCTTTAAAATAGAGTTTTTCAAGAAGCTAACAAGCAAGATACTGAACTTGAAATTGTGTAATTCATTAATAATTCATTACAAATCTATTAAGAATCTATTTGTAACTGATTAGTGATTAGAAATTAGTGTTTAAGAATTAAATGATTAGAATTAGAAAGTTTAAATTAGCAATATGAAATATATTATGTATGCATTTCAGATACATTAAAATTAGAATTAATTAATTCAGAATAGATTAATAATATATTTAAAGAATTTAAATCTCAGTTAATCTTGAGGTGTTTCAGAAGATTGAATGATCTTTTAATAATTTTTATTAAGATCATTTAAGGTTTTAGTGAGATTATCTGACATGTATAATCACACTTACCTTACAGAATAACTTCAGGCAGTTAAAGTTGAGATAGTTAATTTTAACTTATCAGAGTTAGACTTTCTTAGCTGCATAAAAGGTATTCACTAGAGTCAGATAAACATGACTGCTAAGTAAGATAGTAGAAGCTCTTACTATTGCTGTCACTCTCACTGTCATCTTCACTAACACTTTCACTGTCACTTTCATTCTTACTAACACTTTCACTCTCACTGACACAATAAGATAATGATAGACAGCAAGAGTGACACTGAGAGTGACAGCAGTAGTAAGAGACTTTACTAGTAGTTATATCTGTCTAATTCTAGTGCACACTTTTAATGCAGCTAGTAAATGCTAATCAAAATGAGTTAAAAGTAACTGTTTTATAGTGACTGCTCTGAGTCATTCTGCTTAGCTTGTATCTTTAAGACTTTAAGACATTGCAGATACTGACAGTCTCATCACTATGTATAATGTCATCTTTTATGTTTAAGAAGTTCTGATGTTCAAGAAGACAATACTACTTGTTAAAGAAAATGTAAGTGTCAATGATGTGAAGGCACATTTAATTTTAAAGAAAAGTGAGAAGATAAATAAGCTGTTAAATACTAAGAAATGAATAAGACTGACATTATATAAGCTGTAATTATTATATAACTTTGCAGCTACTCTTCTCAACAATGTTGCATGAAATTAAAAGATATCTTGTTAAGAATCATTTATTTATGTGAGACACAGATACTTTATGTACAGTTAAAAGAATCTTCTCTTTCAGATGATGTTGAAGTTAATTTAAGATGTGCTTTTTGATTTTATATTTAGACACAGCTTTACTGTAAAGAATTGCTCTTAGTTACTCAGTAAGATGATGTTTTTTTATTGTAATTTAATTAAATTTACTGAATCATATTTATGCAGTGTCTTCTTGTCAGCACATCATGCATCTAACTTATATGTGTCTTTAGAATCTTTTATATACATCAATTTACACTATATACTAAGATTGATCACTTTCTAATTACTTTTTCTTCTTTAACTTAAATATATTTAAACATATCACACTCTGTTTTACTATCTACACTGCAATCTTGCTCTTCTTCTGCACACAACTTAAGAATTATGCAAATTTTACTATGCTGTTCTTTTTGAGAGCAGACTACTGAATTAATTAAAGTATGTTTATGTGATAGAATGATTAATGTCATAAATAATATAAGTAGTACAATGTTAAAAAGAAGATAACAGAAATAATGAATGCATTGTTTTCTGAATGATGTTTATATTAAAATATTAAGTATAGTGTTAAGTCAGAAGAGATAATAAGAGTGAGAAAAGCTAATAAAAAAGAAGCATTAACATTAAATTAAAAAGAAAAAGACTTAAATATTAAGAATAATACAGCATTACTTTAATAATGTAAACTCACAAGTCTCTTATCTATAAGAGACTGATGAGTAAGATATGTAACAATGTGAAACACTACATTATGATAGCTATTCAATGAAGTTTCAATGTTAAGATCTTATATTGATGAAGATTAACAATTAAGAAACTTAAAAGATTTGTATGCAAAGACTGTCTATATAGTACTTTGCTTATCAATTATTGTGTAAGAAATTCAGCTATAATTTGATATAAATATATAATGATATTATAACAATTGTCTTTTCTTTTATGCACTGATTCTTCAGTACATTGATGTATTATTAGTATTATAGATATATCATGATTCTGTGAAATTAGATCAATAAAATGTAAGCAATAATTTACTTAACATTTTTATGTATTTTGCTTATTATCTATCTTAACTAAACTGATGATTTTGCACAATACTTTAAGTTTATTACATTCAGATAGATAATGATTCAGCTTTATTTAATGATGAATAATATATAAAATATAAGTGAAATCAACTTTTCTTTATTTCTGAATCAGTTAAATCAGTGATCTCTTTGTTTAATTACAATATATAAAAGACTCTTTCTCATATATAACTTGCATTCATTTCATCTTCAACATCTTAATATATCAAAGTCATAGCAACTTCATGTCTTTGAATGATGCTTCTCTCTTGTAACACTTTGTAAACAGCACAATAGTGAAAGTGTAATAACAGCAATATCATAATTATTAAAAAGAATAAAAAAGATGTTTTTTTAATTATGTTTTTCATTAAGAATTCAGCAGAATTGTCAGTGATTTCTGTATATATAGCATTTAAGACATCAATGCATTTTAATAATGTTGCAGTCTAAGAGATGCATCTGTATAAGTATAAAGAAATATAATAAGAAATCTTTAAATTTCTGTTATTCTCATTATTAGACACTGTCTGTTCACACAATCTTAAACATTAATAAGTTAATAAATTCATTAAAATTGATTCTGAAGATCAAGTCTGTAAGAGTTAAATCAATTAAGAATGTAATAAATACTGTAAATAACACTGTTAACATATTTGCTCTGCTAAAATGAAATATAGAAACAGAACACAATGAAGAAGAATACTGAGCATAAGAAATATAAATATCTTAAAATAAATTTATTAACAAAATGTCTATACAATGATGATGAGATGCACACTTTAAATAGTGTTGTTGTGTAGAAAAGACAGCAGCAGAGACTTTGCTGTTGTATATAAATGTAATTATATTTATTCAATCTTTTTAACAATAAAATGCTGTCTTTTTACACTTTATATTCACTTTCTTAAGCTATAGATAAGTTATTGTTGATAAATTTAATTAAAAATGCTTACTTAATGATTGTCACTGCACTGTTAACATCACAGAACATCATTCTCAAAGTATAATTGATTTGTAAGAAATTCATTACTTAAAAAAGTATTGAGCTTAAAATCATAATTAATAAATATTTTTCTGCTCTGCATTATATGCAACATTCTTCTTTCACAATAATATCATCACATACATTGTATCTCAATTTCATTTTCACTTCAGTTCTTAAGAATATCATTATCACACAACATCATATTCTTAACAATTTCTCTATCTTCTTATTTACTTACACTGACATCATCTCAATATCACATTATAATCATTACATCAACAACAAATTAAATTCTTTCTGTTGTCTTTGCTGTTCAAAACATATCAATAACAACATCAATCAATATAACATTATTAAGAATTAAAATTACAATTATTGCAAGATGTTCTGAAAGCTGTGCAACTCAGTTTAATAGAAAGTTTCTTGTTATTTTATAATGCATTAACAGTAACAGATCTTCACATTCTTTAATTGCTGAGTTAATAATTTGTATATACTTATTAATTATATCATCATTATAACAGTTAATGATGTTCATCAATCTTGACTTTAATGTTATCTCAATCATATATAGACATTGTTTATTAAGTATGTCATCATTTACATTATTTATGTTGCAGAGCATCACAGCAGTCATTATAAGTTTATAGAGATTTATAATCTGTTGTTGCTCATAATTTAAAAGCAATAAGCAGTCACTGTGATGCAGACATTCATGTTAAATATTTTCTGCTTTACAATTTATTTTTTTAGTTTTCTTGCACTTTACTGTCATCATCATGTTGCTTACTTCATTTCAAGTATGAACTTTTCTTTCTTTAATTAAGTAACAACATCTTAAAAAGCTTTTATGACTCAATGCTGTAGCTTAATTATTTTAACAGTAATTATAACATTAATAAATAATTACTGTTCTTATCTTCTGCTCTTGATAGCAATACAGATGCAGAGATAATAAAGTAATTTAATAATGTTTTGCTGATGTATTGATTATATTTTGACTTTATTTCTTCTAAATAATATTATATAAAATATTTTTAATAAAAGTTTTTAATCTCTTAAATCTCATTTACACTTGCACTTCTTCTTTATTCTTGCATTATATTCTTGTCACAACACTTCTGCATCTTTCATATTCTTTACTTAAAATCACTTATTATATTCTGTTAAATATTCTACTCACTTAACTTTATATTATAACTATTCTTTTCTTTATCTCTTAATTAAGATCTCTTTAATCTTGTATTCTTTCTTATCATTTATGAGATCTGAGAAGAACAGTTTTAATAAAGAATTATTGTTTAGATAGTATTTATGAAACTTTAAATATAAAATATAAAATACATTATGAATTCTATAATAAGCAGACAGAGTCAGTCAGTATGCTTGTTTGTTAATAAGATTGACAATTTGAAAAGACTTAATAAATTTATATAATAATTTCTTGCTTAATTTGCATTACTTTAAATTCTTAATGAACAATAGCATCAGATTGTCAACATTGTAGCTTTTTTAAATATAATTTTTATTAGAGTAAAAGACTTCACTGGTTCATGTGACTGCATAAAAGACTTGAATGGTAGTTGACTCATAAAAAAGACTTAGATAGACTTTACTTTAACATTAATTCTTTATTTATAGTAAATACATTGCTGTCATTAAGCATTTAATGTTTACATTCATCATTCAATGCATTTCAATCTTGTCATCATTCACACACTTTCATCTTACTGCCATCAACATCACATCACAATGTCAGCTTTATCAGAGCTGTCTGCTTTTTTAAAGAATGCAGTCTTTCTTAATTGATAGGTTCTGCACAAGATCATAAATAATTAATTTATTAAGAACAAGTAAGTTCTGTTTCTACATCAACTACTATGCTAACTGATACTTTCTTTCTTAGATTTGCATTCAAAACACTGATAAAGCACTCAATACACATCATATATGAATGCTGTGTGCCAATCTGCACATAAAGAGTGTGAATAAGTCTAAAGAACAGAGTGATGATTATATTGACACTGAAGAAAGTGCACATCTGCATTGAAGCAGATATACAGAAGTGAACAGTCTTCTGCAGTCAGAGCTGAGCACAGAAGGCTGCTTTGAGATATTTATGTGTTATGAGAGCTACTAAGTCTCATGATATTATAAATTGTCTATGAATTCACTTTGAGAAGACAGTGAGCTACAAGATAGCTCAGCAGATCAGACAAGAACTTCTAAACAGTGATTTAGAAGCTTAATAATACAGCTTTCAGCTGTTATCAGTCTACATGCAGAAACTATGTCTACAGACTTCTGAAATGTATACAGATCTTGTAATTAATTTAGTAATTGATGAGTTTTCTTTTCTTTTGTTATTAAACTAATCACTACTTACAGACAACTTTGAACACTGTTTTGTGTGCTCAGCACAGTCTGATCATTTCTTTCAACAATGCTGTTTCTTTCTTGCTGTGAATGACATCTTTTTAAAAGCTTATTTTGTGCAGATCTTGCTGCTGACAGTTATAATTGATGTAAATGAAAGAAACTTGCTTCTCACTTAAACAGTAATGAAAAATAAGTCTTAAAACTCATGAAAATACTTTCTTTTGCATCTGCAACAGACAATTTCAGAGATACAGAACTGTACTTTGATGTCAGATTGAGATAAAGAGCTGTTTTAGACAGATATGCTGCTGAGTTCTTAAGTGATGAGAGCTTACTGCTGTCATTACTTGAGTAAAAACTTCTTGAAGAAGATAAAGAAAATGTTGAGGTTCTGTTTCTGAGTCATTGCTTAAGCAAAAACAGTGAAAGTCTTTAAGACAAAGATAAGAAAGCTATGAGAGATCAAATCAGCTGTGAAAGATTAACTTCAACAAGTAGTAAGTGCTTCTTTTTTAGAAAGTATTTTACTGACTGTTCTTACTGCTTAGAATTCACAATTTTAAGCTATTGTTCACTTTTCTGATCATTGCTATAATCACAACATATTAAACATCATTAAGTCTGTCAACAAGACTCTGAAACTCAACTGTAAGCTTTTAATCATTGAGCTTCTGAATGTCATATGACATAGAATGATGAAGACAAGATATAAGTGACTAAAAGTCACAAATATCTTGTCTTAAAGCATCTTATACACTTTTTTCTGTGCAGAACACATCCTGAAGGCACAGCAATGAGCTTGAAGCAATTGAGTAAGTCAGTTTCTATATTATTGATTATGTTAACTACTCTATTTACATAGATACAGATGAAATCCCTTGTTAAGAAATGTATAATTCAGTTAAATAACTCAATCTTCATGATCAATCTACAGACTCAAACCTGCTTCTGTTATCATTATTAGAAGAACAACATATCTTGTGATCACATCATGATCTATATCTTTATTCTAAGTCAGTCTCTTAATCTCTATCTTTTCTTCATTCTCTCAGTGACAGTCTGAACTGCTATCTATTCTGAGTTGATGACAGCTATTAATGTCAGCAATCTTTATTCTGTCAACAACATGAAGTGTAACTCTTCACATACTTATGTGTCTTACAGAAGACCTAAGAAGAAGCAAATTTAGATGAAGAATACATATGCTTTATGTAAGCTGCATCAGAATGATTTGAAAGACATTGATGAGAATTTAAGACTGAAAAATGCAGTTCATCACTGTAGTACATGTCATCAAATAAGACATAATGTCTCTACATGCTGTAGGCTATATAATTAGTAAATAGAAGCAATTTAAACACATAAATATCTATTATTTGTTTGTTTGTTTACTATTCTAATGTTTATTTACATTTTGACACATCAACACATTCTAAGACACAAAGACTATTCAGGTTAGCACTCAGCATTGAGTCTATCTGAGTCTTTTTTATGAACTGACTATCATTTAAGTCTTTTATGCAGTCACATGAATCAGTGAAGTCTTTTACTCTTTTTATTAAAGTACTTGACTTGCACTTTTACAGCAGCTTATCATTGCTTTATTATTATAATATAGATTTTCTTCATTTACTGTGCTCAATCTTTTACTGCTAACATCTTTTCTTTATAAATATTGTTCTCAATGTGTTGAGCAATTCTTAAGTGATAGTTCATTAATGTTTTAAACAGTGTTTAATCAGTTATTATATGTTTTTTATTTGCATACACAAACTCTGTCATTAACAGAAAGAATACTCAGTTATCTTGTTCTTCACAACAATAATAATGTAAATAATGTTTTAAAATTTAATTCTATCTTTTAATTTGATCATCAGTTTATAAATAAAAGATAATGCTTAATCTTTACTTCATTTAAAGTTAATAATAGAATTCAGATCAATATATATTAATAAAGATTGATTCTCAGTTTAAGACAATATCTTTGAATTCTTTATAGTGACATATAATCTGTTCAATATATATGTTAACTAACTTGATTACAGTAAATTTTTTAGTAATAAAGATATATTAAATTATCTTTATAAGACAATTCACAATTATCAATATAAAGTTATAAACATTAATTTCTCATTTGCTAGACAGCAAGTTAATGATTATATTCATTGTTATCTTCTCTCATAATTAAGTAAATAGTGACAACAACTGTAATTTATCATATAAATAATGTCTTAATACTTAAATTCTTAAACATACAGTACACAAAGTGACATATTCTTAAACATTATTCATCATATTAATTCAATAATACTTTCTAAACAGTAAATTAATTGTTCTGTTTACTTTATAATGTTCTGCTAAAACATTATCATAATGCAGCTTCATAAATTCATTCTTAATGACTTCATTAAATAATATATATATCTTGCTTTTATGATAAAGTAATTCAATAAAATTAAACATTTACAGACTGTCACTAATGTCTTGATAACTGCAGTTACTCTGTAATTTTAAATTTTATCACATCTTTACTGTTAGAACATCAGTGTTCTGCAAGAGATGAATAAGTTTAAAAAAAAATAATTACTTTTTATTATGTATTATTTTGCTGTCAGTCACTTTCTAAATCAATACATATAAAATAAACTGTTTACAATCAATAATTTCAGCAACAAAGTTAAGCAGCTCTTCTGCTATGTTGTATATAGATAAACTAAACATATAATCATCATTCTTTAATTCATTTCTGAATAAAGACTTTTTAAATTTCTTATTAACTTATTCTTAACAGTCATGATCTTCAGTTTAAGTACTTAATCAATATTATTTTAATAAAATAATCAGCATAATTTGCAGATCTAAGCTTTAAGTGTTGATTTGACTAATTAAAGCAGTAATGCTTAATTTTAACTTTTAAGATAGTGTGATCAGCTTTCATTGCAATGTTAATAGCAACTTATTTATGTTCTTTTTGACTTTATAGTCAGAACATCTTGATGACACATTAATGAGATTTATTTTTTTTGATTAATGTATAATTATAAAATTATAAGCAGCTAGCTTCATAACTTAATGTGCTTGTCTTCTATTTAATGATTTTACATTCATAAATTCTTATAGATTATTGTAATTCATAAGTATCTCAATAAGATAACAACTATTCTCAAGATAGTATTGTTAGTGTTTAAATGCCTTTACAATTGTTAACAATTCTTGATTATAAGTTTTATAGTGTATTTTAATCAGATTTAACTTTCTTAATTAAAAGACAATAAAATGTCATTGAGCATTCATTTAAAGCTGTAAATAAATATTTATCAGCTTAACTATTAAGATATTAGTTTTGATTTAAGCTCTTAGCTTTGAGTTAAAGTGCATTAAGATAGATATCTATGTAAAGACATTACAAAATTTGCAAAATACTTACATTATTATTTATAATTATTTAAATGCATCTATCTTCTTGTCATTCTTGCTGCCTTTTAACAAATTAATTAAAGAAGCAGTGATCTTAGAATATCTCTGTATAAAGTGATGATAAAAGTTTGTAAATTCTAAAAATATTTATATCTCATAGTAACTTCTAGATACTGATCATTTCTTTATGATTTTAACTCATTGTTGATTCATCAAAACATCAGTAGTGAAGATAATAAACTTAAGAAATTTCATTTATATAATATAAAAAGTGCACTTCTTTAAGTTTACATACAGTTTAAATCATTAAAGTTGCTTCAAAATTTGTTTTACATGACTCTGATGTTCTTCTAGAAAACTGAAATAGATCAGAATATTATTTAAATATATTATATAAAAGACATTAATTAACTAAGTTAATGCTCAGTTAATATAGACTTGAAAGATTGTTGAGACATTAATCAGTTTAAATGACATAATTATGTACTTAAAATAATTATAACATATATAAAATGCAGTCTTTTATTTGTTATCTTTCTTAATCTTAATGCAGTGATAAGCATTCTTAAGATTTAGTTTAATAAACATCTTAACTTCACTTAAACAATTAAGTGTCTCACTAATCAATAGTAGAGAGTAATCATTTTTAATAATAATTTTGTTAAGATCTCTATAATTAATATATAGATATAAGCTTTCTTCATTTTTTAAAACAAACAGAATTGATGCTTCTGCAGAGTTAACAGAATGTTGTATTTATTTCTTTATTAAAACATTATTTAAATATTCTTTAAGCACTTATAGCTTAGTTTTCAACAAACTGTAAAGTAAATTATAAAATAATTTATGTCTCTCTGTCTTTATGACATAATCATGATCTTAATAAAATAATAACTTGTCAACATTTTCTTCAGAGAACACATTTATGTATTTATTGTATTGTTAAGATAGTATTAACATATTATTAACAACATATATAACAGTTGTTGATGAGTCTGACTTAGACATCATCAATAATGTATAAACAGCAAATTAATTTTAAATGTTGTTGATAAACATCTTAGACTCATCAATAATCAGAGACATTTGTTTTATTTTATAATGTTATATGTATAAATTATAATTAATATGAATGCATTGTCATTTCAGATCTAAGAGATCAAAGATGAGTTCAGATTCATTCTTATTTAAAATATAAAATAATTACTTTTTAGTTTGCTCTTGTTCTTAACTGTTGATGAATTTATACTTCATTAAATATGCATCATAACAATAAATATGTTGTCTCTTCAGAAGCTTTGATCTCAGAAGTTTCACATTAATTTATGTTAATTAATGAGTAACAACATATCACTAAAACATTACATTAATCTCTGCTGCAGTGTTCAACAGTACACTGATAAAGATTTAATTAAATTTAATTTAGACTTAATCTTTCTTTATAATGCTAAATTTCTTTATAATTTTTAATTTAATTTTTATTACTAAAGCACAATTAATGAGACTCTGTCTTTTTTTGTTTTAACTGCATTAATCTTAATGTAATTAAGATTTTTCAAAGAACTTTTACAGTTCTTTATAAAATGACTCAGTCTCTTACAGTTATAGTAGTCATTCTTCTTGACATCAGTCTCAAAATAAGATTTATTTATGTTATTATGATAACTTAATTTTATAATCTCAGAATTAAGATGATTGTTCTGCTGTGACTTTGCTGTCTAAATGAAAGAATGCAAACAATGTTTATAAATTTTCTTAACAGTGTAACTCTGAATTGTATGATCACTTATAGATTGCTAATTAATTTTTAATTTAATAATCAGAACTATTAGACTTTCTTTTATCTTTAAGAAATCTTAATAATTAATTAAAGTTGTTTAAATCTCTAATTAAAGTTTCATAAAAAGATAACTTATTCTCTATTTCTTTATATAGCTCAGAAGCTAATCTTTCAGTATGTTAAAATATGTTATAAAAGCTTAAACTAATTAAATAAATTTCTACATAACTTTTAAGTATTTCTGTACTGTATTAAGTCTGCAGTTCACTGAGTTCTCAATAAGATTGAGCAGAAATTCTAAAAAAATATTTATAATTTGTTATTCAGAAATTTATTCTCATTAATGTAACAAAATTATGCATCTTAAGATTCTTCTGCTAAGAACTGCATGACAAAGAGAATTTTATTGTGATTATTGAAGAAGTTTTTAGAAATTAAGTAGAATATCATCACAATACTGTGTATAAATTCAGTATGTTTATAAATGAACTTCTCATTATATATGAATAAGTTCTTCAGTCATTAAGTCTATTTTGCTGAAAGTGCATACAAGACTTTGAATGCATGTTGCTTTGTTGAACTTAAAGAATTAATAAGAATATAAAAAGATTTTATATGTAATTCTTTCTTAAATAAGATTTAAGAGTCTTTATCTCTCAGAAGTTCATCAATCTCATTATGCATATTAAATGCTTATAGTTCACAAGTAATTTTCATAAGTCATCATCTTTTCTCTTTATTAATCTATTTAATTTCAGTCAAACAAATCTATTTATCTAAATATTAATTCTTCTTCTTTGTAATCTAAATAACAGCCTGAATCTCTGCAGATTTTTATTCTTTAGAAGTCACTTAAATCTCAATATAATTAAAGAATAATTCTGTTTCATTTTGCTGACTTTTAGTCTGCATATTGTAATGTAATGAATCATCATTCTTTAAAAAGATAAAGTTGTTAAAATTGTAAATTTATAAATCTCTTATCTATAAGAGACTGATGAGTAAGATATGTAACAATGTGAGACACTACATTATAACAGCTATTTGATGAAGTTTTGATGTTAGGATCTTATATTGATGAAGATTAACAATTAAGAAACTTAAAAGATTTGTATGTAAAGATTGTCTATATAGTATTTTGCTTATCAATTATTGTGTAAGAAATTCAGCTATGATTCAGTATGAGTGCATAGTAATATTATGACAAATAAGCTATAGTCAATGTACATTGAGACATCATTATCAATGAAATCAACACTGACTTAAACTGCTTAAAAATACAAATATTAATTTATATATACTGTCTCTTTTTTCTATTTCATAATTCAGACAAAGCTGCAGTCAATGTACAATTTAATATTTGAGAATAAGATCATAATGTGTAACAATGATAATATAGACTGTTCATAAAAAGCATTAACATTTAATGTATAAATATCTTTAAATCACTGTAAATCTCATCTTTAATTAATATGTTCATACATTTTTACTACATTCATGCTTAACTAATACAGCAATATCTAGCTGACATATTAAGATGCTGATTGCACAGCTAATTACTTATGTTAGTTGTCATATCTATGTTAGCTGATACATCAATATCTAGCTGACACAGCAACACACTCAGTGCTAAGCTGAGTGTAGAGTCAAGTCAAGTTCAAAAAGATCATCTATAACTCTGTAAAAACTTGACTCAACTTACAGGTCAAGTTATTACTAACTCTATGTGTACTAGATCAAATTGAGACATTAGAGCATCATTTTTTAGAACTAAGTCATGTGATTATAAATTACATAAAATCATAATATTAGTTCTAACCCTTACAAATAATACATCACAAAACTGAACTTTGTAATCTATTTTTTACATTTCTTTTGTGAGTACTAATGTCATATATGAAATCTAAAACCTGCGCACTCAGCCTACTCAGTGCAGCTGCTACACTTATGTTAGCTGCTACATCAATATCTAGCTGTTACATCAATATCTTATATCTAGCTGACACAGCAATACACTGATACACAGCTGTTATGCATACTGATATACTGATGTAGCTGATGTGCTCATGTCAGTTACTATACTCATAATTAGCTGATATGTCAATATCTAACTGACACAGCAGTACATTAATGCATAGCTGATGTCTACATTAATTACTACATCTATAATCAGCTAATACATCAGTATTCTAATACATTAATGCACAGCACACATCAACAATCTCTGTCTTTAACTTGTCAATACTTGTAATAGAAACTAAGAAACAGACAGTCTTGTGTTTAAACTGAGTGTGCAGATTGTCTATAGATTACATAAGTTCAAGTTAAGTCTGAGTGTTGAGTCAGATAGAATGCACTTTTTTGATTTAAATTAGATGCAGATTAATCTAATTTGACTTTGTGCAGATTGTAAATTATTTATGAATTAAGTAAACAAGAATTAATTTAATTAAGTAAGTATAAGTCAATATAAATATGCAGAAGTTTTTGTTAATTAATTTGATAGTATATATATTAAAATTATGCATTAAAAATGAAGATTTTATCTTAAATTATAGCATGTATTATTTTTTAAAAATACATAATGATGTTATCACTGACTATGCTATGACTCTATGTTATAAAGTTTAATCAGCACTTAAAATAATCATCATTATTCACTGATAAGAATTTATCTTCATTTATTATTTAAAGATCTATATCTTTCAACATTAAGAGACTTAAAATATAAATAATTATTATTTAACATTACTTTATTAATGAAGATTGAGAACTTCTGACTATGTAATTTTACTGAAAATTGAGAACTCTTAACTATATAATTTCATTTAAGATTGAGAATTCTTAATCTTGTAATTTCATTGAAGATTGACAGTCTTTAATTATGTAATTTTACTGAAGATTGAAGATTCTTAACTGTGTAATTTCATTGAAGATTGAAGACTCTTAATTATGTAATTTCACTGAAGATTGAAAATTCTTAATTATATAATTTTATTAAAGATTGAAGACTCTTAACTGTGTAATTTCATTAAAGATTAAAGACTGATCATGTAATTTTATTGAAGATTGAAGATTCTTAACTATGTAATTTTACTGAAAATTGAAAACTTTATTATGTAATTTCACTGAAGATTAAGAGTCTCTGACTATATAATTTCATTTAAGATTAAAGATCTCTGATTATGTAATTTCATCATAGATTGAAGATCTCTAATTATGTAATTTCATTAAAGATTAAAGATTCTCAATTATATGATTTTATTAAATATTAAAGATTTCTGACTGTGTGATTGAGTGATGTGATGAATAATGAAATAGTGAAGCATGAAGAAGAAATGATGTAAATAAAGATAATGTAATTAAAATTAATTTAATATTCATTATTAAGAATTAACATTATTTACTGTTAAATTATTCTCATATAAACTTATTCATTATTTATTTTTCTTTATTCTCTTCTTTTTCTTCATTCTTTAAATGCAAGTATTCTTTCTAATGCACAATGTATTTTTCTTGAAAGCAAAGAAATTGATGTTGTATTCTGAACAAATTGTAGTTTTATGAATTTTTTGCATTTATTGATATAACTATTAAGCAAATCTCTTCTAACTTTTCTTTTGAGATGAGCTGAGAAAATTAATAATGTAATTAATTATAAAGATGCTGTAATATTGACTAATTCATTTAGATTATGACATTTTAATCTTTTAATAAAGAATTTTAATGTATATGTATTAATTAGCTATCTTCATAAATATTAAGTCTTATATCTTTGTTTAAATCATTATCTGAAGTATTGTGAAAATTATATTTTAAAATAGGGTAAAAGACTTTGCTGATCCATGTGACTGCATAAAAGACTTGAATGGTAGTTGACCTGAAAAAAAGACTTGAATAGACTTTACTTCAGTGCTAATTCTTTGTCTATAGTAAACATGTTGCTGTCACTAAGCATTTGATGTTTACATTCATCATTTAATGCATTTCAACCTCATCATCATCCTCTCAGTGACAGTCTGAACTGCCATCTATTTTAAGTTAATGACAGCTATTAATGTCAGCAATCTCTGTTCTATCAACAACATGAAGTGCAACTCTTTACACACTTATGTGTCTTGCAGAAGATCTAAGAAGAAGTAAATTCAGATAGAGAATATATGTGCTCTGTGTAAGCTGCATCAGAATGATTTAAGAGACACTGATGAGAGTTTAAGACTGAAAAATGCAGTTCATCACTGCAGCACATGTCATTAGGTAGAGCATAATGCCTCTACATGTTGTAGGTTACATAATTAGTAAATAGAAGCAATTTAAACACATGAATATTTATTGTTTATTTGTCTGTTTACTATCCTAATGTTTATTTACATTTTGACACATCAACACATTCTAAGACACAAAGACTATTCAGATTAGCACTCAGTGTTAAGTCTATCTAAGTCTTTTTTATGAGCTGACTACCATTTAAGTCTTTTATGCAGTCACATGAATCAGCAAAGTCTTTTACTCTTTAAAATATCATAAATAATTTAATTTAGAGTATTAATCAGACTGTTATTTAAAATGTTAAAAGAATTGCAATTCAAAATAAATATATAAGATAGATGCTCTGTATCTATATTATTATTTGTTCTATTAACTCCCTATTCAGTCCCTATCTAGGTCTATGAGGGCGAATCGCCTTTGCAAAGGAAAAACCAAAATGGAAAACCTTAGTTCTGCCTCGCGGGCGCCCCGCAGGCA
>JAABUJ010001747.1_pt1 | contig 29986 bp, 27 predicted proteins | sample 5559131 | NCBI WGS metagenome assembly JAABUJ01 (sample SAMN10711875, study PRJNA513366) | rock metagenome | isolation source: Antarctica rocks | place: Antarctica: Victoria Land, Mt New Zealand nord | collected 2016-01-07
GCAAGAACACAAGGTTTCGCAGAAACACAAGGTTTCGCAGGCTCGAACTGTGTTCTTGTCCTGCGGAATGGGCGGGGACACCGCCTTTGGGCGTCAACGTAAGGCATTGGCCTAAGCGTAGCCCAAGGAGCCGTCGGGCCTCGGCCCGTGCGGAGTGTCACAACCCTCCCTCCAATACGCTATACTCTTGGCGGCAACGCTGTTGACTTTTTGCAGGCGGCAGTCGAGCGGAGGTAAGGATGATGGCGCCGTTCCTTGAGGACCCTGTGCAGCGCCTGCTGGCGCGGCTGACGCCGGACGCGCCGCGCGCACTTGTCGGGCTGGCGGGCCTGCCGGGGGCGGGGAAAAGCACGCGGGCCGCCCGGCTGGCCGATGAGGTGAACGCCGCCGCCGGGCCGGACACGCTCGCCGTGCTCGGCATGGACGGGTTCCATCTCACCCAGGACGCGCTCCGGCGGATGCCCGACCCCGCCGAAGCCTTCGCCCGGCGCGGCGCCCCGTGGACGTTCGACGTCCCCGCGCTGGCCGGCCGCCTGCGGGCCGTGCGCGCGGCGGCGGGGCGCGCATCGGTTCCCTGGCCGGACTTCCGGCACGAGATTGGCGACCCCGTGGAGGGCGCGCACGCCGTCGGGCCGGCCACCCGTCTGGTCCTCGTGGAAGGGCTGTACCTGCTGCACCGGGAGGACGGTTGGGAGGCCGTTTCCCGCCTGTTCGACGAGCGGTGGTATCTGGACACGCCGCTCGATGTCGCCCTCGACCGCCTGGCGGGCCGTCACAGGACCGCGTGGGGCCTGACGCGCGAGGCCGCCGAGCAAAAGATCGCCGCCAACGACCGCCTGAACGCGGAGATCGTCGCGCGGAGCCGCACGTTTGCCGACTGGCTGCTGGCCGATTGATGGGGCGATTCAAATTGATGGGGCCATTCAAGAGGAGTATCTGAGTGCAATACTGGAAACCGCCCGCCGACGAAGAGTTTGCCGGGGATATGATGCCGTTTTGGGACGGCCGCCGGTTTCATCTGTTTTATCTGCTGGATCGCCGCCATCACGCCGAGCAGGGCGGCCTGGGCGGGCACCAGTGGGCGCACGCCTCGACCGCGAACCTGACAGATTGGGAGCATTACCCCCTTGCGGTCCCGATCGGGGAGCCGGGGGAAGTTGACCAGCACGGCATCTGCACGGGGTCCATCTTTGAGCACGAAGGGGTCTGCCACGCCTTCTATGCCACGCGGATCAAGCGCCCGGACGGCTCCGTGTTCGAGGCCGTCTGCCGGGCCGATAGCCCCGACCTGATCCGCTTCGATAAATCCCCGGACAACCCGCTGTTCGCCGCCCCGCCGGGCCTGGACCCGCGAAACCACCGGGACCCGTTCGTCTTCCGCCACCCGGAGACGGGCGCGTTCCACATGTTGGTGACGGCCTCTCGCCTGCCCGGCGACGCGCCCGGCGATGGGCCTGAGCGCGGCGTGCTGGCCCACTACACCTCGAACGACCTGCAACAATGGCGGTATGAAGGTCCCTGCCTCACGCTGGACAAAGACCCTTGCCCCGAATGTCCCGAACACTTCTTCTGGAACGGCTGGTGGTATCTCGTTTATTCCCAGGGCGCGCAGTTACAGTATTGGCTTTCCCGCGACCCATTGGGGCCGTGGCAACGCGCGCGGCGCCTCGCGATCGAGGGGCCGAGCCTGGCCGTCCCGCGCACGGCGGGCTGGACGGGCGGACGTCGGCTGGCGGTCGGTTTCCTGCCGTGGCGCCAGGGCGGCCGCGACGACGGGGGCTACGTTTATGCCGGCAGCGCCGTCTTCCGTGAGCTGCTTCAAGAGGACGACGGCACTCTGGCGACGCGCTTCGTCCCCGAAATGATGCCCCAAACCGGCCTGCCGCTCCCCTGGCGGCTGCAAGATCGCGCGGCGAACGCCGTCCGGGAGGCAGACGGCGCGATCACCCTGAGCGCCGGGGACCTGAGCGCCGGGGACCTGAGCGCCGGGGAGGGGACGGCAACGGCGCTGATCCCCGACGCGCCCGCCGACGCCGTCCTCACGTTCCAGGTCATCCCGACCGCCGGGGTCGCCGAATACGGGCTTCTGCTGCGGACGGACGAGCGCGGGGAAACCGGCTACCGGCTCCGCTTTCTCCCGCACGAGAATCAGGTCGTTTTGGAGGCATGGCCGGCGCGCGCCGGTGGCCCAAAGGCCACCGCCGCCGGCATCAAGCGTCTGGACCAGGCCGCTGCCATCGTCGTGTGCCTCAAGGGTTCGATCATAGACATCTGCATCAACGAACGCCACACCCTGGTCGAGCGCTGTTTCGACCATCGGGGCACACACTTGGGCCTGTTCGTACAGGCCGGGCAGGCGAAATTTGAAGACCTCCGCCTCTCGCCGCTGCTCTAAACCGCAAAGAAAAAGCCGGGGCTGACACCCCGGCTTTGCACCTCGCTCTACTCTTTGTCCGACTTGTTCTCCTTCTTCCCGAAGGCATACCCGACGCCGCCGGTGACGATGGCCGTCAGAATCGTTGTCCCCAGTGTCTTCTGCGCCTCCGTCGCCTCCGACTTGAACGCAAATAGATAGACGCCAAGCCCGAAAAAGCCCAGCAGGAGCAGGCCCGCGAGAGAAAGCCTAATTAGCTCTACCCGGTGCTTCTGGATTTGGTCGGCGGCCTCTTTCCGCTCCCGCGCTTCTCTGGCCTTCGGCGCCTCGAACTTGACGGTCGCCTCGGTCAGACTGTCAAAGCCGGAGGTCGTCTCGATGCGATCCAGGTCAATGACGCTGGGCTGCTGGGCCTGCGTCTTTTACTAGTTCCGCCGGTTGATCTCGGCGTGGTGCTTCCGCCATGTGTCTGCTCCTTGTGGAGACGAACACGGCGCATCAACCTTGGTTGTTCACAAGGATCAATACTCGAAGCCGATGATCTCAGTCGTGAGTTGCTCCGTTCGATCCGCAATGCCGATCTTTTTGCCGCTCTTGTGCGCCTGGACGGCGACATCCATCAGCGCGAGCGACTTTCGGAGAACGTCACTCTTGGTTCCCCGGATGTCCTTCGCCAGTGCTTGCAGCTTGGCATAAAGTTCGGGTGAAATGTCAAGACTCACGCGGATTTTTGGAGCAACTTCGTCCAGATCTTGCTCCGAGTCGATTTGGCCCTCGTGGTAAGAGGCCTCAGCTTGATGCGTCGCGTTTAGCCTTCGTTCTTGTAATATGGTTTTCATGGGCTGTCTCCTGTCGGGATAATACAATTATACCATATATTTACACATTTTTTACACATTTTGACAAGCGACTCCCCGATGCGCTATACTCTTGGTACGAATGCGTCTGAAGAAGCTGCAACTGCATGGGTTCAAGACCTTTGCCGACAAAACGGAAGTGGAGTTCGCCGACGGGGTGACCGCCATCGTCGGTCCCAATGGTTCCGGCAAATCGAACATCGGCGATGGAATCCTCTGGGTGTTGGGTGAGCAGAAGGCGTCGGCCCTGCGCGGGACAAAGGCCGCCGACGTGATCTTTGCCGGCAGCGAGGGGCGCCGGGCGATGGGCATGGCCGAAGTCTCGCTGACGGTGGACAACTCCGACGGCGGCCTGCCGGTCGAGTTTGGCGAGGTGACGATCACCCGCCGCGCCTACCGCACGGGCGAGGGCGAGTATTTTCTGAACAAGGTCCCGTGCCGGCTCAAGGACATCTACGAGCTGTTCTTAGACACCGGCGTCGGACGCGAGTCCTATTCGCTCGTGAATCAGGGGCAGATTGACGCCGTGCTGTCGGTCAACGCCGAGGACCGGCGCGGGCTGTTCGAGGAAGCGGCGGGCATCAAGAAGTATCGCGTCAAAAAGCGCGAGGCCCTGCGGAAACTGGAGGCGACCGAAGCCAATCTGAACCGCGTCCGTGACATCCAGAGCGAGATCGTGGGCCGGGTCGAGCCGCTGCGGCGTCAGGCCGAGCGGGCGGAAAAGCACTTCGCGCTCAAAGATCGCCTGCGGGCCATCGAGAGCAGCCTGCTCCTCGTGGACCTGCGCTTCGCCCATGCGGAGATGACGGCGGTGCGGGCGGCTCGCGAGGAGGGCCAGGCCCAGGCCGCCGAACAGGGGGCAAGGTTGGGCGAAGCGGAAGCGCGCGCCCAGGACATCGCCGCTCGCACCGCCGAGGCCGAGGCCCGCCTGGAAGCCTGCCGTCAGGCGCATGGGGTGGCCGTGACGGCGGCAGAGCGGGCCGAAAGCGCCCGCGCCCTGGCCGCCCAGCGGGCGGAAGGGCTGGCCCAGTCGCTGCGACAGACGGCGGGCGAGCGTGAGGAACTGGCCGACCGGCGCGCGCGTCTGGTCCGGCAGGTAGCCGACCTGGAAGCGGAACTGGGCGAGGCACGGGCGGAAGAGATTGCCTTGCGGCGGCAGACCAGCGAGCGGCAGGCGGTCGTACAGGCGCTGTCCGAGAAGATCGCCGCCCTGACCCGGCAGGCGGAGCGGCGGCGGGCGGAGAGTTTGGCTTTAGCCCGCCGACAGGCATCGCGCGAGGCGGACGCGGCGCGGGCGGGGGCGCGGGTCGCCGAACTCGAAGCGGGCCTGCCCGCCCTGCGCGACGAAGCGGCGCGGGCGGAAGCCGGCGCGGGCGATCTTCAGCAGGAAGCGACAGCGGCGCGGGCGGCCGTCGAGGCGGCCAAAGCGTCGCTCGCCGGGGCCGAAACGACGCTGACGGAGGCGCTGGCGAAGCGCGACGCCGCCCGGCAGGCAGTCGGCGCGGTGCAGGCGCGGGCGAGCGCGGCGCAGTCGGCAGCGGTCGCCCTGTCCACGCGGCTGCGGACGCTGCAAGAGCTGGAAGCCGCCCAGGAAGGCTATTTCGCGGGCGTCAAGGCCATCTTCGAGGCCAGAAAGCGCGGCGAGCTGCGCGGCGACTTCACCGTCGTCGCCGATTCGTTCGGGACGCCCGCCGGGTATGAGATAGCTTTTGAAACTGCGCTGGCCGCGAGCTTGCAGGACATCATCACCGACACCGAGGAGGCGGCCAAGGCCGCCATCGCCTTTTTGCACGAGAACAGGGCGGGCCGCGCGACCTTTTTGCCCCTGAACCGGATGCGTCCGGGCCGGGACACGCTCGACCTGGGGCGGGCGACGGGATTGGCCGGTGTGCTGGGGGCCGCGCTGGACATCATCACGTTCGACCCGAAGTTCCGGCCCGCCCTGGAAGTCTTGCTGGGCCGCGTCTTCATCTGCGAGACGCTGGACGACGCCCTGCGCGCCTCCACCGTGGCGAAGGCCTGGAACCGGGTCGTGACGCGGACGGGCGAGCTGGTCCTGCCCACCGGCGCGCTGACTGGCGGGCGGCAGTCCGGGCGCACGGCGAATATTTTGGGCCGAAAAACGGAGATCGCGGCGGGTCAGGCGGAGATGGGGTCCCGGCAGCGCGCCTTCGAAAAATGCCAAAACGAACTCGCCGAGGCCGAAGGGTCGCGCGAGGCGGCGGAGCGCGCCTTGTCCGAGGCCCAGTCCGCCCGGCAGTCCGCGTCGGGGGCCAAAGCCGACGCCGAGCGGCGGGCGGAGCGGGCGGTGGGCGAGGCCCGACGGGCGGACGAGGCCCGTGCGGCAGGCGCGCGCCGGATCGAGAATGCCGAGGCCACGCTGACGCTGGCGCGGGAGCAGGCCGCCCGCGCCGTGGCGGTTTTGGCTTCGGGCAGCGTCGAAACGGCGGCCACCGATGAGACGCAAGCCGCCGAGGCCGAGCAGCTTGCCCTGCTTACGGTGGAGCGCGAGGGCCTTCAGTCTGAACTGACGACGGTTCGCATTCAGCTCGCGACCACGTCTGAAAAGACGGGCAGCCTGGATCGCGCGGGTCGCCATGCGCGCGGCGAGGCCGGCAGCCTGGGCGCCCAGGAGGAGCGCCGGGCGCGGCAGGCGGAGGCAGCGGGGGAAGAATTGGAGGCCCTTGTCGCGCAGGCCGAGGCCCGCGAACTGGAAGTTCTCCGCGCCCGCCAGGCCCGTGAGTCGGCGCAGGCCGCCCTGGAAGCGCAGTCGGCGGCGCGGCAGAGCTTGCTGCAAGAGTCCTACGACGCCAATGCCCAGATGCGTGCGTGGGGCGAGGCACGGGCGGCGGCCCTGGACGCCGTCCATAAAAATGAGGTCCGCGAGGCCCGGCTGCAAGTCCAGCGGGATACGCTGGCCGCCCGGCTCTGGGAGGAGTACGAGATTTCGCTGGAGGCGGCGCTGGCCCTGGACGAAGACCCCGATGTGGCCGAGGGGATGCCCCAGGAAGTCGCCCGCCTGCGCCGCGAGCTGCGCGCCCTGGGAGACGTCAACCCTGCCGCCATCGAGGAGTACGAGGAGGTGCGGGCGCGGCACGAATTTCTGCTGACCCAGGCCGCCGACCTGGACGAAGCCCGCGCCAAGCTGCTGGCCGCCATTGGGGAGATAGACGAAGGCACGCGCGGCGTCTTTTTGGAGACGTTCCAGGCCGTCGGCGCGGCCTTCGAGACCCTCTTCACGCGGCTGTTCGGCGGCGGCAAGACGGAACTGGTCCTGACCTCCCCGGACGACATCTTGGAGACCGGCGTGGACATCCTCGTCCAAGTCCCCGGCAAGAAGCGCCAGCCGCTCGCCCTCTTGTCCGGCGGCGAGCGCGCCCTGACCGCCGCCGCCCTCCTGTTCGCCTTCCTGTACGTCAAGCCCAGCCCTTTCTGCGTGCTGGACGAGGTGGACGCTCCCCTCGACGGCGCGAACGTCGAGCGCTTCGCCGATCTTTTGCGCGACTTCGGGCAGCGCTCGCAGATGATCGTCATCACCCACAACCCGACGACGATGGAAGCCGCCCCTGTCTGGTACGGCGTCACCATGACCCAGCCCGGCATCTCCCGCGTCCTCGGAATGCAGGTGCCGGCGGCGGAGCGTGTGGCTTGACATTCCTGCCGCTCGTGGGTAATCTCTAGCGCGAGGACCGCCACCATCTCAGGAGGAGGAAACAAGTTCATGGCTGCTCCGCTCACTGCCCCCGAAAAGGCTCCGCCCGTATCACGCACCCAAGACGCCGAGGCGCTGGCCCTGAAGTTCCAGGACTTATCTTCCCGCTGGCGTCGGGAGACGGCCCTGCAATCCTCCGTCACCGCCATCGCGATGCACCCCGCGTACCAGCAGATCATCGGGCTGGGGGAACCCGCCTTGCCGTTGATCTTCGAGGAGTTGCGACGCGAGCCGGATCACTGGTTTTGGGCGCTTCAGGCGATCACCGGCGAGAACCCGGTGTCCGAGGAGAACGCGGGCGATCTGGAAGCAATGACGAGTGATTGGCTGGCCTGGGCAAAGACACACCATTACCTATAGATGACATCTGCCGACATTGAAGCCTGCTTCCCGCAGATCGCCCAGGCGGGCTACGGCATCACAAGCCCCCAGACACCACGGTACAACTGCATCGCCTGGGCGGCGGGCGACACGCGGAAATGGTGGTGGCCCGACCCAAGCCCCTTCGCCTACTGGCCGCCGAACATCCCCCGCGAGAACACGCTGCAAACATTTACCGTAAGAGCCGTAAGACCCCTTGATTTATCTATGGGGATATAAGCGCGTCGTCTTTCCTGCGAAGCAGGAACTAGTTCCTAAGACGACATATTGGGGCGTTGCGTGTTTTAAGTAGTTTTCGGGTATAATGAACCCGTGAATGTCGTTTGCAATAAGTTCAGGCTATACCCAAGCAAGGCGCAAGAGACGGCGTTGAATGAAACGCTGGCTGTTTGCCGCCTTGTCTACAACAGCCTTTTGCATGAGCGGACCGCACTCCATGAGCAAGGGTTAAAATCACCCACCTACTACACTCAGGCTCCCGCCATCACGCGCTGGAAGAAAGACCACGCCGAACTCAAAACCGTTCACAGTCAGGTTTTGCAGAACGTCGCCATTCGCGTAGAACTCGCCTTTCAAGCCTTCTTTCGGCGCGTCAAAGAGAATAAAAGCAAGCAGGGAGAAACCCCTGGCTACCCGCGCTTGAAGGGCAAAGGGCAGTACGACAGCATCACCTATCCAGGAAGCGGGTTCAAGATTGGCGAGTCTTCCGTCTGGCTGTCTCTGTTCGGCAAGCAGGTTCAGGTTCAGGCCAAATTGCATAGACCTGTTGTTGGCACAGTCAAGACTTGCACGGTTCGCCGCTATGGTTCCAAATGGTTCGTCTGCTTCTCTGTGATAAAATCACTAGTGGAGCAGGAGGATAACCCCCTTTCAACCTGTGCGGAAGCAGTCGGTCTTGACGCGGGACTGAACTCCTTTCTGGCATTGTCCAATGGCGAGTTCGTAGACAACCCGCGCTTCTTCCGCCGTGACGAAAAGGCGTTGGCGAAGGCTGGCCGCAAGCAAGCCAAGACAAAAAAGCGTTCCAAAGAGCGGCGTAAAGCCAATAAAGTTCTTTCCCGTATCCATGAGCGCACCCGCAACAGAAGGCATGATTTCGTCCACCAGACCGCCCGCAGGCTGGTCAACCGATACGGCGTCATCGCCGTCGAGAAGTTGAACGTCAAGGGCATGGGCAGGAATCACTGCCTCGCCAAGAGCATCGCCGACGCCTCCTGGTCTATGTTCCGAACTGTCCTCACGCAGAAGGCTGAAAGTGCCGCTCGTGATGCTAATGGCACGGCTCTCCGTGAGGTGATTGCCGTCAATCCCGCCTATACGTCGCAGGATTGTTCTGGATGTGGCTACCGTCCTGATGGGCTGGAAGGCCGCACCAAAAAGAAACTCAGCGACCGTTGGCATTTCTGCCCGAAGTGTTCCGCTTCCCTGGACAGAGACACCAACGCCGCCATCAACATTCTTGCTCTGGCAACATCTTGAACCTCGCAAGAGGGACAAGTCACGCTGGGATTACAGCGTGTCAGGCAACACCTGTAGAAGCCCCGGCGTTTACGCATGGGGAGTAATCACCGAAGCCTTCCAAACGCTGGGCTATGAGCCGTGCGGCGACGCTGATCTGGAACCTGATGTCGAAAAGGTCGCCGTGTATGCCGATGATAATGGATCACCCACTCACGCCGCGAGGCAGCTCGTCACAGGTGCCTGGACGAGCAAACTCGGTCGTGAGGAGGACCTTGAACACCAAAAACTTGCCGGGGTGGAAGGCGAGGAGTATGGTCATGTGGTCCAAGTGATGAGAAGGCCCCGGCAAATCCCTCCCTGAAATACCTTCCGGCGCAGCAGAAAAGCCGGGCATGACTGACAAACCATGCCCGGCTTTTTCTGTTCCGGCTGATGCCGACGCTCCATGTGACACTCCGCACGGGGTAAACCCCGACGGCTTCTTGGGCTACGCTTAGGCCAACGCCTTACGTTATCGCCCAACGGCTGTGTCCCAGCCGATATTCTCAGCGAAACCTTTCACTGGAAGGCCCTGCCGAGAAATTTGAGTTCCTGCGTTGCTCGTGTGCGCGGCTCGTATCTTGTTTTCTCTCGCCAAACAAGTTCCTAATCCGTTCTTGGCGAAAGCCTGAATCCAGGCTGAGGCACAAACGGACGAAAACCTGCTACGAGTCCCTTTGACGGATTTCAACTGCCGAACGGCAACCAATGAACAAAGACATTATACCCGAAAGAAGACATTATACCCGAAAGGTTGTTTGTCTAGACATCATGCAAACTCGCTTTGCTCGGTCTAAAGACTTTGTGGCAGGAGGCTTGGGGAAGCCCGCCTAACGCCCCGCTAAAGACTTAATCCTAAAGCAAGGGTGCTTGCGGCGGGCTTCATACGGTCAGCGGGAGAAAGAGCGTCAGCGAGTGAACTCGCCGCTGCGTGGCGCGGACGCCGCCTGTCACCCCAATAAAGCCTCCGCCTGCGCGGACACCAGACAGCCAGGCGCCCGACAGCCAGGCGACTGCCGCTTCTGTCTCGACGCAGGTCGAGACGCGGCGCTTCACCACCCAGCGGCGAGTTCACTCGCTGACGCTCTTTCTCCCGCTGACCCTCTCCCGCTCGCTGACTCTCTTTCTGACCGCCTCTCTCACAAAAACTAGTCACACCCCTTCCGCGGCGGGGAGAGGGGAAGGCGGCTGTGCTGCTCACCCCCGACCTGCGATTTATTTCACAATGCCCGCCGTTTCTGTTGACAATCGCCCGCGCCCAAATGTATAATGACTCCAACGGACGTGCCTCTGAAATTTGGCCGAAGTGGAGGCGGCAGCCATGACAAGTATCTGGACTCTTCTGATCGCGGGCGGAGCCATGGGGATGATTGCATTGATCGCGTTCCTGTACGGCGTCAAGAACGGCGCTTTCGAGAACGCCGAGGACGCCAAGTACATCGTTTTCCGCGATGAAGAAGATGATTGACGACTAGGAACTAAAGCAATGGCGATCAACTATGACCGCGAGAAGCAGGAGCTGACGCGGCGTAATTTTCTTTCCCTCTCGACCTGGGGGCTGATCGGCATCGGCACGGTGGGTTCGCTGGGGGTCTTCGGGCGCTTCTTCTGGCCCAACGTCTCTTACGGCCCGCCGTCCAAGTTCTCCATCGGCAAGCCCACGAACTTCCCCGACGGGGCCAAGCAGAACATCGCTGACCAGAAGGTCTCCATCATCCGGCACGGCGAAAAATTGGGCGCGATCTCGATGGTCTGCCAACACCTCGGTTGCACCGTCGCCGCCTCGCCGACCGGCTACGACTGCCCCTGCCACGGCTCCAAGTACGACGACATGGGCAATGTCACCCACGGCCCCGCGCAGATCGCCCTGTTCTGGTTCGACATCGCCCTGACCCCGAGCGGCGACCTGGAAGTGGACAAAAGCAAAAAGTACAGCGAGCCGGGCCATTACTACACGATCACTTAAAGCTCACCCGGCACTGGAAGTGCCGGTCTACTCTTAGTGAAAGTCGCTCCGCGACTGAGGAGCGGCAAGCGACGGCTCTATCTTCAGTCGCGGAGCGACTTCCATTCCATAGTAGCCCGGCCCTTCAGGGCCGGGGCGAACAGAAAGCCAAGCGCCATGAGCGTCAAAGAACTTCGACCCGGCGGGCCTGTCCCGCCGAACGGCACGGGCAATGGGCGGCGGCCTTCCCACGACGGCCCGCTCGCCAAGCTCAACAAGGCTATCTATCGCCAGGCCCCGGAAGTCTGGGACAACCTGCGCCCGCGCGTGCTGGGCCATAACATCTACAAGTCCATTTACCGGACGACGGCTTTCCCCAAGACGGAGCGCGAGCGGTCCGAGGCGTTCTTCAACTCGTTCTTGCTGCACATCCAGCCGGCCAAGATCGAGAAGCACGCCCTGCGCTTCACCTACACGTTCGGCCTGGGCCTGCTGTCCTTGTACCTGTTCCTGCTGCTGACCGTGTCGGGCCTGCTGCTGATGTTCGTGTATGTGCCGTCTACGGAGCAAGCGTACCTGCGGATGCAGGACCTGCATTCGTCCGTCTCGTTCGGCTATATCCTGCGCGGGATGCACTTCTGGGCTGCCAACGCCATGATCGCCGCCGTGTTCTTCCATATGTGCCGGGTTTTCTACACAGGCGCCTACAAGGCGCCGCGCGAGTTCAACTGGGTCGTCGGCGTCATCCTGATGGTGCTGACCCTCGTTCTAGGCTTTACCGGCTACCTGCTGCCGTGGGACCAACTGGCCTTCTGGGCCATCACGGTCGGCGCGGGCATCGCGGGCAAGGCAAACTGGATTCCCGACCACATCAACCCGCTGCTGACCGGCATGCACCTGCCGCCCGTCGTCCCAATGCTCGGCGATCAGACCCGCTGGGGCCTGCTGGGGGCCGACACGGTGGGGCAGGAGGCGTTGATCCGCTTCTACGTCCTCCATGTCGCGATCCTGCCCGTCATCATGGGCATGTTCATCGTCTACCATATGTGGCGCATCCGCAAGGACGGCGGCATTTCCAGCCCGAAAGAGTCGCCGGAGTAGGGTATGCGGTCCCGGAAAGCGTACCTCTGGCTTTTCGCCGTTCTGACGCTTTCGGGGCTGCTCCTGATGGGCCTTTATGTGCCGGTTTCCGCGCCGCCGAGCGCGGCGACGCCCGCTCCGTCCAGCATTCCGGCGGGCTATGTGACGCGCGGCATACACTTTTGGGCCGCATTTCTTGCCGTTCTCGCCATCCTGGCGCATCTGGCGCGTGCGATTTTTGTCAAAACGAACCGGAAGCGCATCGGGTGGGCGGCTGCCCTATTCTTGCTGACCTGTCTGCTGTGGTTTACGGGGATGCTGCTGCCCTGGGACCAACTCGGCTTTTGGCTTTCGCGCCTGTCGGCTCGCTTGGGGGTTCCCGTCCTGGCTGATCCGTATGCCGCCCTGTACGCGGTCTACTGGCTGCACACGCTGGCCCTGTCCGTGCCGACGATCTTTCTCCTGATAATTTATGTCCGGCGCACGCGCGGGGGCCGCGCCACGCCTTTGACGGTGACGCCGGCCTCGCTCTAGAAGCACTCTACTATGAAACGAATCCGCGAAGAAGAAATCTTTCCGCGCAACCCCAACAAAACCTATGGCCTGATGGAACTGGTCAAGGGGTCCTCCACGCGCGTGGACCGGGGGCCGGACGACATGGTTTCGTCCTGGCCGCACCTCCTGATCCGCGAGGCGGCCCTGTTCGCGGCCTGCTTCGCCGCCATTCTGGCCCTATCCGTCTTCTTCCCGCCGCCGCTGGAAGTGGAGGCCAACCCGCAGAAGCCGCCGAACCCAGCCAAAGCGCCCTGGTACTTCCTGGGGTTGCAGGAACTGGTCGCCTACGACGCCTTCTGGGGCGGCCTGGGAATCCCCGGGCTGGTCGTCATTGGCCTAATGGCGATCCCCTATGTGGACCGGCACCACAGCGGCATCGGGCGCTGGTTCGCGAAAAGCCGCCGCACGGCCTGCGCCCTGTGGACGGCCTACGTCGTGATCGTGGTCGTGCTGATCATTATCGGCACCTACTTCCGTGGCCCCAACTGGGCCTGGTACTGGCCCGGCGATATGCCGAAGGAAGTGCAGTAGGAAGCCCCCACCCCCGTCCCCTCCCCCGCTTGCGGGGGTGGGGGCCTTCTTCGGGCCGGGGGTGGGGGGCATTCCGCTCCGTAACAGACAGATAACGACACTCTTATGTTCTTTTTCAAGTCAATGGTTTCCAAGTTCGCCTTTTGGAGCGTCGTGCTGCTGATCCTCGTGGTCATCACCGGCGTCAAGGCGGTCTGGAACAATCAAAACGACACCACCCCGCCCTTCACCGATTGGCAGGGGCAGTACCGGACGGTCGCGGCGGCCCTGGCGCAGAGCGAGGCCGTCAAGCAGGCCGCGCTCGACTCCCCCACCGAAGTCAAGCAAGTCACCGTCCTTCAGTTCCCGCTGCTCCATGCCGACGGCACCGAGCAGCAGCGCGTGGACCGCTGCCAGTCCTGCCACGTCGGGCTGGGCAACCCCAGCATGACGGCGGAGAACATCATTCGGATTGTGGACAACAAGAAGGTGGCGACCGCCGACGTTCCCGCCTATCTTAACGACCCTGCACACGCTAAAACCCTGGAAGTCATCAAGACATTGGGCGCGCACCCCGGCATCCGCGTCGAGTCCGGCGACAGCCCGCACGACCTGGGCGTCATTCACGGCGCCCAGTACAGCTACGGCATCGCGACCGAGGCAAGCCTGACCGAAGACGACAGACGGGATTATCAGTACCAGAAGATCAACCTCAAGCAGCACCCGTTCCCGACCTTCGGCTGCACGACCTGCCACTACGGCACGGGCCGCGAGTTGATCCAGAACGCCGCCCACGGCAGCCCGGAGCACTCGCTGACCCCAATGCTGCCCGCCAAGTACATGGAAGCGGCCTGCGCGCAGTGCCACGCCCGGTACGACGACCAGAAGTTCACTATCGGCTACCAGCAGCCGCTCTCGGCGGCGCGCATCATCAAGCTGCTCGATGGGCAGGACGTGTCCAACGACCAGGTACAGGAATACTTGAATGCCCCCATTCCCGATGATCCCAGCCTGTCGCCTGCTGATAACGAAAAACAAAAGAAACTGAAACAGCAGGAGCGCGCTCTGACCGCCCAGACGGTGCAATATGTGGCCGACCAGCCGCAGATGGCGACCATTGCCAAAGGCGAGCAGTTGTTCAGGGCGCAGGCCTGCTACGGCTGCCACAAGATCGAGGGCTTCTCGAAGGGCAATGTCGGCCCCGAACTGACCTATGAGGGCCGCGCGGCGGGCGGCACGACCGCCATCGCGCACCAGATCTGGGACCCGCGCTACAAGGTCGCCTCGTGCGTCATGCCCTACTTCTTCGCCGTCCGCAAGACCAACACGGACGACCCCGAGCCGACGCACCTCAACGACATCGTGGACCCGCGCTCCAAAATGACCATAACCGCGCCGGTCGCGGTGAAGGGCTCACCGGAGTACGAGGCCGACATCGCCGAGACCCTGCGCCAGCACGGGTACATCGCCGACGCTTCCCGGCAAGACGATGTGAACGCCCTCGTCACCTTCGTTGCCTCGCAGACCGGCCAGAACTACGCCGACAGTCAGGCCAGCCGCTTCACGACCATTGCCGCCTACAACGTTGCCCGGCCCGCCGATGTCGCCGTGACCGCCGCCGTCGGCAAGCAGCTTTTCGAGCAATCCGGCTGCTATGCCTGCCACTACATCGGCAACCCGGACAAGGCGCACATCACCGGCGACCCGAAGTTCGGCCGGGGCGGCGTCGCCGGCCCCGAGCTTTCCTGGGAAGGGACGCGCCACTCGCAGAAGTGGATGGTCGAGCACTACAAGAACCCGCAGGCGTTCGTGCCCGGCTCCATCATGCCGATCTTCCCGTTCTCGGACTCGCAGCGCGCGGCCCTGTCCGCCTATGACGGCGCGCAGCGCCCGTCTAAAGCGTCCGCGCGGCCCGTCTCGCCCGACCAGGACCTGCCGCCGGGCTACAAGGACCAGCAGTAGAACCCCCTAGCCCCCAATTCTGGGGGAACACAATGGACAAACGCGCCTTCCTCCGGCTCCCCCAGGATTGGGGGCGGGGGGGGCTTTAGCGAAGGAAATATCGCATGGCACAGGCTTACAAATCCGGCTCCGAGACAGACCCGGCGAACGCGACTGACCCGCAGCGGCCCGGCTTCCACTACTACTCCGGCGGCGAAGTCAAGGAGTTGGAAAACACCCGCGTCAGCCCCCTGCTGTGGGCCTTCTGGAGCGTCGTGATCGTTGCCGCCGTCGGCTATCTCATCTGGGGCGGCGCGCTTGGTCCCCATTCTCCCTTCGGCGGCTTCAAGCCGACGTCCGGCTCGGCGGCCAGCCTGGCCGCCGTCCAGACCGACCTCAACAAGCAGGCGTATGCCGGCGGCGAGGGCGCCAAGCAGGCCGACATGACCCAGCTCATGCCGTTCCTGGGCGGCGAGTCGCTGAACACGGCCATCGCGCACGGCTCCAACACCTACCAAAACTATTGCATCGGCTGCCACGGACCGAACCAGGACGGCAACGGCGTCAACGCCTCATCGCTGAACCCCAAGCCGCGCAACCTGCACGACGGGCCGTTCATGCGCGAAACGCTCAACTATCAGCGCATCAATACCAGCCTGCACTACGGCGTCCACGGCACCGCCATGCCGCGCTGGGAGAACACGTTAAGCGAGCATGAGATTCAGGAAGTCATCGCCTATGTCCTGAGCCTCACTTGGAACATGCCGACAGCGGGCACGGACACCACGACGTCGCAGCTCGCGACGCCGCCCGGCAGGACGCAGCCGGATGCCACCTCGGGCATGGCCTCGCCTGGCAAGTCCGTCACCGGCTCGAAGACCGGCACCGCCGGCGGCGTCTTCGTCCGCGGCGCGGGCGGCGGGGCCGCAAGCATCTCAAACTCGCCCAAGCCGATTACGCCGGTTGTTGAAGGCAACCCTGCCGCCGCCACCAGCACCGCGCCGCCGTCGCAGTCCGGCCAGCCCGCCGCCGCCGGCGCCGTCAACACGAACGCGCCCGACTCGGCCCCCACCGGCCCCAAGACACCGCCGTCGGTGACAACCGGCCCGGCGACGCCCAACGGCACTAGCAGCCCGCTCCCCGGCGGCTCCCGTTAGGAAGTAAGAGAAAGAAAATGGCAGTTCAACAAATCATGCGGATGCAGCCCGCCGCCGAGACCGAGCGCATCCAGCACGAAGACATCGCGACCAAGTACGCCCTATGGGCCGGCGTCGGCTTCCTGCTCCTGTTCGGGATCACGGGCCTGATCGCCTCGCTCAAGTTCATGATTCCCGACCTGTTCTACGGCTTCAACTGGCTTTCCTGGCCGCGCATCCGCCCCGTCCATGTGCAGGGCATGATCTTCGGCTGGGCGCTCCCGGTCTTCATGTCCATGTTCTATTACATGGTCCCCCGCCTGTGCGGCACGCGGCTGTGGAGCGAGAATCTGGGGATCGCCACGACGTTCGTCTGGTCGTTCGGCGTCCTGCTGATGATCCTCGGCGTCCTGAACCCGATGGACACGATCAATCCCTGGATGATGACCAAGGGCAAAGAGTACGAAGAGTGGCCGATCCTTTCCAGCATCTTCATGGTGGCCGGCTGGATCATGCTGACGGTCAATATCTTCCAGACGTTCCTGCGCCGCACCTACAAGCAGATGTACGTCGCCCTGTGGTACACGATGGGCTGCGTCATGTGGACCTCGTTTGTCTACGTCATTGGCAACTGGCCCTCGCAGCTCTTCCCCTCCACGGCCTTCATGGGCCTGAATGACGCCAACGTCAACTGGTTCTACGGGCACAGCGTCGTCGGCCTGATCGCCACGCCCGGCGCCCTGGCCGTCGCCTACTACTTCCTGCCCAAAAGCGCCAATGTGCCGCTCTACAGCCACAAGCTGTCCCTGATCGGCTTCTGGACATTAGGCTCGATCTACATCTGGAACGGCGCGCACCACATGATCTACGGGCCGATCCCGTACTGGCTCCAGACGGTGGCGACCATCTTCTCGTTCCTGTTGTTCGTCCCAGTGCTGTCCGCCGTCACCAACTTCTTCGGCACCATCCGGGGCGAGTGGCACCAGCTTCGGACCAACGTCCCGCTGAAGTTCATCATCGCCGGCACGATCTTCTACCTGTTGGTTTCGACCCAAGGCTCGTTCCAGGCTCTGCGCGCCCTGAACGCCGTGACGCACTTCACCGACTGGGTGATCGGGCACTCGCACATGGCCCTGTTCGGCTTCGTCACGTTCTACCTTTTTGCGGGCTGCTACTACGCCGTGCCGCGCATGTACAAGCGGCCTCTTTACTCCGAGGGCATGGCCGACTGGCACTTCTGGCTGTCGTTTTTCGGCTTCATCCTGTTCAGCACCGCCCTGTGGATCGGCGGCTTCAACCAGGGCATGGAGTGGAACAACCCGAACCTGCCGTTCATCAACACGGTTAACGACATGAAGCCGTTCTGGCACGTTCGAGCGGGCGGGGCCGCGCTGATGGTCACGGGCCTGTTCCTGTTCGCCTTCAACCTATACAAGACCGCCACGGCGCCTGCCATCATCGAAGGGGACGGCGACGACGGCTCGGCCCGGCTCGATGACCCGTCCCGGACGCCCAAGACGCTGACATCCGCCGGTTAGAAGAGACACCCATGCTAGAATACGTCATCCCTCTCCTCTTTATCGTGCTGGTCGGCATCCTGCTCGGCATCATCCGGCAGGTGCCGGAAAAGAGCGCGCTGCTCACCGGCCTGGGCATCGCCATGACCTTCATCATCGGCCTGGTCTTCGTCTCGATCATTCCGTCCTTCAACGAGAACTGGTCGCAGAATACGGCCCGCGATGCCGGCCGCTACCACGCCATCTACACCCAGTCCGAGCTGGCGGCGGCAAAGCGCGAGGGCCGCGCGCCGCGCGAGTTCACCGGCGACATCCGCACGGCAGGCAATGAGGAGCTGACCGGCTACACGCTGGCCCAGGAGCATGGCCGGCGCATCTACCAGCGCGAGGGGTGCATGTACTGCCACTCGCAGCAGATCCGCCCACTCAAGAACGAGATCACGCGCTACTCCATCGGCACATCCGTCGCGCCCATCGCCGACGAGCGCGAGTATATCTGGGACCAGCCTCACTTCCTGGGGACCCGGCGCATCGGCCCGGACCTCTCCCGCGTGGGCGGCAAGTACAGCGACGACTGGCACTACTCGCACTTCTACTACCCGCGCCAGATGGTCCCCGGCTCCATCATGCCGGCCTTCACCTGGATGTTCACGTTCTCCCCGGACGACGCCAACCACACCAACCCGATCCCGAACCAGGACGTGCGTGATCTGGTCGCCTATGTCCAGACGCTGGGCTTTGGGCGCAAGGTGCCTGACGGCCACGGCGGCTGGCGTCCCTGGCTCAAGCCCGAAGACCAGCAAGTCACCCAAGAAAACGGTCAGGGTCAGGTCAACCGGGCGGCGACACCCGTACACGGCGGCGATGCCGTTTCCCCGACCAATCGCGGGGCGCCGGTCAATCCGGCCTCTCCGACCAGCCAATCCGTCCCCACGGGAACACGCTAGAGGACTTGTGGGGTATACTAAAGACAGGGCGGGCGCGTTTGCGCCCGCCTTCTCTCGTTTCGTCAAGAGCCACCGGCACTGGAAGTGCCGGTCTACTCAAAGTAAAAGTCGCTCCGCGACTGAGGACAAGCGAAGGAAGGTTGTTCCGTAGTCGCGGAGCGACTTTCATTCGAGAATAGGCCGGCACTTCCAGTGCCGGTCGCTTTCCGTGCCAAGCGTCTATTGCTTGCCTGCCATGATAGACCTAACCGACCGACTCATCCAGCCGACGACTGTGACCCGCGCCCCAAACGGCAATGTCAAGTGGCACGGCCCCCGACGCCTGCTCCAACTGCTGTGCGGCGCGCTGCTCGTCGCCCTGCCGCTGACGAATGGCCTGCGCCTGGACCTGCGGCGGGATGAGTTCTACTTCGCCTGGCACAAGATGGCTGCCCACGATCTGTACCTGCTGTTCTGGGTGTCCATGCTCGGCGTCGCCCTCCTGTCCGCCGTCTCGTTCCTGTATGGCCGGCTGTGGTGCGGCTGGGCCTGCCCCCAGACGCTGGCCTCGGACTTCGCCGACTCGCTCAGAACCCGCCTGGACAAAGCCTTTCGGACGCGCCCCGGCAAGCCGCGCTTTCTGCTGTCTCGCTCGCTGTGGACGCTGACCGTTCTGGGCGTGTCCTTGTGTACGGGCGTCCTCCTGGCCTGCTACTGGCTCGCCCCGCTGACTGTTTACGCGGCCACCCTGACGCCCTGGCGTGACCCTTCGGCGGGGCTGACCGTCTACCTCAGCGCCGCCGTCCTGTCCGCCGACATGCTTTGGCTCCGGCGACGCTTTTGCTCCCACGCCTGCCCTTACGGCCCGCTGATGAGCGCCCTGGGGGATCGAAACACGCTGGCCGTGCGTTATCTTTCTGAGCGCAGCGACGACTGCATCGGCTGCCACAAGTGCGAAGTGGACTGCCCGATGGGCATTGACATCAAAAAAGGCGTCGGCCAGCACGCCTGCATCGGCTGCGGCGAGTGCATTGACTCGTGCAATGACGTCCTCGGCAAGCGCGGCAAGGCGGGACTGATCGAGTTCCGCTACGGCGACGAGCCTGCCCGCGCCACGAAGGCGCTGACGCCGACGCAGCGGCTGGGCCTGTGGGACGGGCGGCGGGTGATGGTCGCGGCGGCGGTCCCGGTCTGTCTCGCCGTCGTGGTGTTCCTGATCTACGGCCACTGGCCGCCGAGCGCCAGCGTCAACGCGCGCGGCGACATCGTCCGCACGACATCCGAAGTCCGCAACGACTACCTGCTCACGCTGGGCAGCGGGAAGCCGCACGCGGCCCCGTGGACGCTGGCCGTGACGGGCATCCCCGGCGGCCGGGTTGCGCCCCGGACCGTCCTGCTGGGCGCGCATGAAGGCCGCACCCTGCCGATCACCGTCACCGGCCCCGCCGGATCGCTTCCGCTGGGCCGGACGCCGATCCGTCTGCGCGTGTCGAGCGGGCGCGACGCCCTCGGGATCAAGACCATTTTTTACACGCCCGCGCCCTAACGAAAGAAGGCTTTTATGCCCCGCACCTGGAGCAATGTCAAATACGTCGAGACCCGCAGCGCCGCCCAGAAGATCAAGAACCGGCCTTCCAGCCTCACGCTGTTCGTGTTCCTGATCCTTTTTAACCTGGTCCTCTTCGGCGGGCTGATCGCCTACACGATGAACACCGTCCTGCGTCACCCCATCACCGAGATTCCCAATCTGGCGCATCCGCCGAAGGAAGATTAGAAACGGCGCTGATCTATGGCCGTCGCCATCCAGACCCTTTGTGACCTTTGCGGCCTGCCCGCCCGCGCGCCCCTGGCCGCCGAGATTGGCGACCGGGCGCACACCTTCTGCTGCGCGGGCTGCCGCCAGGTGTATCAGATTCTGGTCGAAAGCGACCAGATCGGCGCGGGCCAGGACCCGACACAGACCACGCTCTACCAGCAATGCCTGCAAATGGGGCTGATCGCGCGGCCGGAGGAGGAACCCGGCACTGGAAGTGCCGGGCTAATCGGGAGTGAAAGTCGCTCCGCGACTGAGGAACAGACGCCGTCTGCCCTATCCCCAACCCCGGAGGGGTTTTCACTCAATAGTAGCCCGGCACTTTCAGTGCCGGGAGGGAATGGGGCTGGGGACACCCTGGACACCACCCGCGAGGCCGCCTTCCAGGTCGGCGGCCTGTGGTGCGCCTCCTGCGCCTGGCTCATCGAGCACGCGCTGGGGCAGATCAAGGGTGTCGAGCGCTGCCGCGTTTACTTCGCCTCCGATCTGGTCAAAGTCGCCTACAAGCCCGCCCGCGTCGCCCCCGAAGCGCTGGCCGCTACCATCCGTAAGCTCGGCTACAGCGCCGAGCCGTACAGCGCGGACGGGGCCAATACGGGCAGCCCGCAGGCGCAGGCACGGCGGGGGTTATTCGTCCGCGCCGTGGTCGCCATCGTCTTCGCCGTCAACGCCGGCATGTTCCAGCTTCCCTTCTACGCCGACTTCTTCGCGCGCCAGGGGCTGTCCGCCGAGGCAATGCGCTGGCTGCCGCGCATCGAGCTGGCGCTTTCCTTGCCGGTGCTGGTCGCCGGGTGGCCGATCTTCGCCAAAGCCTTTGGCGCTCTCCGGCGCGGCGGCGCGATTATGGAGACGCTCATCGCCCTGGGCGTCGCCGTTTCGTTCGCCTACAGCGCCTGGGTCGTGGCGCACGGCGGCGTCCACGTCTACTTCGATACCGCCGACATGCTGGTCGCTTTGGTCCTCCTCGGCAAGCACGTCGAGGCCGGGGCGCGGCACGACGCGACAGGGGCCATCGCCCTGCTGTACGGGCTGCTGCCCAAGAAGGCTCTGGTGCGGGCAGCGGACGGGCGTGAGGTCCTGGTCGCGCTGGGTAAGCTGGGGGTCGGGGACCGCATGGTCGTCCGCCCCGGCGAGCGCATCCCCAGCGACGGACGGGTGGCCGAGGGGGCATCCCTGGTGGACGAAAGTCTGCTGTCCGGCGAGGCCCGCCCCGTCGCCAAGCGCGTCGGCGACGAAGTGACCGGCGGGACGGTCGCCACCGATGCGCCGCTCGTCGTCGAGGTGACGCGGACGGGGGCGGAAACGACGCTGGCCCAGATGATCGCGCTGGTCGAGGAGGCGCTGGCCGCCAAGTCGCCCGTGGAGCAGTGGGCGGACGGGATTTCCCGCCGCTTCGTCCCCGCCATCATCGCGCTGGCCCTGCTGACAGCTCTCACCCTGGCCCTGATGGGCCGCGCCCCCGCCGACATCCTGGTCCGCGCCGTCACCGTCCTGGTGATTGCCTGCCCCTGCGCGCTGGGGCTGGCGACGCCTCTCGCCATCACGTCGGGCGTCGGCGCGGCGGCGGCGCGCGGCATTCTCATCGGCAACACGGACATCCTGCAAGTCCTCCCGCGCGTCCGTCACTTGCTCCTGGACAAGACGGGCACGCTGACCGAAGGCCGCTTCGCCGTCCGCGCCTTTACCGGCAGTCTCGAAGACCTGGCCGCCCTCGCCGCCCTGGAAGATGCCTCCGAGCACCCCCTCGCCCGCGCCCTCGTCGCCCACGCGCGCGGTTTGGGCCTTGCCGCCCTCCCCGCCGCTGACTTCGCCCGGCACGAAGGCTTGGGCATCACGGGAACAGTGGACGGTCAGCCCTGGTTCATCGGCAACCGCGCCCTCTGCGCGGCCCAAAACGCGCTCATTCCCGCCGTCCTGGAAGAACGGGCCACTGCCGCCGAGCAGCAGGCGCAGACGGCCCTTTTTTATGGGACGGCGGCCCCCGGTCCTCTCAGAGAAGCCCCCACCCCCGGTCCCTCCCCCGTCGGAACGGGAGAGGGGAGTAGGAGTGGGAATAGTCCGCTCTCCTTTTCCGACTCCCCTCTCCCGCTTGCGGGGGAGGGGTTGGGGGTGGGGATTCCGGGAACCGTGCGCGGCCTCGTCACGCTGGGCGATGCCCTCCGCCCCGGTGCGTCCGAGGCCGTCCGCGCCCTCCAAGCCGCCGGGCTGACGCTGGAAGTCATCAGCGGCGACGCCGAAGCCACCACGCAGGCGGTCGCCCGCGCCGTCGGCCTGGACCACGCGACGGCCCAGATGCGCCCCACCGACAAAATCGCCCGTGTCCGCGAGACGCAGGAAAGTCCCCTAGCCCCCAATAATGGGGGGGTAGATCACCCTCTAGCCCCCAATCCTGGGGGAACAAGACAAAGCGGGAACTCCTCCGGGTTCTTCTCCGTCTCCCCCAGAATTGGGGGCGGGGGGGGTAACATTGTCGCGATGGCCGGCGACGGCATCAACGACGCCCCCGCGCTCGCCCAAGCTGATGTCGGCATCGCCTTCGGGTCCGGCACCGAGATCGCCCGCCGCGCTGCCGACATCACTCTGATTGGCGATGACCTGGGCCGCCTGGCCGACCTGTTCACCCTGGCCCGCCGGACTGCCCGCGTCATCCGCCAGAACCTCTTCTGGGCCTGCCTCTACAACGCCGTTTGCATCCCCCTAGCCGTCGTCGGGCTGATCAAGAACCCCATCTTCGCCGCCGCCGCCATGCTGGTCAGCAGCCTCAGCGTCGTCCTCAACACCAAGCGCCTGCGCCGGCAACTGGCGCGAACGGAGTGACTGACCGTTGACGCAAACTGACCCGGCCTGAACGCCGGGTCTACTCGGATGGGCCGCCCCTTTGGGGCTTTGGAACAGGCAGCCGACCAGGCAGCCAGTGACCAAGGCGTTCTCTATAGCCCCGAAGGGGCGGCCCACCGGCGGAGCCGGGAATAGCCCGGCCTTTCAAGGTCGGGTTGGCTCACACCCCTTGATCTCGCCGCCGTGGATCGGGTAGGATCGGATCGCTTTCGCCCTGAGAGGAATCCGACCCGTGCCCGACGCCGCGCTGCCCGCCCCGCCCGACCTGTTTGACCTCCCCCGCGCCGCCGATCCGTCTCCCCGCGCCGCCGCTCTCCTGGCTCCCGTCGCCGACCTGCCGCCCGGTCTCGTCCACGAGGCCCGCCCCGGCTATGCCGACCCGCCCCCGCCGTTCTACGCCAGCCCCGATGGCCGCCTGCGCTTGTACCAGGCCGACGCCCTGGAGCTGCTGCGCCGGATGCGGGAGGAGTCCGTGGACATGATCTTCGCCGACCCGCCCTACTTCCTGTCCAACGGCGGCGTCACCTGCGTCGGGGGCCGCATGGTGCGGGTAGATAAGGGCGGCTGGGACAAGTCGCAGGGCATCATCGGCGACCACAACTTCAACCTGCTCTGGCTGGACCAGTGCCGCCGCATTTTAAGGCCCGACGGCACGCTCTGGGTCACGGGCACCAGCCACAACATCCACAGCGTCGGCTACGGCCTGCAAGTGCTGGGCTACAAGATTCTCAACGACATCGCCTGGTACAAGGTCAACCCGCCCCCGAACCTCGCCTGCCGCTACTTCACCCACGCCACCGAGACGATTTTGTGGGCCGCCAAAAGCGCCAAAAGCCGCCACACCTTCCACTACCCCTTGATGAAGGAGCAGAACGGCGGCAAGCAGATGCAGTCTTTGTGGAATATCATGCCGCCCGGCAAGTCCGAGAAGCGCCACGGCAAGCACCCCACCCAGAAGCCCGAAGCCCTGCTCACGCGCATCGTCGCCGCCTCCACGAACCCGGACGAACTGGTACTGGACCCCTTCTGCGGCTCCGCCACCACCGGCGTCGCCTGCGCCCGCCTGGGCCGCCGCTTCATCGGTATTGAGCGCGAAGCAGAGCATTTAGAGCTAGCCGCCAAGCGGCTGGAAGAAGAGTATCAGAGTTACCATCAGCAGCCACGTCTCGATGTAACTGTAGCAGAAGCTACAAAGATCGGGGGGGGGGGGGGGATAACTGAGCCGATGGAGCGAGAAGATGCCCTAAAACTCCTGGAAGCCATCAAAGGCAGCGACCTTGTTGAACTTGCGACAAGGCATGGTCAACGGATCTTCCACGAGAAAGAACTGGAAGGCCAGATCAAGCGGACCCTGAACAAAGGGTGGGCGGGCTTGACTCTGGAAGCCTACCTGGGCCTGCCCAAGAACTCCCGACGGGAGCCGAATGGCGGCAGTTGGGAGCTAAAGCAGGTTTCCATCCGGCAGCAGCGGTCCGGCATCTACGCCGCGAAAGAGACGATGCAGATCACGATGCTGGACCAGAGCCACGTCATCGCCAACCCCTTTGAGAGCAGCCACGTTTTGCACAAGATCGGTCGCTTCATCGTCGTCGCCCGTCTCTATGTAGACAAAGCCGAGACCTCATCGCCCGTGGCGATTGTGCGTGCCGCCGACATCTCCATGCAGACTGCCGGCATTTATCAGCAGGTGGAAAGGGATTATGAATTGATCCGCCGCACCCTGAAGCCGGGCGAGAGGCCGCACACAACCACCGGCGAACTCATCCAGATACGCACCAAAGGCCAAAAGGACAGTTCCACCTATGCCTTTTACGCCACTAAGCACTTCGTCAACATTCTGCTCGGCCTGAACAAGTAACCGAAGCAGGAAATACCCTCTACATGATCTAACCTGCTCTGCATGAAGCAGCATGAAGTCGTGCAGTTAGCAATGGAGCGGAACGGCGGTTTCGCGACGCTGGGCTACTTGTACCATGTCGTTACGAAGATGCCGGAATGGCAGTCTCACTCCTTAACGCAATTTGCCAGCATACGCCGCATTCTCTACACTACACCGGGTTTTTTCCGCATCCGACCGGGATTGTGGGGACTCAAAGCCCATCAGGATGCGCTCGGGCTTCAACTCGCCCTGCCGGAGTACGCCGCGCCGGAGAAGGTCGAGGAATACAGCCATAGCTACTACCAGGGTTTGCTGGTCGAGATAGGCAATCTGAAGCATTACAAAACTTCCGTTCCCGCCCAAGACAAGAACAAGTTGTTTTTAAAGCGGAAGCTGTTCGAGGTCGTCACACTTCCACAGCCTTACGATTTCACTTTCATTGAGATCATGGGCAAGGCAAGGACAGTAGATGTCTCATGGTTCAATGTCCGCCGCTTTCCACAGGCCCTCTTTGAAGTGGAGCATTCTACCGACATCTACAACTCCTTGCTAAAGTATGTCGAGTTTCAAGACTTCCGGGTAGAGTTCTGGATCGTGGCGGATGAAGCGCGAAAAGGGGAGTTTGTGAAAAAGCTAAACGCGACCGCATTCACACCCATTCAGAACACGGTCAAGTTCCTCAACTATGACGCCGTATCCGAATGGCACTCAAAGTTGTCAGCAAACGCGGCCTATGAGGAAGCGCTCGCATTGGCTTAGTTCAACCACCACGCAGGGTCTCGAACGGGGCGAGGGTTTGGCTGAGGCGGGTGGGGAAGAGCCGGCAGGCAGGGGGTGGATGCGGTCATGGGGCGGGTGCGTCCGGGCTTTGCCCGTGCAGGACTTTCAGGCCCTCCGGCATGGCTTCCAGCACGCGCAGGAGGTTGGAAATGGCTTTCGAGGGAAGCACTTCCCCGCTTTCATACTTATGGAACGCATTCGGCCCGCCGCCCAGCAGAGACCCGGCCGTTTGCTGGTTCAGGCCGAGTTTCTTGCGGATGCGGCGGACTTCGCTCGGCAGGACGAGATGTTCCGCCTGCGCTTTCAGAAGGTTCAACTGCCGGTCCGAGACATCCATGTCTTTCGCCGTGACGACGCCCTCCCCGCACACGCAGTACCATCCGGGCATATCAAAAGTCACCGACAGTCCCTTGTAACGGATCGTCATCGGCTGGATGCCCCTGGTCATGGTCGCGCCGCACTCATGGCAGGTCAGGGGCGCTTCCGAGCCGTTTGGATCCAGGCCGGTATTCTTAGCCATTGTCTTTCTCCTTGAACGAGAGCAGCCTGAAAAGCGTCACGGTGTCGGCAGTGAACTTGACATAGAGGACGCCCACAGCGGACGGGACATGGTAAACATCCTGCCAGATTTTGGAATCGGCATGGGAGGTCATGGATTTATAGAAATGTGTCTGCCGCATCGCCTGTAGGACGTCGACAATGTCCGCTTTCGCGAAGCCAAGGTTAGCAGCATCATTGGCCGCCGTAAGTGTCATGTGCAGTGACTCGACAGAAGCAAAGGCCGCCTGGAACGCTTCCAGGTCGTAAGTCGGCTTCTTCTTGTCCATTGCTATCTCATTATACCCCCATTATGGTTAATTTAGCAAATCCTTAAAGATCGCTTAGGGAGTTCGCAACGTCTCGAACAGGGCCAAAGCTCCGCTGAGGCGGGTGGGGAAGAGCCAGCGGGCGAGGGGGTGGCCGTGCCAGGGGCCGGCGTTGTCCAGGTCGGCGGGGAAGAGAGGGAAGAGGCCCGCCGCGTGGAGCGCCTGGGCGGGCGGGTCGGTGTCGGCCTGGCCGTCGGAGGAGAGCAGCGCGAGGGGGCCGAAGGGGCAGACCTCGATCTGAACCTGCCCCGTGCCGGTGTCCAGCAGCAGGGACGGGAGGGCATCCTTGCCGGCCCCGTCGTCCAGGCGGGTTAAGGGGCCGAGGTCCGCAAGCGCGTCCACCGGCAGGTCGGGAACGGCCAGCAGGCCCTCGTAGGCCGCGCCGGCGTCGGCGCGGCCCGCCTGCCGCTCCAGATGCGTCAGGACCAGGCGCACGGCCTCCTCGGTCGTCTGCGGGACGGCGGGCGTGCCTTTGGGGGCATTTTGGAAGCCGTCGGGCGGCGGGGTCACGACTCGACGCTCTGGATAGAATCCAGGAAGCGGGGGAAGAAGCCCATCTTGCGGCCCCCAAAGGAGCGCAGCATGTCCTGGAAGTGGGAGGCGTTGCGGCTCGACGCCAGCACCGTCACCAGGGTCCGGCCGCGCTGGATGTCCGCATGGTAGCCTTGCGCGGCCTCCTTGGGGATGCCGCCCGCCGTCACCGCGCCCCAGAGCGCGCCCAGGATGCCGCCAAAGAGGGCGGACACGAGCTGCCAGGCGAGGGCGTGGGCGGCGATGATCGGCAGCAGGCTCTCGAAGAAGACGAGCAGCGAACCCGCCAGCGAACCCAGCGGGGCGCCGACGACAAAGCCGACGATGGCGCGCGGGGCGATCTCGTCCACGGCGTTGATGGGCCGCTCGACGTCGTGCGTTTCGACTTCGCGGACGCCGGTCGCCAGCGTGTCCGTGTCGGGGGCGCTGTCCCTGTCATGTTCGGTGCCCGTCGCGCCGCCCGCGCCGTGGAAGACCAGGGTGATGTCCGCCATCTGCACCCCGTCATCCAGCAGCGCCTGCGCCGCGCGCTCCGCCTGGGCGTTGTCGTCAAACACCGCCACCACTGTTCCGGCCATTCGTTCGTTCTCCTGTCAGAACCTAACCCCGCCGCAAGCGGCGACCCTTCCCTGTTAGGGAAGGGTAGGAAGCGTTATCTTGAATCTGTTGCCTTTTATCCAAAGGCAGAAGCCATTCGCCCTAATCGCACCCTTCCCTAACAGGGAAGGGTCGCCGCTTGCGGCGGGGTTAGGTCTGAATGCCCCCGGCCAGAGGTCATCCCCGCACCCCATGCCGCACCGGCGACGCCGCCCGCGCGGGAAGCGGCCCGGCGGCTTCCGAAGCCAGCGAGCCGAGCCGCACCGAATGGGCGTGGCAGATCGCGACGGCAAGCGCGTCGGCGGCGTCGTCCGGCTTGGGCACTTCGGACAGGCCCAGCAGGCGGGTCACCATGAACTGCACCTGCTTCTTTTCGGCCCGCCCCGTCCCGACGATGGCGCTCTTCACTTCGGTCGGCGTGTATTCCTTCCAGGGCAGGCCGCGCTGGGCGACCGCCAGCAGGATCACGCCCAGGGCGCGGCCCACGGGGATGCCCGTCGTGACGTTGTTGGTGAAGAACAGCCGCTCCGTCGCCACCGCGTCGGGCTGGTAGCGGTCCAGCAGGGCGTTGAACTCGTCGTAGATCGTCTTCAGCCGGCTGGGGGCATCGTCTTCGGGCGGCGTGGAGATGACGCCGCAGGCGAGGTACGAGACCCGGTCGCCGCGCTTCTCGATGACGCCGTACCCGGTCGTCGCCGTGCCGGGGTCAATGCCCACCAGTATCATAACCGAACCACTTGGCCGGTCCGAGCCGACTCGTAGACTGCCAGCACCAACTCGACCGCCTTGCGGCCTTCCACGCCGTCTACAATAGGCGTCCCACCCGTCCGGCAGCAGTGGAGGAAGTCCGCAAGCTGCGCCCGATGCGCCTCGCCCCAGATCGCCGCCGGGTCGGACGCCGCCGTGAGCGATCCGGCCTGCGCGGTCGCCGCCTTCGTGCCGCCGGTCGCGACCTGGAGCGCGTGGGCATGGGCGGCCTGGCCGCCGCCCGACGCGCCGCCCTTCGTGGTCAGCGTGTGCAGCATATCGCCCTCGATGATCGCGCTGCCTTCCGTCCCATGCACGGCCAATCGGACCGGGAAGCCGGGGTACAGGGCCGTGGACGCCGACAGCGTGGCGACTGCCCCGTTGGCAAACGCTACGGTCGCCGCGACCACGTCTTCCACCTCGATGCGCTCGTGCGCCAGCGTCCGCGCCTGCGCGTAGATCGTCTCGATCGGGCCGCCCAGCCAGCGCAGCAGATCGGCGGTGTGGACGCCCTGGTTCATCAGCGCCCCGCCGCCGTCCAGCGCCCATGTCCCGCGCCAGTCGCCCGAATCGTAATACTCCTGCGTCCGAAACCACGGCACGCGCGCCTCGGCGTACACCATCCGCCCCAGCGCGCCGCCGTCCAGCGCGGCCTTGACCTCCGTGCTGGCATGGTCGAACCGGTGCTGGGAGATGACCGCGAGACGCTTGCCCGACTCGCGCTGCGCGGCCAGCAGCCGGTCGCAGGCGGCCAGGCTGACGTCCATCGGCTTCTCGACGACGACATGCTTGCCCGCCCGCAGCGCGCGCTCGCCCAGCTCCGCGTGCCTCCCGCTCGGCGCGCAGACCGAAACCGCGTCAATCCGAGGATCAGCCAGCAGGTCGTCGAACTCGCAGACGTCCAGCCCGAATCTGGCCGCCAGCGCTCCCGCGCGCTCCGGCGCCGAATCGCAGCAGGCCACCAGCAACGCGCCCTCTTCTTTCAGGGCCGCCAAAGCCTCCGCATGGGTGGGGGCGATGGTGCCGCAGCCGACGAGGGCAAATCGCAGCGGGGTGTCGGACGTTGGGTGAGGCATATCGGAGAGATTGTAGAAGAAAAGGGGAGGGAATGTCAAGGGCCGAGGGCGGGCGCGCGAGGGGAGCCGGCACTGGAAGTGCCGGTCTACTCTGAGTGAAAGTCGCTCCGCGACTGAAGACCGGGGCGCGAGGGCGCAGCGACGGTAGTATTGCGCCCCCACGGGGGTGTTCCTCAGTCGCGGAGCGACTTCCACTTTGAGTAGACCGGCACTTCCAGTGCCGGTTATCTCTCGTCATTGCGCCGCCCCCGCTAACTTCGCCCCCGCGCGATCTCCGCGTGGAACGAAGACGGCGGGGTGGCAGACTCCAGCGCATGCCGGTATGCGGCCTGCGCCGCCGAGCGATTGCCTGCCCGCTCCTCCGCCTGCGCCAGCGCGAACCAGTCCTCGCCGTCCGCCCCTTCCAGCCCCGTGACCCGGCGGCG
>JAABUJ010001748.1_pt1 | contig 29978 bp, 31 predicted proteins | sample 5559131 | NCBI WGS metagenome assembly JAABUJ01 (sample SAMN10711875, study PRJNA513366) | rock metagenome | isolation source: Antarctica rocks | place: Antarctica: Victoria Land, Mt New Zealand nord | collected 2016-01-07
ACGCACTAGACGACAAGGAGTTGCCGCAGGGTGAGGTCGTTGTCACGGGTCCGCCGGCTGCCCAGACGGTGCCCCTCGACCAAACGGGCCTCAATCGCTTGAAAGCTCAGATGATGAAGGCTAAGTTGCGAGGTTCGTCCGAGGCGGCACAGCTCGAGGCAGACTACAACATCGCCGTGTCATCATTTGCGAATCGGAAGGAGCCTGAAGTGGTGGTGTTAGGAGCCATGGAGAGCCGAATGCTTGCGGGGAGTCGTAGAGGGGAAGTCAAGGCGGTAGAGAACAGGAGGGGTAGAGAACGGGGCTTGGTGGAAGAGAACGAGGACATGAGTATCGAAGACATGGTGAGGGAAGAGAGGAGGACGAAAGGTCAGGCCGGGGGCGATGGTCAGAGGTTTGCGGAGAGAATTGCCAAGGATGCAAAGTTCGACGTTCGTCTCACGTCTATACTAAGCCCTTGTTACATTACTGATTCGTGACTGATAGAATGACCTCGACTACATGGACGAGAACGCCAATAAGCTGGCCAAGCGTGTCCAGAAGTCCGAGCTCAATCTCAAGAACATGGCGATCGGCGACTTCCAGAAGATGAACAGGATCCTGGATAATTGCCCATTGTGCCATCACGAAGATACCGGCACTTCCCCCATAGCGCCAATCGTATCTTTGGCGACTCGGGTGTACCTGACTCTCCCCACCGAACCTGAAATCAGCGAAGGCGGAGCATGCGTCGTACCAGTTCAACATAGAGTAAACTTGATGGAGTGCGATGAAGACGAATGGGAGGAAATCCGAGTAAGCAAGTCTGTGAGCGACGGGATCATCCACATCATTAATCGGGATTCAGAACTTCATGAAATGCCTGACGCGCATGTACCACGACCAAGGGCGGGATGTCATATTCTACGAAAACGCCTCGCAGCCCCAGCGGAAGAAGCACGCCGCCATGGAGGCGGTTCCGCTGCCCTATAGTTTAGGAGAGACGGCCCCAGCATTCTTCAAAGAAGCGATTCTCTCAGCCGACGAGGAATGGGCACAGCACAAGAAGCTAATCGACACGCTTGCTCGCGCCAAGCAAGGCCTCGGCAAGCTTGCCTTCCGCCGCTCGCTGGTGAAGGAGATGCCCTACTTTCACGTCTGGTTCGAGATTGACGGCGGCCTCGGTCACGTCGTCGAAGACGCCAACCGTTGGCCGAAGGGGGATCTGTTCGCCAGGGAGGTTCTTGGTGGGATGCTGGATGTCGAGCCGGATGTCATTAAGCGGCAGGGAAGATGGCAGAAAGGTGGAGATCGAAGGCTTGATGGGTTTCGGAAGAGGTGGAGGAAGTTTGACTGGACTAAGGTTTTGACCGAAGGATGATCTGCCTGTCGCGGCCAGACGTTTTTCGCTCGGCATCACGTTCACAATAGTACAAGGCGCCTCGGGGACATATTGAACTGCTGGTGATAAACTTGTATATAGCCAGACCCTATCTACAAAGATGCGCCTTCGACGGGTAATTGCCTAAGCGTAAAACGATACCCAACCCTGTTTTATGTCGCGGACACTGAGCACCTCTTTCCTCTAGGCCATATCAAAAACTTGGATTCTAACGATGTCGAGCTCCGACACATCGAAAGGGCGATATGACGGTGAGAAGAGCAATCACTGAACGTTGGTGGTACTTGGTTTCTTCGCATGAGCCTTGCAGGATGCATAACGGCGTGCCTTGTCTCTTCCAATCACGTCGTCCCTGGTACGGCCGCCACGCAATGCAGTGACTCCTCGGTTATGCACCGACGCACCCTATCTTTCTAGACCCCCGACGACAACCACAAACTGGGCCTCTGTTGAAAGCAGGATAGAACACGGGGCCCCGAAGGCCGAGCAGAGTGTGGGCGACAACGGGGCCAATAAGGTGGGAATACGAGCTGAGCTTCACAAGCAGCGGATGCATTAGGGAAAGACATCCCAGCCGCGCCCCGTTCCTCGGTCGCTCCCGCACTACGTAAGGGTTTCGAAGTTCAACCCCACGCCGCCGGGTTCCGTCTCCATGCTCTCTGAACCAAGCAGGAAAGGCACAACGGGAAACGGGTTGTGGGTCCAAAGGGGGTACCTGGTAAGGTGGGTCAAGGGTGACGGAGCAAACATTGGCGGCACGGAAAATTAAGTCGAGGTCATAGCGCTCTTTTTTCCTACCCACCACCTTCCTTTACGGATGTACTTCATCAAATAGAAATACATACAAGAGCCTTCCCATTCTCTCCGCGCACATCTCTTCGTTCTCTTCCAATCTCCATACCATCTCCTTCAACCCGTCCTGTCGGAACATGGCATCTTCGGCAAAACCCAAGATCCTCCTACTCGGAAGCATAGAAAAGTGAGTCCCCGCACCAAAACCTGCCAAACCCCCACCAATCGAAGCCGCACGGCTCCGATAACGGCATCGTGAGGCGTTGACATTTCGCTCGAAGCAAGTCAGCCCGCGAAGAATGGCAGTCTCTGAGCAGCATTGCCGACTTGGTCGAGACGGGCGCCACGGACCGTAGCGGGTTCATCAAGGAATGTGATGTTGGGAAATATGACGGTGTCGTGGCCGCGTACCGGACATTTCCTTCTGTGAGCATTACCGGGAGGATCGATGAGGATCTGGTCAAACATGTCCCCGAGAGTTTGAGGTTTATCTGTCATAATGGTACGCTTTAATTACTGCTGTTCCTACTGTTCCTACGCTTGAAAAGTCTATGAGGGACCAACGCCCGGCTTGCGCGATGCTTTTCTCGCGCTGCTTTCCTCTCAAATTGAGCTTCTATGTTTGGTCTACTTTGCGTTACAATCGAATCATGCTCGCAAGGTCCTCCAACGCTCGTCCAGAAACGACAGACTCTCCAATCGAGCAATGGCTGAACCCCTTCTTAGGTGCTGGCTATGACCAAGTCGATGTTCCAGCCTGCACGTCCCGCGGTATCCACGTGTCGAACGTTCCCACCGCCGTGGACGACGCGACGGCGGATACGACCATGTTCTTGATCCTCGGTGCCCTACGGAACTACAACTCCACCATGTTCGCGCTGCGGAAGGACGATTGGCGAGGGAATCCGGCTGCGCCTCTGGGTCATGATCCTCAGAACAAAGTGCTCGGAATCCTCGGCATGGGAGGGATCGGGCGGAACTTGAAGAAAAAGGCAGAGGCGTTCGGCATGCACGTTCAGTATCACAACCGCAGCCGGTTGAGCGAGGAATTGAGTGGCGGGGCCAAGTATTGCACCTTTGACGAACTGCTGAGTACTTCCGACGTCATCTCGCTGAATCTGCCCCTTAATGTGAGTCTCCTCGCTCTCGTACGACTGGTATGTCACTCAAACTCGATAGAAAAACACCCGCCACATCATCAGCACCAAGGAATTCGAGAAGATGAAGCCTGGCGTCGTCATCGTCAATACGGCCCGAGGCGCCATCATGGATGAGGACGCTCTTGTGAAAGCGCTCGACAAGGGAACAATCCTGTCTTGCGGTCTGGATGTCTACGAGGAGGAACCGAAGATCCATCCCGGTTTGATCGCCAACCCGCGAGTCATGCTCCTGCCGCATATGGGGACTTGGACCGAAGAGGTAAGTCTTGCAATCACAACACTTAGTCCGGTGGTAAGACCGAGTCGGTCGTGTACTGACGGTGACAGACTCAAGCGAAGATGGAGAAGTGGAATATCAACAACGTCCGATCGGCGATCGAGACGGGAAAGTTGGCGAGTCCGGTGCCGGAGCAGAAGGATATGGCATGACGATTTGGGTCCTAGCACCGGGACGGGGCCTCTCTCGATCTGCCTCGTGCGAGGTGGCTATTTGTTGATGTACCTCTTCCCGGACTCGGTGTACTTGACCCTGGTTGTTCGATAGACAGTCATAGGTAAACAAACGAAAAGTCCTCAGATAAACGTTTCTGCACTTACGCTCGGTTTACAAGCCACCCGTCCCCGTCGTAAGAGCCCGTCTTCCAAGTATCTCCATGCTAACCACTGAGTCCACACCGCTGATCTCTCATCTCTCCCCTTGGTCTCATCATGACGAAGCGGTCAAACGACTGTTCTGTATCGGTGGTATGATCTGCCCATTGTGATCTGATCTCACCTGAAGAAAAGTAAAGTAGGACGTAAAATCTCTTACCTCGATTATCAGCTCATTCTGTACGTATGTCTATTTGGCTCCGTGGCTCTTTTGGAATGTCAATTTCACATGAAAGCCCTCCCTCAACCTCACAATCGGTTATCTCCAAGCCCCGTAGCGAGACCGTCCTCAGCCTTACGCACAGACCAGCAGGTCTTAAACATTTGGCCGATTCGTCTACAACCTCCCAAAAAGTGCAGAGTACTTAACACCCCACCAGCAAATCCCACAGCTCTGAACCCCAGCATCGAAACTCAACCCCAGAACCTCCCACCACCATGGCGACGCCGCCCGTCGCCATTGTCTGCGTCGGCATGGCTGGTAAGCCCCACCCTATGCCCTTTCTACCACCTCCCCCCACGCACCCACACCCAAGAAGCCCGACCAGACACTGACCGACCCGGCCAATTCTCTCACCCTCCAGGCTCCGGCAAAACAACTTTCGTGCAACGGATCAACTCCCACCTCCACGCGCAACGCACGCCGCCCTACGTCATCAACCTCGACCCGGCCGTGACGCGCGTGCCGTTCGGCTGCAACATCGACATCCGCGACTCGATCGACTACCGCGAGGTGATGCGGCAGTACCGGCTCGGCCCCAACGGCGGCATCCTCACCGCCCTCAACCTCTTCGCCACCAAGGTCGACCAGATCGTCGGCTTGCTCGAGAAACGCACCAAGCCGGCGTCGGCAAGTGACTCTTCTTCCGGGAAGACAGGGACGGAGACGGAGAAGGAGACGGACACGAAGACGGCGGAGAAGACGGGGACGACAGGGCCAGAAACGACACCAGAACCCCCCATCACGCACGTCCTAATCGACACGCCCGGCCAAATCGAAGTCTTCGTCTGGAGCGCCTCGGGCAGCATCCTGCTCGACAGCCTGGCCAGCACGCTCCCCACCGTCCTCGCCTACATCATCGACACGCCGCGCACCGCCTCCACCGCAACCTTCATGAGCAACATGCTGTACGCCATCAGCATCCTCTACAAGACGCGCCTGCCCATGATCCTCGTCTTCAACAAAACCGACGTCCGCCCCGCCACCTTTGCCCGCGCTTGGATGACGGATTTCGAGGCCTTTCAGACAGCGCTCCGGCAGGAGGAACAGGACAACGCCAGTAACGGGGACGGTGGGGGAGGAGGGAGTGGGTATGGGGGCGCGTTGCTGAATAGTATGAGTTTGGTGCTGGAGGAGTTTTATCGCTGTTTGAGCGTGGTGGAGGTCAGTGCGGTGACGGGGGAGGGGGTGGGGGCGTTTTTCGAGGAGGTGGAGGGGAAAAGGGCGGAGTTTGAGAGGGGGTATAGGGTGGAGTTGGAGAGGAGGTGGGGGGAGAGGGAGAGGGGGAGGGGGGAGAGGAGGGAGAGGGAGTTGGGGCGGTTGTTGGGGGATTTGAATGTTAAGGATGGTGACGGGGGCGGTGGTGGTGGTGGGGCGTCGGTGCCGGGGGGGCGGAGGGCCGGGAAGGGGATGGGGAAGGGGAGGGGGAAGGGGAAGCGCGAGCCGGAGACGTTGTCGGATATCGAGTCTTCTTCTGACGATGCGGATCGTCACCATCACGACGACAATGACGGCGAGGATGATGAGGCCGAAGGAGAAGAAGAAATACCTGCTGAACTTGTCGATCCCGATTCCGCGGAAGAGGGCGATGACGATGAGCGCGGCGAGGACGCCGACGGTCTGACGCAGCGGTATCGACGCGCGATGGCTGACGAGAGTGGTGCTGGTGGTGGAGGCGGCGGCGGCGGCGGAGGAGGGAAGACCGAGGAGACGGAGAAATTGGCGCGGTATCTGAAGGCCGGGGGGGTTTGACCCGGTTGCGTCAGATTGCTGCTGGATCGAGTCGTTTGTCCGTGTCGCTGTGATGCATGTTGGGCGTTGTGGGCTGGTTTAGACATGGGACAGATACCTACAACTGCTGTTCGAGAGGCGGCGGGACGTGGAGACTGTACGAATAGGGAGTTGAGGACTTTCGAATGAAGTAAAAGCTTCATAAAAGGAGAAGGAGTCATCTACATCATGCATACGAATCCCTTTCCATACGAGTCAGCCAAGCCATATCGGGGTCTTTCTTCTCGTTCATTAAATTCCGTCAAGCGTACGGCACGTGCGAGCACTATATACATACATAACTCAAAGTTCGCCACCGGACGGACAGAAGATAAGAGATCCGCCTGGCATTTTCCCTCGCCGTCGTCTCCTCCCCACTTGCCCATCCGATCCAACGACGGAGCACAAGGGCTTGATCGTCTTTTCCCCTCTTCTGTAGCGTGACGGTACGTAAGTAGGTATAGAGAAAGAAAGCGGTGAGAGAGAGAAAAGGCCAGTGAGAAGATGCGGAGAAAACATTTGGAGCAGACATTACCAGATTCTGGACAGAAGCGAAGAAACAACCGACTCGAAGCTCGCCAGGCGCCTAGCAAAATATTGGAGAAAGGGAACGGAAGGGAGCTTGGAAGATTGGGGTGAACGGGTAGATAGCTATCCGAAAAGAGTGCTGAAAAGGAGTGAAAAGAAGATGCGCGTCGCTCAATGCCCGTAGATGCAACAATGCGACTGGAAAAATCGAAGAAGAGAGAAAATATAAAAGAGCAATCGTTCTCCTGGAGGACGGGATCCCGATATTGTCCGTACATAGCGTACTCGTAAGGCGGTTCAAGAAGGACCCGGACTGGGACCGCCCAGATTCAACCAACTCATGTCCTCATGCACCTCCAGCCTCCCAGGATCCCTCCTCCTCCTCTCATAGTCCTCCACATCCGTAACCGTAACGCCATCACCCCGTCTCGGAAACGGCGTGACCGTCGTTTCCGGCGGCCACCTCGTGACCGCATTGGCACGATCTCTCTCGCGCTCTCTCGCGACGGGGAAGGGGAAACTCGGGATGCGCGTCTCTCGCCCGTGCGAGTTGTCGGTGTATATGCTGCTGGGCGGTCGCTGTTCGAAGTCGTGCGGGCCGACGGGCGTCCAGGTCGTCTCCTCCTCGTGGATGCTGGACGAGATGCCGGAGGAGAAGGCGTCTTCGCGCTCGTTGAGCGAGGACAAGCTGCTGGATGAACCGTGACGGGTGAGATGTGCGGTCATCCCTTCGCTCAAGGCAAGGCCGGTGCCTCGTGTGTCCGAGGCGGAGTGGCTCAATGTCGGACTGCCCTTGTTGACATGGCCGAGAGGTTGGCCGCCGAAGCTCAGGGGTGGCACTTCGGCGGATCCATGAGGATTGGAGCTCTGGACTCGAGAGTCGCTGTAGTTGGACTCGGAACTCTGACTCTGCGACAGGTACGTCAGTCTGCCAGGCTGCATGTTTACGAGATTCGTCGCGCTGTTGCCCGAGAAATATTTGCTCCATCCTGAGCCGTCGGTTCTTGCAGCCAGTGTCCGGTCAGTACCAGGGCCAAATGGAACAGTCCTTGTGCCGTTTGAGTCTTCTGGCCGGGATACGGGTACAAACGGTCTTTTACCATTGTTGTAACGCATGTTGTCGCTTGTACCTTCCTCGTAAAACAAACCCCTGTTGGGACCGGCTGGCCCGGAAGTGATCGCATTTGAGGTCCCTATTGGTGTTGAGGAACCCTGATGTCGAGTCAAGCCAAACGAACCACCCGCCTCGCTCATAAAGCTTGCCCCCTGATCCGCAAAGCTCAAACGATTCTTCTGATCCTCGGGAAATCCTTGCGGGCGCTGTCTCCGTTGCGCCTCCTTCCTTCTCCTAATACATCTCAAGAGCAGTAGTACACCGACGAGGACTGCTGCGATGCCAAAGATCGCACCAAGAGTTGCGCCGAGAATTTTCAGAGTCTGAGTCCTTCTAGCTGCGTCCGCTCCACCATTGTCGCCGGCCGCTGATGATGCCGCAGGGTTGCCACTAGGATTACTTGTGGGAGACGTCGAGGTTGGTTGGGAGGCTGAGCTTTGCTGAGGGTTGGCACCTCCAAAGAATGTAGTAGCATTCAACCATTGATTATTTCTCTGATCGAAAATGCTCAACGGATCTTGATCATTGCCACCTGAAAGTACCACCAACCCCTTAGGATCTTGAGCTAATGAATACCCATTTCTTGTCGCCGTGGGTGCGAGGGTGCCGTTGTATAATGGCCAATCCGAGAGAGCCAGGTTCCGTTTCCGCCGTTTTGCTGGGCGTGAACTTGTCGAGGAAGGAGAAGCGGAAGAGGACGACGGGCTACCGACCTGCTCACCTTGGCGAGCTGGCTGACCTTTCTCGTTGAGCAACACGGTTCGTGTCACCGTATTCGGCGACGTGGTGGTATCAAATGTCTCCAAAACTCTGCTGCCATCATCGCCATTCACCAGCGTAGATTGCACTTTACTCCGATCTTTGAGACCGTCCGTCAAGTTCACATTGAGAGCTTGCCATCCGTCGTTTGGCGAAAAGGTGTAGATCCTCTTGTTATGTGGATCGCCTCCTATCATCACTGCGTGGCTACCATTCCAGGGAAGAAGGGTCGGTTCCACCACTGGCGGTGCGTCAGAGCTGAAAGCGCGGACGTTGTAGGGAGGAACCGTTGAGATGGCGAAGGTCTGTGAAGATGGTAACGAGTTACCATCTTGTGAGCCAGCGTAGATCAGAATGGATGACGAAGAATTCAGATAGGTGGCGGCATGTTTCTGTCGGTTTTTCGTAACTGGTACTACCGGCGTGATGTCACTCCATTTCTGATCTGAGAAAGAGTATCGCTGAAGTCCCGAATAACCCGTTGTCGAGGAGTTTGCCGAACCGCCAACGATGTACAGAGCGGCATTTGAACCATCACCGGCTGGAAATGCCTGGACACAAGCAGCCCCCGTCACGGATGTCCCCATCGCCAGCTGCGTCCATTTCCCACCCTCCTGTAATGGTATCGACTGGAATGCCTGCGGTGAATAGACATAAAGGGTGTTGTTATTGATGACTGAACAGTGATCTTTAAGTGGTACTGGCGGTGTAGGAGGAGCCATTTTCAACGTCAGGCCTGGAGATGGTGGCGCAGCGTGAGTGGAGGATAGGCCAGTCAGGTGAGGGTAGATGATCGTCGTACCAGATGGCAGAGGATTCTGTGATTAAAGAATCGTGGTCGTTATTGCATAATGCTGGCAAATGATGCTGACGCAATCGTCGCCTTTCATCCCCCACCCACCGACCGTCCTCCAGCGACTTGATCTCCTTGCTCCAACCGTCCACTCTTATCAAGTCTCCCTTATTGAACGAGACCCGATCACTGGTGTGGCGTCACTGTCTATTCTTTCCTATGTCGACTGTGTCCTGAAGGCCAACGATCTTCGGAGATACTGAGAAGCATGAATTGGGGTCTGAAGCAGGTGTGAATGGAAATGGGGGCCTTTGAAACACCCGACGTTGACCCTGAGCCGAAGGGATGTCTAAGTCAGAGTGACGACGAGTTCTCGGCAGGGCAGGCGTCGAAAGAGGAACACGACTTTCTCGGAAGGGTTTCAAACGATGATCCCGAACGAGTGAATCGAAGTTGGAGCTGCCAATGGAGTGCGTGTGATGATGCGCAGATCGATAAAGACTCGAAGTGGAAGCGGAAAGCTCCTGAACACTGAAGGTACGAAGGATGTAGGTACGGTATGTAATGTAATGATTGTTACTGTAATGTAACTGGTGTGGTTGCAATGAATGCGGCTGGCTGCAACGTGCCGTGTCGTGTCATCGAGTGGGATAGCGTACACGATAACTTATCGTACAGTACAGTACCTCACCTCACCTCACTTCACTTCACTTCGTGTGTTGCTGCAGAAGACTAGACTGTTGGAGATGAATTGGAAGGGAATGGAAATGGGAGATGATCCGAACTTCTTCTCATTCAAGTTAGACTCACTTTTCGCTTCAAGCTTCTAGCGCATGTTTGCTTACCCGGTACCTGACTAACTCGCTAAGGTAAGGTTGTTTGTATCTTACTTTACCTTAGGTACCTGATTTGACTTACCCGCCGAGGTGATTGGTAATCTCACTGGGGAAGTCGGCAGATCTTGCTTCTCTCCCCTCAACGCACTAACTGGCTTACGTAAGGTGAATATCTTAGGTAAGGTACCTTACATACTGTACCTCCTTAAAGTAGCTGAAAGATTATATCTCACCAGCTGCGACAACAAGAAACCTGTCAAACCGCTTTTGAGGGCTGTCTCTGACGGGAATTGTAGACAACTTTTGATTTCTGCAGAGCGAAAACGTTGTGATCTACGCCAGAGCGTCAATTCATATTGTCACATATACCTTTTGTTAGATCACCTATGATATCTGTTTGATTCGTCACAGACCTTGAACCTTGGATCATCTATCCCTCACACTGGTCTCTGTGACTGAGACTCCTCGATGATTTGATGTCTAGCCCGTCACAGCGGCAATAAAGGAAACCTTAGATATTACAACACTAAGAGGAGGTTAGGGTGTCAAGGAGACTGACTGTTTATACTATTCAGGGGGTCGCATGGACCTCCATATACAAGTACCGTACAGGTACAGGGCAGGTTTTTGTACCGTAAGGTACTGTACCTTGCCCTAGTACCGAGGTACTTGGATTACATAAGTGACTTCGGCGCCATGTGTATCAAGAACTGATAACCCTAACCTTATTTGGAATAGTTACAAGACAATAATACGGATACCTTAAGTTTGTATAGTACTTACTTCATGGTCTCGCTTGCACCCGTCGGGATCGACCGCCTTGAGTTGCACTTGAATGCCAGATCGAACTGATCCCTCAAGAGTAGGGCTATGTTACACGTCCCTCGTATATTCTGCATCGAGTTGACCTATCCGGAATGCTGTACCAATAAGTGCTACCCACTCGTTGCGCGTTCGTATCCGTTCGGCTGGCAGCAAAGGCAGGCTGTCAGTCAATGCTGTGCACCAAAGTCGAATGATCCATCCGAGAACATGGTGTGACGGTCGGAGATCCAAGTTTGCGTTGTAGGAACAAGTAACCAGGAACATTCCATCGTACCAGAGCGACCCCGGCTGCTTTACTGCCTGCTTAGGATGGTTCGGTTTGGCGAACCGCGCGCCCTCGTAAGTCGCACATAAGGTTCGTCACCGAGAGCTGGTTGTGTGATATCTCTTGCCCATAAGCATTTGGCGACGCGCCCTCGTGAATTCGTCCCACCATCCATCAGTTAGTAGTGAAAAAAATTTGGCAAATACGCACAATGGGTGACAAGTTTCCATCTCAAGGAACACCGTCCCCTCGACCCTGGGCTTGCTTCCATTGGTGAGCCATCTGCAGGAACTTGGACATCTTGGCCGCAGACTCGTTGTCCGCCGGGAAGACGTAGTCCATGTACTCCTCGTAGCTGTCGTCGTCCAACTTCCGCCACCGCTTGACCCTCTGCGGCATCTGTTTCTCCACTGTCTCAATATCTTCGCGCGAGCCGTGCGTGTTCTCGAAAGACTTCCAGGCGTTTAGAAGGGCGACTCTCTGTCTTCAGGTTAGCGAATGGCGCACAGCTTGCGGTTGCACATGTATTGCCTACCTCTTCTTTCAGATCCTTCTCCTTCATGCTCTTGTACGCTCGCTCGAACACCTTGCGCGCTCGGCGTTTCGCATCCTCGCTGACCGGTCGCTCCACACTCTCCTCTTCTTCTCCGTTCTCTTCTTCCTCGCCTTCCGGTACGTTGATCTCGAAATGCGCATAGCTGATCCAGACCTTGACATGATCCGTCTTCTCAAGAAGCCGCTCGTAAAGCTCTCGTGTCCTATCGTATTCGCCCTCTTCTTCCTCGAAGTCGATATAAGCCTTCCACAGCAGCTCAGGCATATCCAACGTCGCTTGTCCCACGGCGAGTTCGAAAATGGCCCGCGTTCGTCCCAAATCGTCCAGCCCTCGCTCAAGCTCCGCAAACTTGATCCATGCTTGACAGTTGGACGGGTTCCACTCAATGTGCTTCTCGTATAGGGTTCGACATCTGACAAATTCAAACAGCTGCTTCTCCAGCTCGATGTAGCCTTTGAAGAGCTTATCTTTCGGACACATCCCAATGGCTTGCCCCAATGTCTTTCGCGCAACTTGGAGCTGCATCTGTCGCACCTCAAACTGGGCCTTCATGATCCATATTTTGGCAAACGTAAACTTCTTGTGTGGTACCAACTTCAAGCATTCCTGGTAAATCTGCAGTGCGCGCTCAATGTCCGTATTATCCATTTCTTCCCACAACGCATAGAAAGTCCAGAGATAGATGTACCGCCGCCAGTGTCGCTTTTCCTGCGTTGGAGGTATCTGCGCTATCGCTCGCTCATAGACATCCCTTACTCGATCCACATCTCCCGAAGTCTCTTCCAACCGCGCATAGTCGAACCATACATCGTAATTTTTGGAATTCTCTTTGAGCTGCTCCTCATACTGGACCCGACGCTTCGACAAGATCACATCCTCCACCCCTTCACGATCACCAAACTGTTTCTCAAAGGTAGTGTAGGCCTTGTGTAAAGTGTTTGACCTCGAGCGAGGCAACCGATCCAGGGCATACTTGTAGATTGCTCTTGCTCGTTCATACTCCTTCAATTTTGCTTCGAATCGAGCGTATGCGATGAACAGCCTCTCGTCCATGAAATCATCTCCCAATGTTTCGATAGCCATGCCGAATACTTCTCGCACTAAGTCACTGGTGCCGTTTTCCTCTTCGAACCTCGCCCACTTGATCCAATTCCTAGGTTCCGGGTGAACAACGGTGAACCTTTCAAATATAGCTCTTGCTCTTCCGAACTCTTGGTAACGCTTTTCAAGCTTGATGTAAGCGCTCCATGCCGCTTCATCGGGTTCCCAGGACATCCACCGCTCAAATACCTGGCGGGTCCCAGGTATATTGCCAAGAGTCTCCTCCATGTAGACATACTTATACCATAGCTTATCGATCCTCGGCAAGATGGTGACCGCACGATCAAGTAAGTTGCGCGCATGGTTGATGTTTCTCGTTTTCATCTCCGCCTCGATATACCTGATCCATAGTGTAACGGAGGTAGAATCGACATCAAGGGCACGTTCAAAGATTGATCGAGCTCTGCAGTGATGTTAGCATCCATCCTCCACTCTCCCAAACGAGCTTGAGCACACCTCCTGAACTCCTTCTGCTCAAGCTCCCACTGCGCATATCGCATCCAATTGTTCATATTGATACGATTTCGGCGCACATAGTCCTCGAACTCCTTCCTTTTCCGTCCCTGGAATTCATGAAGCTCCTCAAGATCGGCGAACCGTTGTGTGGGCGCCTGAAGGCCGGGTTCCTGGCGGTCCACAGCTTCTCGCAGCAGCTGCTCGGCGGAGATCTGTAACTGCGAGGCCTGCTTGTTCTTGACCCTCGGAGGGCCCCGTGACGACTCCATGATAGCTCACTGTTTTCGGATTTCTTCAGAGTCGTGGATCACAGCTGTTGTTTGTTCAACAATTTACTGTGGTGAACTGAGCTGAGGTCGAGGGTCAAGTACAATTCGGCGCGTTCGTAGGGAGTCGCTCAGACGTTTGTCATGAGTACGAGATGAATTTAAACTTCCAGAACAGAAAGAGAAGGAGCATTCACTTTGAAGTGACCACAACCAATCGGCACTTGCCGCACCACAACCAGTCGATGGCTTGGGGCTCAAAATTAGTCTGACGCGACAACACGGTACTCTCTTCATCCACAGTACACGAACATGTCTACCCTAGCTGATGAATTACTGAACGACTTCGAAGATTCTGGTTCAGAAGGAGAGAATGAGCAAAATGGCAGCTTCCTTCACGACACCATCTCATCTCCACATCCAGATCTGGTCGACGGTCATGGACCAGCAAAGCAGAACGGAAGCATGGAGCTGGACGACGACGAGGAAGAGATGGGAGCCCAGGATGAGGAAATGTCAAATGGTGACGTACTGAATGGCGGCGATACGCTTGGAGATGCCGACGATGAAGAAGAGGCAAAAACCAAAGTGGAGAAGATGCAGCTGGGTGGTGTTAGTGATGTGCGAAGTGTGGCGGGCTTGATGAAGACCTTAGAGCCAGTACTACAGGTGGGTGCCCTCAATCCTTGAAACTTACTTTCTTGCTCGATGTTGGAGGTTTACATCTATCTCGCGGACCTAGCCCTGACGTTCTGTCGCCCCTCCTGCAGAATATCGCCCACTATCAGTCTCTGCCTCCTGAACAACAAACGACAAGTATCGGCAACATCGAAGATAACCCCGAATATCATCTCCTTACACAGTCGAACACCTTGTCGACGTCAATCGATAATGAGATAATCTTGGTACACAAGTTCATACGTGATCACTACTCCACACGTTTTCCCGAGCTTGAGACACTGATAACAAACCCGCTTGATTACGCCAAGTCCGTCGCGATCATTGGTAATGGGCCCATGGATGACATCAAGAAGTTGGCTTCCTCGACTGACAACATAGTGGGGGTTCCGCTCAAGAGTGTACTGAATGGGCCTTCTCTAATGGTGGTCACAGTCGAAGGCACAACAACAAGAGGTCGTGATTTGACAGATACAGAGCTTCAGACGGTCATGAGAGCCTGTGAGATGACACTATCTCTGGACCGTGCCAAGAGGATCCTCACAGACTACGTCCAATCCCGAATGAATCTCTTTGCACCAAACCTGACAGCCTTAATTGGCTCCCTAACGGCAGCTCAACTGCTCAACTCCGCTGGAGGTCTGACTGGTCTGGCCAAGACACCTTCTTGTAACCTGCCGCCGCTGGGCTCAAAGAAGCAATCCCAAACTGGGTTTGCGACCAATGTTGGAGTGCGTCAGCAAGGCTTCCTGTATCACTCACCTATCATTCGAGGAATACCGAACGATCTAAAACGTCAGGCCATGCGCATAGTCTCTGCCAAGGTTATTTTAGCTGCCAGGGTCGACAGAGTACACAATAGCGCAGATGGATCGCTGGGGGAGGAGCTGAAGCAGTCATGTCTTGAGCGCTTGGAAAAGTTGACAGAGCCGGCGCCTAACAGAGGGACACGCGCTTTGCCAGCACCTGACGACAAGCCCTCCCGCAAACGTGGTGGCCGTCGAGCCCGCAAAGCCAAGGAGGCTACCGCAATGACAGATCTTCGCAAGGCACAAAACCGCATGGCATTCGGCAAGGAGGAAAAAGAAGTGGGTTATGGCACCGGGGAAGGCACGAAAGGTCTCGGGATGATCGGGCAAGCCAACGAGGGTCGCATCCGTAATCTGCAAATCGACCAGCGCACGAAAGCCAAGCTCAGCAAGTCAAACAAGGGATGGGGCGGAGCCACGCCCATTGGAGGCACTGCGTCATCGCTTCGGGGTTTCGGTCAGGGAAGTGGGAACTCAACTGTCCTACGTGCGCATGGTCTACGCTCCTCCGGTGTCGGCTCAACCGCCGGTGCAGGGGCCGGGACGGCGAGTTCGCTGGCCTTCACGCCTGTGCAAGGCTTGGAGCTCGTGGACCCCAAGGTGCAAGCCGAGATGAACCGGAAGAGGAAGGCCGAGGAGGATCGATGGTTCAAAGGTGGCACCTTCACGCAAGTGGGGACGCAGAGCAGTGTCAATGGCGCAGGAGAGAGCGGCAGCTTCAAGGTACCCCAACTTCCCGCTCGCAAGAAAGTCGACACTGGAGATGGCAAAATGGGACCGCCGCCGAGGAACAAGACCTAAGGTCGCTATCGTGCTGTTCTTTTTCCGTGCTCGGATGTATCATACTCGCTTGGGATGGCTTGTATGGAAGGAAGGGCTTGGGTTTCGGCGTCTTAGGGTATCCAGGAGGACTACACGGCGCTCCCACATACTCCATGTAGAATGGCTATCTATTCATCGATTTGCACTCTACCTGGGGCCTAATACCTTGTTCGTCTTGAGTAGGCGCACTCTTGTCTGGAGGAGTTCACATTCGTACTCTTCTTTTATTGCCCCGATGCATCATCGTCCTTGCCCAAGGTACTCTACGAAGCGCTTGGGAATATCCTCCGCCACCCCCAGACTTCGCCCTAGCCTACCAGAGGACGTCCAACTCGGGAACTACTTGTTCAACATCATGACCATGACTTGTAGTTGATTACATATTGTGGCACAAGCAGTAAGGTAGAGAAGCATATGGGTATATACCAATCTATGTTGTCAAGCAGGAGGTTTACCTGAGGTAAGCTTCACTACCTTGATCATGTGGCATAGCAATAACGAGGCGGTTCAAGTGCCCGGTTATATGTACTCCGTACCTTAGTGATGTTTTGAGGTACTTACTGTATCGGTACTAGCGGCCTGCCTCGTGTTCGAGCATCGCGAGTGAATCTCCGCCATACACTTTCGCAAGGCAACTGGAACAACGAATATGACGGGGCACACGAACCAGATCAGAGACTGAATAGCTGTTCGCCACCCGGCGAAGTTCAATTTAGGCATTCTTTGCCCTCTCATTTTCGCTGATCTTACCTAGATCTCGTTATACATATCATGCTCCCAAACTGATACACAAGCACAACAAGTCAGTCCCTCATTCTACCTTACATTTGGGCAAATGGTTGGTTCTCCCAGTAATTTGAACGGCCAATTGCCATCCGCATCCCAACCCATTCCAGTCACATAACAAACAAGGAAGCCATTACCTTTGCAGTACATAAGGTTAACGTCGAGCATCAAAGTATGCCTCATCCACGTCTCTCAGTAGCTCTGGCTAATCTGTTGCAAGCTCTTCCGTCCACTCATGGCTCCCGACAACCATGGCGTCTTGAGAACTTCTGTCAGGTTGCACGATGTGCCCAATGAGATATTACGGCTTATCTTTGTTCGACTGCATAAGGAAGATCTCAAGTCGGTCCGATTGGTTTGCAAGCTTTGGAGCATCCTCCCGTTGGGTCTCCTGTTCGACCGGGTCTACATTTCGCCGCATTCAATCAACGTGCAGGTCTTTAATAATATCGCCGCTCACCCTCACATTAGCAGGTGTATCACCGAGCTTATATACGATGTTTGTGAATTCAGAGTGGACTTGTCTAGACAAGATTATTTCGATGCTCTTTGCCACCAACTCTATAAAGGGTGCTCACACTCGCGCCCGTTAGATCTTAAATTCGATACGGCGGATGAGCAACTCAATGAGATCCTACAGTACGCCAGAGAGAAACACGGTCACGTGCCAGGAGGTATCGATTGGAGCGACTGGACGTTGAGCGACTACCGTGTCGTGGATCGTGGACATCGGACATATCTCGAAAGTGCGAGGCAACAGCAGGAGTATCACGATGGTGGTGAACTGTTGGTCCATCTCTGCTTTGGCTTGAAGAAGCTTCCGGCACTTAAGACTGTTGTTCTTGGTGGGACATGGGGAGACTCCCTCACAGATCGCCGATTTGATCACACTAAGGTTTCCCCAATTTACAACTGCGGGAGCCCCCTTGCTCGGACCTGGAACCCGTTGTTTCTCGAACCAAGTGTCATAGGAAGGCGCGCTTACGGGCACGTTGACTTCTTTACGGTGATTCGGGCTTTGTCACTGAGTCAAAAGAAAGTCTCCGAGTTTGAGAGTACACGCTGGCTGAACCTCTATCAAATCACATTCGACACTAAAGCCTTGATGTCTCCTTCGCTCTTACATCACACTGTTAATGCGCTGAACAAGGTGGAGTGGTTAGCCTTCAGCCACATAGCTTCAAAAAGTTCCATCAAAGACACCAAATCCATAGATGCCTTCCCAACCATCTTGCGGTCCATGTCTGCTTTGAAGCACCTTAGCCTCGACATGAACAAAATGTCTCACCTCGAAAACAATCCTTACATGCTAGTAGAGATATTTGGCTCACATCACGCTTGGTGCCACTTGGTCTCTCTGGACCTTGCATCCTTTGCCGCTGACGAGGCGAATCTTCTTGACTTCCTAATCTCGCAGCAAGCTTTGCGAGAGCTTACTCTGCGAGACGGCGAACTCACCTGCGGCAATTGGGCAAGTGCGCTTGAACAGTTCCGACTGTCACTCAAACTGGAGACATTGACTTTGAGGCCACCCCTCGTACAATTTGGAGGATTGACGATCTGGGCCGAGGATTATTGGAATCATTTAAGCAAGCAAGAAGAAACTGAGCGATTTTTTCGCTACGGTGGGAAGAACCCATTAAGGGTTGATTCTCAAGCATGACAAGAAAAGAGCAGGCCTGCGTGTTCTTCCACCACCATCATGTTGGGCGGCTATGGTCAAGGTAGGGCGAGGCGCTTCAATTTCACGGAATTTCTTCCATAGTTATCTTTGCGTTCCGAACAATTCTCTGGCATGGGGAAGTCCTAGATAGTTGCTCGAGCGCCCTGAACAAGAGACAAATCTCGACTAGCAATTGCAGTGGTTTTCACTACTAAACGTGCCCTACTCGATTCTGATCGCGGCCATTCCGTGCGAATGGAAAGGTGCAAAGAGTCTTGAGACAGTTCACAAGAAAGACCCGTACTGAGTCAAAAGCTTTGAAGGGCAAAACAACTACCTGTATCACACTGTAGCAGGTGGGAGAGGACTATGGTTGGATATCGTGGCAGCAATCCCGGAATAAGGATGGAATACGTTTCTCAAACACGTCGAAAAGTCATATGAAGGTCGCCAGAGTAGTTTGCCAGCGTTGGAGTCGTCTTGTCACACTAGCCCTATTCGATGTCACTTCCTCGGTCTGCATCGGAAGGCTCTGAAGATCTTTACGGCAAACCATAGCATGAGATATACAACAAGTGCGTCACAGAGCCAGTCTACGATAAGAGGCTGTTATAAATCCGATCTCACCCTCGGCGAGTAACGATCTCAACTCCTCTCGCATGGGTTTGTCAATAGAAGACGAGAAAAGGAAATAATCACTGATGAGACTCTGAATCGTGACTTTGAGACCTATATAGAGCTCACCGAGGAGCAGACAAGATCTCACCTGAACAGTGACGACTTTGTATGTCCCTGCCGTGCTCTTCCGAACATGCCCAAGTCGACAAGGGTGGTAGTCCACAAAGACTGGATTGGATACCATCCTCAATGAAAGATGAGCCACTGGGATTTCCCAGCTCGGCGGCTAGACCGAAGCCGAGGACCACTTCTTTAGCTGGAAACCACTGCATCTTCACCCATCCTCGTCCGGGCCCGAATTCAATGTCGAACAAAGTTGAGGGTTGTTTACTATATTTTGCCTCTATCTGCCACGAAATAACAGATCTGGCAGTTGACGGTTGAAATTATCAGAAGAGGGAGCATGAACAGCGTTGCTGTGTCAATATTCGATGTCCATGCAATTAATGCGCTCCAGAATACTGCCCTTCAAGATCGGCGCTCTCTTGATTCCCGCACCAATGCCAAAAGGTCGGCCCTGAGTGTCTTGAACGGGCTGTCGTCCCTACTATCTTCATACTCTAGGCTTGACCATCTAGGCCTTTGGTGCATTCTGGTGCCCCTACTCTTCAGTTGTGCTTCCCACATTAGATGTGACATCAAGTCCAGTCGCTCAAACTTCCCTCTCTAATGGCAAGGGAGGTCGAACTGCTGGATTTCATCCGCCGGTACTCAAATAGCCTGCGTGAGTTGATTCTACATAGGCTCAAATGGGATGTGTGCCTCTGTGCTTGATGCTTTCAATGTCTTGGGAAATTTGACTATGTTCAGGATCCATAGCGGTCAGTAGCACATAACATTGGGCAAGCATCACGCCCTTACGGGAGCCGACAGCTAGCATCATCAGTATTAGCAGCTTTATTACACTATCTACTGTATCTATAGTAGCTCCCATCAAGTATCATACAACTCCCCCCATCTAGACGATCGTACTGTAGCTGAGCAGCTACCGTTGCCATGCCAGTTTCCCCCTCATTCCCCATCTTAATACACACATCCACCAACGCCATCCCTATCCCTATCCCTCTCGTCCTGTTCCCAACCGATAAAACACAAAGTAACCTCCCAGCTTTTTCGTCTCCGAAGAACATATATAGACCATTAACTGCCACCGGTCGACCAAAGCATGGCTGGGGCCGCAAACGCCACAGCCACAAGTCAGGGCGAAAATTCGTATTTCAGCGGCGAGGACTGTTTCGACGATGCCGATGCCGATGCCGATATAGTGGTCGAGGACGTGGATGCAGATGGGGAAGCAGTAAGTGTCTGCGCCTGAGCTCGTTTATCGTGGACCTTGGCGTGCCGGCGGAGTTGTTCTGTTTGTCATGTCCGTGAGTCTGGTGGCTGGGTACGGGGAATGGGGAAGTGAGGTGCGGATATCATAAGGAGTAAGGTAGCGTGGACAGAGGAGATGGGAAGATGGGAGGACGCAGTGGGAAATCAGGGCGCGACTGACCCGCTCTCTTGAAATCTCTCCCGCAGCCAGGAGAATTGCAGATGTGCTGGCCTTTTTCTTCGTGTGCTGGTTTGAAGGATTACTATAAGTCTCGAATCATCCATTCGTGAAAGGCTTACTTTTTTTGTGCTTGGACAGGTTGGAGGACTGCCAGTTTCCAATGTCAGTGTATACGGCGGTGTTTAGGTGAGGGATGAGGCGATGTCTACCTCCGCAAACCACTCGTCACAAAACGGGCATTTGAGCGGCTTCTCGCCGGTGTGGTGTCTTTTGTGCATTGCTGGACGGGGTCCGTTAGTTCTCGTCATCCTAGCCTTAAGTGGAGGAGCTTCGACGTACTCAGAGAAGTGGTGGTTGCAAAGGACTTCCCACAGCCCGGATAATCACAGCTGAAAGGTCTCTCGCCGGTGTGCGTTCGCTCGTGCTGTTCCTTGGCGGCGAAGGTGGCGAAGGTTTGGACACAGAAGTCGCATTTGAAGGGTTTGTCTGTGTTGTGGGTGAGCATCACGCAAGAGATAGGATATTACGGCTGTCCTTCTAGAAGGGAAAACGACTTACAGCCTGTGTGTGTGACGAGATGTCGTTCTAGCTTGCCTTTTTGAGAAAATGGCTTGTCCGGTCCCCTGTCGCAGCCTCTCCAGCGGCAGCTTAGATCGAATTTGGAGGAAACCACCTTTAGGTGAGCGTCCTTCAGATGCTGCTGCAAGTGTCCCGCAGAGTCGAAGTTCATCCCGCACGTCATCTCTTCCACGCTGTCGCTTGGCTCTAGCATCCACTGGCAAATGTTTTCGATCACATCTGATTTTGTGCCAGCTCCAGAATTGGCAGAGGGATGGGTGTTGTCGAGTGATATCGATCCAGGATCCAATAGATGATCTACTTGTAAATGCAGACTCAGATCTTTAGGATCAATCGCTGTAGCGCCGCAACGCTCCCATTCGCAATGCAATTCGTTATTCGAGACGTGTCCGGTTTTGAGGTGCCTGTCGAGGTCGTCGGCATCCTCAAACTTAGCTTCACATCCCTGCCAGAGACAGACGTGCTCATTTCCTGCCGGACTGTGTTTCCGCTTGACGTGGCTTAGTAGCGCGGACGAGTCAATGTCCTCTTCGCAGTGATTCCACTGGCAATGGAGGGATGTCTGCGGTTTTATATGCTGCTCTTGAACGTGAAAATCAAGCGCTCTCCAGCCGTATAGCGTTATGTCACACTGCGAACCTCCCTGCGCCCATTTACACTGCGCCGGATGACCTTCGGCGCTTTCGATAATTGGCCCATGCTGTGTAGAGTCATATATGTAACGTTGGGAGTTCTGTCCGAATTCGCTGGAGACTTTGCGCCGCTTTGCAGGTGACTGTAAAGGCTCACTGCTGATTGCTGCTCCACCGGCTGTATAAGTATGCCCCAGAGGAGAATATGGAGGTAAGGCCAAGCTCTCTTCGAAAAGTGGATACGGCACAGCAGTGTGGGCGATCCACACGAGGTCATTGAACGGTTGATTGGTCGCACTTATACCCAACCATGGCGTAGCCTCTTCCGGTCTGACCGGGCCTTGAAATCCTGCGTTCTGAATCGCTTGTAGACAGTCCGTATCGAAGCAGGGTGGTGCGGTGTCAAGGCAAGCATCTTCGGCGCAATCGGCATTGGTGCAGAAGTTGTCATCGTCGCAGTCCACAAAGCCATCGCAAGAAGGATGACACTCGGGAGAGCAATGGTCCGATTCACAGCAGTCGCTGCATGCCGCCTGGCTACATCTGTCCGAGCACGTCGAGGCCTTGTCGTCGTCTATTTCCGAGCTACTTCCGCCGGTAGTAAGAGATGGTGGGGTCGACATAGCGGGGGACATCAGCCCAGCTTTCTGTTGCGGTTGCAGCTTGATTTGCCGTGAACCTTGGACCGTTGCCTCAGCCTGCATCTGCGTGTCCATGGTGGTGATCCTGCTCTTGAGAAGTCAACCGGGTGCTGGTTGAGTACACCTAGCGTGATAGTGCGGTTTTGATCAGTCCTAGTCAGGATGAAGATATCACGCTCTTACACCTGATTTATGGACTACCACGAGGCTCAAGAGAAGAGCCACATCAAGTTCGCTGACAGGAGGTAGAGTTGAGATGAAGTCCTGCCAAAGGCCCCCAAGGTGCTACTGTCTGAAAGTACTGACTGATATGAATACGTGAATAACGGATGCGCGAAAGGCTATCCGTCTGCGGTGTCCTCGTAATTGGCTGCTTTACTGTGTCAACTTCCTTACAGAAGCGACATCTCAGCTTCTCCCAGACACTATCATTGAGCCCTGTATCAAATAGTGAACGCTCCGAGGATAAGAAGTTTCGTACACGATTTCACTGTCAGCGGAATCGAGTACGTGCGGAAGTACCCCGCCATATGATCAGCCCGAAACCCCAAGACCACTGCGCCTCGCCCGTTGCGCAAACACCCACGCAGATGCCAGTACATATGGATCTAAACTCTCGCAAACCTCCGCATACCACCCAAGATCCATAATGGGCAACATCTGCGGCGCCGAATCCAAAGACCCCGACCCCTTCGCCCAACCCGGCCGAACGCTAGGAAGTGCCCCTCCCGCGCCCTCCGTCAACGCACGGTCGTCGGTGCCTCCGAACGTCAACAGCAAAGGCCGCATCCTCGGCGGTCCACCGCGCGGAGAGACAGACGATGCGCGACGGGCGGCAGCGCAGGCGGCCGAGGTGCGTGCTGTTCCGCAGCCCATGTTGACGACGATATGGCTGTGAAGGCCGCTGAACAATTATGGAACGGGCGTGCTGATTGGGTGCGCGCAGGAACGAGCTTCCAGGGCGAATCAGCCGAAGGGGAAGTTAGGTGCACAACTGGCGAAGGAGCGGCAGCAGACAAGGACGGACGTTTTGGGTCAGGCTAGTAGAGGGGAGAGGAGGGCAAGGGATGCTGATGCGAGTGCAGAGGCGAGAACGTGGAATTAAGAGGGAGGCAGTTTGGCATGGCGAACATTTGCAATATGTTAGATATTCAGGTATAGAGGGGTTGTGTTGGGAAATTTAGTTGGCGTTAGAGCGCTCATATCCTGTTCGTCTGCGCCGAAGCTCTAGCAAGGGTTGGTTCTGGCGAGTCAATTTCATCTATTACTCATGACTAAACAACATTATAACGTCCACTAGCCGGTGCCCTGGCATCACTGTCGGCTGCTGCGATCGTGCCTTCCTTGAGTAGCCTCATTAATTCTCTCATAGCATTGGTGACAACCACTTCCGTGTCGCCCTCCACGAGGATGTATAATTTGGGGTTCTCTCCGGCTTGTGGTTCTTTGCCGGCGGCGTAGAAGCTCCCTTTCGTGGTGATCGAAGTGCCAGTTGCTTCCAGGATTTTGGCAACGTTCGTCCGATTGGTGACAGCCCAGCGAGCTTTCTCTGTAAGATTGTTAGCATACCCTACCCATGTCCCAGCAAGGGTTTATCAAAGGACTTACGAGGAAAGTCATTGATCTCCAGAGTGGCATGGAAGGCTCCAGCATCTGGACCCTTGTTGTCGATAGGGACTCCTGATCGCATTTGCCCTGTTTTGTTAAGCCGCGAGTGGATATCGGCGACTGCCTGTCCGACTCGGTCCAGAGGATTCTTAGATGACCCAACTGCAGGTGCTTCGGTTTTATGTACCGTAATCTTGCCATCCAAGTCGATGCCTTTTGGTACCCCAACAAGAGGAGCAGGAGCAGAGGCAGCCTGAACAGCCGAAGCAGCTTTGACGACAAGATCGTCCTCTTTATCTTTCTTGTCCTCCTTATCCTCATCCTCTCCTTCCTCGCCAGTTTTGTAGGTCTTACGCTCGCGGTTACGAGCTGCATCTCGTTCTTGGTCAAGGCGTTCTAAGCCTTTGCCACCAAACCCGGACCCACTGACTTTTTCTTTCCCTGACTTGACCTGGTCGATGAAGGTATCGACAAGCTTCTGCACGGGCTCTGGAACCTGCTGTCCACTCTGCCGCAACGCTTTTGCGATATCTAGTGAATAGCGCCCTTGTTCTTCCGTCAAGAAAGTCACTGCTGTGCCGGTATTTCCAGCTCGTCCTGTCCGGCCGGCGCGGTGAACATAATCCTCCAGATGATTCGGTGCATCATAGTTCACCACAAGCTTGAGTTGCTTGACATCGAGACCACGAGCCGCGACAGAAGTAGCAATCAAGATCGGAACCACCCCGGCCTTAAAATCTTCGATAGTAGAGTCTCGATCAATTTGATCCTTGCTGCCATGAATAGACATGCAAGGGTATCCTTTTCTCATGAGGTCACGCAATAGTCCATCAGCCGACTCTTGGCGGTCTACAAATATCAAGCTTCGGTCATCTTCAGCCTTTTCGTCGAGGTAGAGATTTCCCAGTAGCTCAAGTAGTCGAATGAATTTGCTTTCTTCGGACCGGACCTCAACAATCTGCTCGATCTCCGGAGCGACAACACTCCTGCCACCAACAATAATCTCAACCGGTTTCGACAGTGTTTTCCTTGCAAGAGCCTCCATCTGTCGAGGGAAGGTGGCGGAGAAGAGCACGGTTTGTCGACCGGGTCGGATGTTGCCTAGAATCTTCATGACCTGAGGCTCAAAGCCCATGTCAAACATCCGATCGGCTTCATCTAGTACTACGTAGGTGATACGTCTTAGATTCGTAACTCTCCCAGAGTTGGCTGCCAGTAGATCTATCATTCGCCCTGGGGTGCAAACAATGATTTCGGCGCCTCGCTTGAGATCCGCGATTTGATCTTTAATCGGAGCTCCTCCATATGCGCACACAGCTCGAAGGTTTAAAGCCTTCAGAAATGGTTTACACTCCTTGTGGATCTGGGTCGCTAATTCTCGTGTTGGAGTCATGACAAGTCCCACCGGGCCGTCCAATGTATCCAGTGGTCTTTGATCCTTGATGTGTCTAAACATTGGTAATAAGAAAGCTATAGTTTTGCCGGAACCTGTCTTTGCCACGCCAATGACGTCTCGACCAGACATGATTGCGGGTACGGCTTGGCTCTGGATAGACGTTGGTCTGTCGTAGCCTAATCTTTGAATCACCTCTAGAGATGGGACCCCAAGCCCGCACTGGGACCACTTTTGTACAGGCTTCGGCGCATCAACACCTCGAATCTTGATGCCGTCGAGCTCTAATCTCAAGTCGGCAAGTTCTTCGTCGGTCATCTCAGCCAATTCCGCAGGCTCGTGATAGAAACTCTTTCGGAAAGATTCGTAGTGCATTTTCGCATGGTTGACTGCTGGTAGATCCTTCTTTTTTCTCGACCTACTTGCCATCGCTAAGATATCGTCAGGGTCGGCATCCAGTGTCTTTAGCTCAACATCTTCGTCTCCGAACATCGCCTCGGGCTCCTGTTTGAACTTCTTCGACGACTTGATTCCATTAGCCGCTCTCGGCATGTTCAGTGGATCACCGAGCTCTGACATGAACGCGTCCAAAGGATCTGCTTCTTCCTCTTCTTCCACCGGCTCCACCGCACCTTGTACTTTTGGAGCGTCTGTCATTGGAACATCCTCGGTCAACCCTGTTGGTTCAGATGCCTTGACCGCCATGGCTTCGGTAACGTCGTCGGGTTGACGTGCAAGGCTTTGATTTTGCAACCGCTCCTCGCGCTTTTCAGCAGCCGCCCGAGCTGCAGCTGCAGTCTCTTCTTCTGTTCCGGCATCCTGCATGTCAACATCGTCGTCATCGTCTTCCGCATCGGCACCATTAGCGGCGATTGGAGTCTTGTCACTCCCGACATCTTCAAGGGGAGGGGTGGGTAGCTTTTCAAATTTCTTCCTTGTCGCCTCCTCATCCGCCAAGTCAAGTGCGCGCTTCGCGGACGACTTTTCAACCTCGGAAGTCGCTTTACTTCCCAATCCGAAGCCACTCACATTTCCACTCGCTTTCAAAGGTACTGCAGGTGCAACTAAAAAGGCAATATTAGCCTTGCCTACTCCCAATATAGAGGGCTCAATCGCTTACCAGTGGAGGAGATTGAGCCAGTTGCGGAACTGTCAGCTTTCAGAACCGTAGTCGAAGGGCTCAAAGTAGCGGAAGCCTTAGCAGTCTCAGGAAGTGCAACATCTTTTCCAAGTGTAGTCAGAGCCGCGGAGGCCGCCGTGGCTCTTTTGGCAATGGCTTTGGGGTCGAACTTCCCTGCATATGGAACTGGTAAAGTATCAACACTTTCTGTTGCGGGTGAATCTGGAGAGACTGTTATGGGGGATGCTGTGGCCTTTTTGTCGATTTCGTCAAGGAGGTTACGGGTACCGCCAGCGGCTTCCAGCTCTCTTTGCTTGCGCGCCCTTTCTGCAGCTTGCTTCTGTTTCCAGGCTTCAACTCTTGCGAGCTTTTCGACCTTTTTCTCCTCTTCACTCTGAACAACTCGAGCTGAAGTAAGCTGAGGCTGCAGCAGATTTGTATTAGCCTGCGAAGCAGAAAGGAGCTTTGACAACTCATACCTTTACACCGTTTGTGGCAGCACCTTTGTGATCTTTAGTATCTTCCCGCCTGCTCCTCCGCTTTGAGTCAGTAGAATCGTCGCGCCGTCTTCGAGCTTGATCGCGGGAGTCGCCTCGCCTTTCTCGGTGATCCCTGTCTCCGCTCCTTCGACGATGCTCTCTGCCTAGATCTCGGTCCCTCGACCTTCTCCGGTCACGCGACCTATCCCTCCGACCTGGTCGGTAGGTATCTTCGCTACGCCGGTCATCACGCCTATCGACGGAGCGATCGCGGCGCCGATGAAGGTCGCGGTCACGATATCGTCTCTGTAGGTTTAATTATGATCAGCCCCAGAAGGTTTCAGAAGGCGCAAGAAATGCAGCTCACTCACATCAGGACTCCGTGACCGACTCCTCCGCCTATGGCTTCTTCCGTCGTCGCGGCGGCTCTTATCATAGCGGTCGTCATCTCGCCTCCTTCGCTTTGAGGAAGAATACGAGCTGCCTACAGGCGATGGTGAGCGAGTATCCCCGTGGCGGGCCATTTTCTCAAGCCAGATTAGTGAGCTTTACAGTGACCTGACCGTCAAGGTGACGAGTATGTTGTGTCCTATAGCTTGACTTGAGAAAGGGCGAGTCGAATTGCTTGTGAGATCCTCCTGGCTGTGATTATGATTAATAGAGAAGCGCTATGATGTTCAAGAACTGAGCCAAGGAGTACAATATGAAGAGTCATGCGCAAATCAGTTATCAGGGGTTCTATACAGGAAGGTCAGAGTGAACACCTTCTCTCCCAAAGTTCAGTGACGTTATTTTCGACTTCTGATACTGTGATATCATTGCTTACTCATCTCTTACTAAGCGCCCCTATTTATGTCTTAGTCATCATTTCCTATATATACTCTACATAGCATAAATGAATAGAAACAACTTTCTATGAATCAATTCACATCTGATAGCATCAAAGATTTAAAACACATTTTTAAACAACTCTGAGACTCAGACTTTGATCTGAGCTAATTCAATTTATGTTTTAATTATGAAAGTTTTAATACAATAATGCATAAATTACATATTCATCTTTTCTTCAGTGCTCACTGCTACTTCAGCATTGAGATTATAGAATAAAGAAATAAATTTTTATACTGTATTGTATAAAAAAAAGTTCTATTTCTCTTATATTGTAACATGTCTGACAGTGATTTGAACTGAATCAGAATTAATTTATTAATTAATATCTTTAATTATTTACAATTTCTTAGTATAAAGCTTAATTCTATTTTTATGATAATGAATAAACTCATTATTATTAATTAGTCATCAGTGTCAGAAACAGCTTTTTAAGTTAATTATAAAACAATAATAAGTTAAATTGTATTTCTTTAAATTCAATTAAGAAATATTTATGTTAATTAATTGATCTTTAGCTTTATATCTGAGATTATATTTTTATTTAATGCAGCTTTAAAGATTTAAAAAATATTTAATGTAATAGTGTTTTTCTCTACAGCAGTGTTTAAGAATTCTTTGAAGATGAAGACATTACTTATTTATAAGAATAGTTGAAAAGCAGACACTGTAAAGATATAAATTTTTAAAATAAACATTTATTTTCAATTTTATAAAATATTAATAAACTGACTTTTAAGCAATGAAGCAAAAATTATTGTTACAGTCAGTTATTTAAAAGATATTGTTAAAGTATGATGACTCTGAAAAGAAGAATAACTTTAAGTTAAAGAAGACTTATTAAATATTAAATTTTAAAATATAAATAACTTTTTTTTAGCATTTTTACTGATCTTTAAAAACATTAATGAAATAAAACATCAATGTTACTGTTATAAGACTCTAAAATAAACAAAATCAATTCAACAATATAAAGTAAAGTTTATAAAGATTGTGCAACTTCTTTAATCTATATCAGTTAAATATAAACAGAAATAGCAGTTTACTCAGAGTTTAAAGCAGAATATTTAATTTAAATTTTAAAAATATTTAAAAACTGAAGTAATTACTCTTAATGAGTTAGTTTAACAAGCTGATTAAATTAAATAAAGTCTTTAAGAAGCACATAATGAGAATTATCTTAACATCTTTAATGATTTAAATTTAAACTGTAATAACTCATTAAATAATTCTTAAGATCAATCTCAAAGCTATAAGAAATCAATTACATTTAAATTAAACAAGTTAAATACAGAAGCTTATTAAATTTAATGTAAAAAGAATAAAGTGTATTTTCATTATAAAAAGTTTTTACATATAATTAAAGACTGCTGAGACAACAAGAACACTGATAAGAGTAAAGATAAGAATAAAGATAAGAATAAGAATAAGAATAAGAGAAAAAATAAAGATAAGAAGAAGTTGAAGATTGTTGAAGTTGATTTAAATGATTTGAATAATTTGAAAAATTAAAGTCATTCATAAATATAGAAGTATTCATGAATAAGTTAATAGAAGCTTCTATTTAACTCAATAATGATTTGAGTGAAGCATTCACACTGAATGATCTGAAATTCTTATTATTAAGTATGATCTTTAATTAAATTAATGTTCTCAATTTAAATATATATATTCTTGCAAACTACATTCAAGACAGACTGAACAAGATAAATATGAAAGTACTAATTGATTTAGATATAAATTAAATATATATCTTTATTGAGAAGTGATGTTCTAGCTACTTCTATGAAGTAAGATAGAACTAACATCAGAGACTAAGTAAAGACTTTATTTACATTAACTGCAATCAACATTCTTTCTATTTCTTCTGTAACTCTCTCAATCAAGATGTGCTCATAGACAACATAATTTAGAAATTTCATTAAATAACATAGTATAGTATAAATATCTACTTTCTTTCAATAAATTATGAGCTCAAGTTAGCAAGAAGCTTTTCAGAGAAAGTGTATACTTTTAGTGTGACAGTAGTTAAGTATGTTGACTTTTAAGATTTATAAAAGATTTATAATAAATTCAGCTTTAGCAGAATCAGCACATTGATGACAGCTAAGTAAGAGTATAGATCATAAGTCGTTGCACACCCGAAATTTCGGCTAAGTCCAAATAAACCTTATAATTAGCCACACCTAAACATGCACTCTATGCACTCTATGCGCCCTATGCACCACACACCT
>JAABUJ010001749.1_pt1 | contig 29925 bp, 23 predicted proteins | sample 5559131 | NCBI WGS metagenome assembly JAABUJ01 (sample SAMN10711875, study PRJNA513366) | rock metagenome | isolation source: Antarctica rocks | place: Antarctica: Victoria Land, Mt New Zealand nord | collected 2016-01-07
CCCAGGACAGCACGGCGTGTCGGGCGATCAGGCGTACCTCGTTGAGGATCTCTTCCGACGGTGTGTCGTTGCCGATACACACGGCGGCCTCGCCCCAGGAGAGGGCGACGAGCCGGTCGAAGGGACCAGTCGTGACAATGACCTCCCGCGCCCGAAGCGTGCCCTCCAATCCGATCAGGGGACGGTTGCCGTTCATGCACAGATACTTGTCGTCGCCGGCCCACGATGGCCCGTCGTGGACGCGCCGGGCGATGACCCAGGACACACCGCGTTGGCCGTCGATGGTGCGCCATTCCGGCAGGGTCAGGTAGCCGGCGAAGCGCTCGCGCCATCCATCACGGCCAAGCAGACCCAGCCGCACCGCGACGTCGCGCGGGAGACCGCGCCGGTGTAGCGTCGCCGCGAGCGTCCCCGTCGCGAAGCCGATGCCCTCGGCCTCGACGACGGAGCGCGGGATGCCGCGCCGGTCCAGCAGGGCCAGCGCATCAGGAGCGCGCCAGAGCTGCCCGTGCCAGATCTCCTGTGCGGCGGCCAGGACGGCGCGACCAGCGGCGTCGGCGAGGCGGGGATAGGTGACGGGACGGGGAGCCGCCTCCGCGGGCCGGGGGAGGTGGAACTCTCGTGGCGTGTTCTCGCCGTCGTCGCGGGTGCCGAGGGCGCGCATAGCCTCGATCCAGGAGAGTCCGTCGCGCCACATGAGGAAGGACGCCACGCCGTATCCGCCGACGCCGCAACCGCCACGGCAGAGCCAGGGTTGTGCGCCGTCCGGCGCGGGCTCGATGCGCCAATATAAGGAATGTCCCTTGTGCTTGGGGCAGAGACCCTGACATTCCCGGCCAACCCGCTTGACGTCCGTCACAAAGTCGGCCAGGTCGAGCCCGTTGATGCGGTCGATCTCGCGCTGGGGGATCATCACGCCCTCCCATCCGGTATCCCGGACTCATGCCGCCACGGCCCGCACACAGGCGGCCGGGATCATGTCGAGGAAGGGCGAGGGGCGCCCGGCGCGGCCATAGCGCGCCGGCGCGCAGCCCGAGGAGAGGGCCAGGTACTGCAGGGACCGCGTGACGCCGACGTAGTAGGCGCGGATCTCCTGCTGCATGCCGTCGGGGCCACTGGCCAGCGCGCTGGCGTGCGGGAACACGTCCTCGTCCAAACCGGCCAGGAAGACGCCCAGGGCCTCCTGGCCCTTGTAGCCGTGGACGGTCTGCACCATCACGGCGTCGGACCCGGAACCCCGCGCCTCTTCCCCGAGCGCGAGCGCGAGCGCGCCCACATCGCCTTCGGACGTGGCCAACGCGCGCAGCGTTTCGACGTCGGCGGCGGCGCCCGCGTGCGCCTCCACGAGCCAGGCGCCCAGGCCGCTGCGCTCGATAATGGCGTCGAAGGCGGCGGTCGGCTCGGACGCCCCGACGACCGCGACCAGGCCCTCGTAGCAGCGCAGGAAGCCGGCGAGGGCGCGGAGTTGGGAGGGGGCCAGACCGGGCGGCTGCTCGCGCTGTAGGCGCGCCACGGTCCAGGGGCCGGTCCATTCCAGTCCGGCGCGCAGGGTCGCGGGCGCCTCGCGGCGTCGCCCCAGCGGCGGGGCGTCGACCGCGGCGAGCAGCGCCTCCGCGTCGTCGGGGTCGCGCAGCAGGGTCAGCCAGGCCATGACCGCGCGGACGGCCGGCTTCTCGGCGAGCGACGCGGCCCCGGAGCGCGCCGGGACGCCGGCGGCCCGCAGGCGGCGGAGCACGGCGGCGCGCTGCGCCCGTGTGCGCACGAGGACGACGCTGTCGGCCCAGCGCGGCAGGGTGCCGCCGCGGTGCAGGAGGTGGAGTCGCGCGGCGATCCAGGCGGCCTCCTCCTCTGGCGTACGTGCGATATGCACCAGAGGGAGTGGGCCGTGGTCCCGTTGCGGATGCGTCTCGCTACGGCCGCCGATGATGTAGCGGGCCACCGCGTTGGCGACGTCGAGCACCGCTCGGTGCAGGCGGTAGGTGCGCCGCAGGTGGCGCAGGAGGAGATGGGGATAGACGCGCGGGAGGTCAAGCATGAACCGCGGCGAGGCGCCACCGTAAATGCACTGACAAGGGTCGCCTACGGCCGAGAGCGCGCCCTCCGGGCCGGCCAGGTGCGCGACGAGCGCGGCTTGGTAGAGGGAGAGATCCTGGAACTCGTCGCAGACGACATGGCAGCGCCAGCGCGCCATGTCGGCGCGTGCCGTGGCGCTGGCCCGCAGGATCTGCACGACGCGGCCGACCATGTCATGCACGTCGATGAGGTTTCGGCGCCATAGCTCGTGGTCGTATCCACGCCGCATGGCGTCAAGCGCCGCCGGGGAGCGCCAGCGCGGCGCCTGACCGATCTTGAGCGCGGCGATCAGCTCAAGGGCAGCGGCGGGCGTGAGGGTCAGGCCGGCGCTGGCGACGCCAATCGCGGCAGCACGCGCCTGCTGGCCCTCGGTCGCGACACTGAACCGCGCCAGGCCGAGGTACTCGGCGGCCCACCCGCCGCGCAGCAGTGACAGGCCGTAGGCGTGGAACGTGCGCACGTCTAGTTCCGCCGGGTCCCACGGCCCGAGGGCGTCCAGGAGGCGCTCCCTCAACTCGCGGGTGGCGGTGCGGGTGAAGGTCAGCGCGATGATGGGGCCATCGGCCAGGAGGCCGTGACGGCGGGCTTCCAGGAGTAGCGCGATGCGCGCGACGAGGGTGCGCGTCTTGCCCATGCCCGGCCCGGCGATCCCGAGCAGGGGCCGACGCGGGTCACTGTGGACGAAGCGGAGTTGGTGGTCGTCAAGCTGCACGGTTGTTTCCCTCCTCGATTCTCGACGAATGACGACAACGGGCACGAGGGGAGGACCCATGTATCCACTCCCGCGCGCCGTCGTCGTTCCTTCTGATTAGGCGGACGCACCGCGCGTTTGCTCGTCGTCCGCGTCCACCCGAACCAGCGGCTGCGTGGGCGTCGTGAGCGGCGGCGCCGCGAGCGGTGTGATGACAGGACCGCGCGCCGCGGCTGGCGTGGACCGTGCGAGACGGGGTCGCGGCCGTGGGGCGGGGCGCGCCGCCGGCTGTGGCGAGGCCGCGCGTTTCGGGAGGTAGTGGGCCGCGCAGGGAGCCGCGTCGTACAGGCGACCGCCAGTGACCCGGAGCTCGGTCTCCCCGCCGTAATGAGAGGACTCAACCAGGTGCGTGATCGCGCCACACCCAGCGCATTTGACGAGCCAATGCACCGTGAACGGTGTCACCAAACACAACGGCCGGGTGAGGCGGTGACCCCGTGCGTGAAGACGCTGTGCGAAGAGGTCGAGATCCTCCTCGACCGTGTCCATGCAGCGCAGGTTAGCGAAGATTCGGCCGGGGACGACGAGCGCGATCCAGGCGAGGCCAGCGACGCGGCGGCCGGCCAGACTGCCCAGGCGGCGCGTGCGCGTGAAGCGTCGGTGGACGCCGTGCAGGCGCTCACGCTCCTCGCGGCGGGCGCGCTCGATCTCCTCGCGTGGATCACCCGTCTCGCCTCTGCGCCGTCCGCCGAACACCGCTTTGAGAATGGTCAGGACGATGGTGAGGCCAATGGCGAAAGAGCCGAGATAGTAGATGGCGTACCACGCGGTGATGGGGGTGGACATTGACAGTCTCCTTATCTCCGATCGACACATGTGCGCTCTCTGCTCGTGCATGTCGTGCATGGGGAGACGAGAGAGGTTGACGGATATAGGCGGCGGTGTCCTCCTGGCGTGTGCTGCTTTGTGAGTGCTCCTTTCTGTACACGATAGACATCAGACAGCCCGTGTCCGCGGGGAGGAGGCCGTCCACATGGTCGTCCGCACGGTCACACGCCTGGTTTCAGGCGCGTATTGGTAGCGACCCCTGTCTACGACGATGCCTCGCGTGCGACCGGACACGCGGTCGCGACGGTTCGCTCAAAGGGGGAACCGTCCTACCCTGTCGGATCGCATGTGGCGGTCTCCGACGTGCGCCACTCGGGACGTTGTGGTGGAACCCGAGATCACCAGCAGCCTTTGGGATAGCGGGAGGGCTGCGCACCTGAATAGGGCTCCAGCGTACGTTCTCCCGTTCCTGGCGCCTTCCTGCTCGTTCCTACCGCTCGTTCCTACATACGCTGCCCGGAGGGTGACGCGCGTGCCGTGACGAGACCGCGCCCAGATGTCCAGGTCCCCCTCTTTACGAGTGCAGTGTGCCCCGCTACGATGACGGTGGGACATAAAGGCATCTTTGGACAGGTGGCGTTCGCGGGCGCGGGACATGCGTGGGCGCGGGACATGCGTGGGCGCGCGGACATGCGTGTGCTCGCGCCGCTCGTCCGCATGGGCGGCGGCCCTCTCAACCCCGAGGCGGGCGATCTGGCGGTGACCGCCGGATGGGGCCATGCCGGGCAGGGAGGCGTGACGATGCCCGGCAAAGGGCGCGTCATCGCGCGGGACTACACAAACGAGGAGCGAGCGGCCATCATCGGGGGCGCTCAGACCATGGGGCTGACCGAAGACGTCGTTTTCGCACTCCTTGGTGAGCGCACGTACGATGTCTTCATGAACGACATCGCGTATTGGTCAAATATCCCGGCCAACGTCTGGGAGTACACCATCGGCGGTTATCAGGTGATCAAGAAGTGGCTGTCCTACCGCGAGTCCGATCTGTTGGACCGTTCGCTCACGAAGGAAGAAGCGCGCGCGGTGATGCACACCGTGCGACGCATCGCGGCGCTGCTGCTGATGGAACGGGTGCTCGACGCCAACTACCAATGTATCAAGCAGAGCGCGGCCACACGCTCAAGCCAGGACATGTACTGACAGGCGGCATCGTCAATTCCGGAGTAAGCCCGTCGGCGGTCGTCTCCTGTCCCTACACCTACCGGCTGGCACCCGCCCGCACGCGCTTCCGCCAGTGTACGACACGGCGGCCGGGTAGAGCATACTGTGCCGTAGGTATGCTACATGCCCTCACATCGGTCATGCACTGTTGGGGCGGGAACCTAGCAGCGGGCCGCAGGACTACATGTGGCTTTCCACACGCTCCGGCGTGACCTGTTCAGTGGATCGAGAGATCAGGGAGGCGGTGCCGGGGGTGCGCGTGGCCGTGTGCCCGTGGCGATACACCAGCCCTACATACAGCGCATCATAGGCCAGGATAGCCACGTACAGAAACGGCAAGAGCGCCGAGTGGTGCGAGATGGCGGTGTAGCGCGCGAAGGCCAGTGAGGCCAGAGCGGTGCCCACCAGCTTGCACACGGCGATGCCGCGCGACTGGCCGCGCAGAGACCGCCGCCGGTACAACAGGGCGATGAACAGCACCGACATCATCAGGTTCTGTCCGAAGGCGGCATAGGTCCCTTTGTCGTGGAACGTGTCCGAGGTCAGCAGGACCGCACCGAACACCGTCGCGAGCGCCACGCCGACCAGGGCATAGAAGATCGGCGGCGCCAGATCGGCGAACTCGCGCGGGCCATAGCGCAGCAACTGCGCGAAGATGATGAGATCCAGGGCGAGCCACACGAGATTGACGCCATGATGGATGGGCGATGGCGGCTGGAGGAACGAGAAGATGGCCTCCCATGAGAGGTTGGCGCACAGGGCGGCGAGCGGCATGCCATAGGTGCGGTCGCGGATGCCCTGCCGGATGATCAGCAGGTAGGTGGCGGTCCAGCAGAGGCCGGAGCCGAGCATGAGCAGCACGAACATGAGCGTTCCCCCTGCTCTATTCTGCCACATCGCGCGAACGCCGAAGGCCAGGGTGTGTGTGTCGAGGAGAACCGCGCACACTTTCTTGAGCCGGGCCGGTGCCCCCGCGATGATACCAGCGGCGCATCCTCGTCGTCCTCATGAAGCGGCCACACACACCGGAATCCTCCTTCCCATGAACGTATGAAGATACGCACATGCGGTGTGTTGCTTGACAAGCGCACCACATGCCTTATTATAGTACTTATGTTCTAATAAAGGAAGATTTCATGCCGCTCATGCAGTATCACGGTCCTTGCTCGCGCGATGTGATCAACCGTCATCCGATGGACTCTCGTCGGTGCGCCGCGTCGTCAGGACGACGGGGCGCAGTGCGATGAGAATGCGGCATACCGCGATGACGCGGCGTCGTGCCGTGCGGCGGTCCGCGGCGATCGGTGGTGATCGCGGATCTAAAGCGCCGCTACGGAGAGCACATCATTCGCCGGGGGGCGGACCTTGCCACCCTATCGCGGCAGGACGCCACGCCGCCCCTCTCGACCGGCTCGCTCGGCATCGACGTGATCACCGGCGGTCTCCCACGCGGGCACATCGCGGAATACGCCGGGCAGGAGGGCGGTGGAGTGGAGACGCTCGCGGCAACGGCGATCGCCGCCTGCCAACGGATCGGCGGCTTGGTCCTCCTGATCGACGCTGATGGCGCGGTGGACCCCGACGCGCTGCTAGCTGTCAGCGTCGATCTCTCCCGCCTGATCATCGCGGCGCCGACCACGGCGCGCGAAGGGTGGGCCGTGCTCACCCGCTTGAGCCGCTGCGGGGCGCTCGACCTGCTCGTCCTTGCCTCATTTCCCGGACTCCTGAGTCTTCCGTACGAGGGCTGGCGCGACGACCACGGCGTCAGCGTGGGCTATCTGTCCCGACGATTGGGTCGCGTGGCGTGGGCGCTGCGCGGGCGGCCTACAGCGCTCCTGCTACTCAACCGCGTGGTCGAGGGGGGGTGCGCCGCGCGGGGGCGCTCCATCGGAGAGGCCGTGGTCGCGCCGATGGTGGCACTGCGCGGCGCGCTTGCCCCCCTGCGCGTGGAGTACACACCGTATGGTGATATCGCGGCCCTGCACGCCGTCGCCTCCGTGCTCAAGCATCACGGCGCACCGCGCGGCCCCCGGCTCCCCCTCGCGCTCACCTCGTCCGGCCTGTGCCGCGAGGCCGAACTCATCGCGCTCGGCCAGATGGTGGGCTGCCTGGATGAGACGGCACTGGGCCTCGTCCTCGACGACGTCATCGTGGGGCGCTCGTCGGCGCGCGCCGCCGCTACCCTGCGGCGCGAACCAGACCTGGCCGCACTCCTGGAGCGCCGCATCAGGGAGCGGTGGGGGGACGGGCGGATGGCCGCATCTACAACAACAGCGTCCACACCGATAGGGGCGGCACGCTGATGGCCAGACGCGCACCGCACACAGGGACCTCCGCAGGGGGGCGGCGACGCGGGCCGACAGCGACGGCGACGCAGCTCGTCGGGCCGGTCGTGGCCGTGCTTCTCGTCCCCGCGCCACTGGTGCAGGCTGCCTGGTGGGGGGACCCGACGCGCCGCCAGGGGCCACTCCTGATCGCCCAGCCCGGTGGGTGCGTCCTGGCCGTTTGCCCACGGGCGGCGGACGCGGGCCTCCGTCCCGGCCAGACGGTCGCCCAGGTGCGCCTGGGCTGTCCCCAGGCCCATGTCGTCGCGCCGGATCGGGCCATGGCCGCCGTGCTGTGGCGAGTGGCCTTGCGGGCGCTCACGGAGGAGGTCGCCCCGGTCGTCGAGACGACGTCCGCCGCGCACGGGGTGCTCTACCTGGATGCCCATGGCCTGGAGCGCCTCGTCGGCGATCCGAGCGCGGTGGCCCGGCGAGCGCTGACCGCACTCACGGGACAGGGGATTGCCGCGCGGGCGGGGGCGGGGTCGAGTCGCGTGGTCGCGCGTGCCCTGGCCGCGCGCATGGATGACCGGGGACCGCGGACGCTGCTGGGTGACGCGGCGCGCGCCTTCCTGCACGGCCTCCCCATCGGCGACCCGGCGCTCAACGTCGACACGGCCGTCGCGGCGGCCCTGCGCGAGGTGGGCGTCACGACGGCGGCTCTACTCGCGACACTACCCGAGCGGAGCCTGGGTCTGCGCTACGGGCCCGCCGCGATGCGCGCCTGGCAAGCGGCCACCGGCGCGAGCGAGCCGCCGCTACATCCCTGGGTGGCGCCGCCGTCCCACATCGTCGCGGCACGCCTGGAGGAGGCCGTCGATGACGCCACCATTATCACGACGATCCTTCGTCGCCTGGCCGGCGAGCTCGCGGCGTGGTTGCACGGCGGCGGCCGGGCCGCCGCCACGTTGGCGCTGTGCGTGGTCTGCGAGACGGGCTCGCGGTGCGTGCGGGCCATCGACCAGGACCCGCCGCTGCAGGAGGAACGCGCCATCGCGGCGACGATCCTGGAGGTGTGGCGTCGTCTCCCCGCGCCCGCGCCCGTTGCGGAGATCGCGCTGGAGGCGAGCGACCTGACCACGCCCGTCGCGGAACAGGCCACTCTTTGGGGCTCCGACGTCGATCCCCTGGCGCGGCGGCAGGAACGGCTGATGCGGGCGTTGACGGCGCATGCGCGGTGCTTCGGCCAGGGACAGATGCGACGGGCATGCCCCGATCCCCGCGCGCTCGACGGGTGGCGATGGGGCGAGTATGAGCCGGGATGAGCCATGACGCGCCGCTTCCGACCGCCGCTGCCACTTCCGGTGCGGCGCCGGCCCGACGGCGCCCTGCACGCTTTCACCTATCGCGGGCGCGAGCGTCGCGTGACGCGAATCGTGTGTTGCTGGGACGCGCCCGCCGCCTGGTGGGTGGACGAGGACCCCGCCCAGGAGAACCCACTGCTGCTGGCACGGATCTATCTGCGCCTCATCGCCGACGATCATCTGGTTTGTGAGGTGTTCCGGGCCGACACCGGGCGTTGGTATCTGGCCAAGGTCTTCGATTGAAGTGACGGACAGCAGAGCATAACGAAGGGCAGGGGACCTATCGTGTGGAGCGAGTTGCACTGCCACAGCGCGTACTCATTTATGGACGGGACCGCGCTGCCCGCGGCATTGGCGGCCCGCGCCGCTGCGTTGGGGTATCGTGCCCTGGCGTTGACCGACCACGACAACCTGTGCGGCCTGGTGGCGCACGCCCGCGCCTGCCGGGACGTCGGGATCAAGCCTATCGCCGGCGCCGAGGTCACGCTCGTCGACGGCAGCCACCTGACGCTACTGGCCCGCGACGCCCAGGGCTACCGCTCTTTGTCGAGCCTGCTCTCCCACGCGCACCTGTCGGGGAAGAAGGGAGCGCCGCGCCTCACCGTGGAGGAACTGGCGTCGTACGCCCTGGGGCTGGAGTGCCTGACCGGCTGCCGACGGGGACCGGTGGCCGGCGCTCTGCTCGCCGGCGACGCGGAGCAGGCCGGCGCCGTCCTGGACCGGCTGCACGCGGTCTTCGGCGCGGCGCACACATGGGTCGAACTGCAGCGCGGCGGCCTGCCCGACGACAACCGCCTCTGCTACGAGTTGGCGCGGCTGGCGCGTCGTGCGGGATTGCCCCTGGTGGCGACCGGCAACGCGCACTACGCCACCGTGGCGGAGCGTGACCTGCAGGACGTGCTGGTCTGCCTGCGCCACCGGCTGCCGCTCAACGCGGCGCGGCCGCACCTCCGCCCCGGCGCCCCCTGGTGTCTGCTCGACCCGGCCGAGATGGCGCGGCGCTTTCGGGAGTACCCGGCGGCGCTGCGCGGCGCGATCGCGCTGGCCGAGCGATGCGGCTTCGACCTGGCGCACATCGACACCTCCTTCCCCGCGTTCCCCACGCCGACGGGGCACACGGTCCCCTCCTACCTGCGCGCCCTGGTCATGGATGGCGCGTACGCGCGCTATGGCGACCCCCTGCCCGAAACGGTGCGACTGCGCCTGGAGCACGAGCTGTCCGTTATCGAGGCGCTGGGCCTGGCCGATTACATCCTGGTCGTGTGGGACATCGTGCGCCATGCCCGCACCCAGGGTATCCTGTGTCAGGGGCGCGGCAGCAGCGTCGGGTCGGTGGCCTGCTACTGTCTCTCGATCACGTCCGTCGAGCCGCTGGCCCACAAGCTCTCCTTCGAGCGGTTCCTCTCCATCGGACGGACGGACCCGCCGGATATCGACATCGACCTCCCTGCCGATCGGTCCGGCCATAGCCCGGCGCGGGAGGCGGTGATCCAGTACGTGTTGCAGCGCTACGCTGGCCACGCCGCCCTGGTCGCCAACGTCGTCACGTACCAGAAGCGCCTGGCCGTGCGCGAGGTCGGGATGGCGCTGGGGCTCTCTCCGGACCAACGCGATGCCCTGTCGCGCGACGCCGATCTAATCGTCGGGGAGCAAGACGCCGACTTGATCGTCGGGGAGCAAGACGCCGACTTGATCGTCGGGGAGCAAGCGGGCGGGACCTCCGATGCGCACAGGGTCGAGGTCGTGCCGGCGCTCACGGAGCGTACCCTGTCCCTCTCGCCGAGCGGCGTGCTGCGACGCCTCCGGCGCTTGAGCGGCCGCCTGGTCGGTCTACCGCGCCACCTGAGCCAGCATCCGGGCGGCATCGTGCTCACGGCCCGCCCTCTGGCTGAGGTCGTGCCCGTGGAGCGTGCCCGCATGGCCGATCGTTTGGTTATCCAGTGGGACAAAGACAGCGCCGAATTGGCCGGCGTGCGTGGTGTCAATGGCCAAAGTCGACCTGCTCGGCTTGGGCATGCTAGGCGCCATCGACGCCTGCTTCGAGTTCATTGCCCAGCAGACCGGCACGCGGCCTGGCCTGCACGGCATAACATGCGATGATCCCCGCGTCTACGACGCCATCTGCCGCGGCGATACTATCGGGACATTTCAGATCGAGAGCCGCGCGCAGATCAGCTTCCTCCTGCCGCGGCTCCAGCCGCACACCTACCAGGACCTCACCGTGGCCGTGGCGCTGGTGCGGCCCGGTCCGATCCAGGCCAACGCCACGCACCCATACCTGCGCCGCCGTCAGGGCTTGGAGCCGGTGACGTACCCCGGCGGCGCGGCCGGGCGGCCCTTGGTCGAGCCGATCCTGGCCGACACGCTGGGCGTCTGCGTCTTCCAGGACCAGGTCGTGGAGTTGTGCCGCGTGGCGGGGCTGGACGCAGCCGAGACGGCGGAGGTGCGCCGGGCTATGAGCAGCGCGCGCAGCCCGGCGCACATGGCCGCGCAGCGCGACCGGCTCGATGAGGCATTGGTGGCCCACGGCGTCGACACCGCTGGACGTGCCGGCATCCTCGACATCGTCCAGGCGTTCAGTGGCTATGGCTTCGTGCGCGGTCACGCGGCGGCCCATGCCTATCTGGCCTACGTGAGCGCCTGGATCAAGGTTTACTATCCGGCGGCGCTGTGCGCCGCGTTATTGAACATGCAGCCGATGGGCTTCTACAGCCCCGAGGTCATCGTGCAAGATGCCCGGCGCCACGGTGTGCGCATCCTACCACCGGACCTACGCTACAGCCGGGCGGATTGCACGCTGGAGAATGGAACTGTCCGCCTGGGCCTACGCCTGATCCGGAACCTGGGAGCGGACGCCTGCGCGCGGCTGGAGGCGGTTTTGCACGAGGAGCCGTTCCCGCGCGCCATCGAGGAGTTGTGTGTGCGGGCGCGCCTCCAGGAGGACGAGGCGCTGGCGCTGGCTCGCGCGGGGGCGCTGGGCTGCTATATCCCTGAGCGGCGGCAGGCGATGTGGCAGGCGCCACTGGTCGCTCGCGCCGCCCGCGAACGCTGGCTGCCGGCACTGCGCGAAACGATCGATCTATCGGTCCATCTGCCGCAGCCCACGCCCGCGGAGACGTTCGCCCTTGACCGCGCCGCCCTGGGCCTGGCGCCCGAGGGGCACGTCCTGACCCATCTGCGCCCTGCTCTGGAGGGGCGCCTGCTGCACCGTGCGGCCGACCTCGCCGCGCTGCCGACGCCGTATATGATCGAGGTGGTGGGGCAGGTGATCGTGCTGCAGAGTCCACCCACCGCGAAGGGCGTCTGGTTCATGACGCTGTCGGATGAGACCGGGCTGATGATCAACGTGGTGGTGCCGCCGGCGGTCTATACGCGGGATCGTGCCGTGGTGCGCGGCGAGGCGCTGGTCTGGATACGTGGCCGTCTTGAGCGCCAGGGTGACGTGGTCGCGCTACAGGCTGCGTGGGTCCGCCCGCTAAGCCGCCTACTGGCGCGAGCGGCGACAGACACGGAGACGCACGATGGGATGGACTAATCAGGGCGGCGATAGTATGTTGCGGCACGATGTTGACGTCCAACCTGGGATTAGAGAGAGAGGGGCAGCGCCGTGGCGCAAAGAGGTTATGCTCATGTAATGCTTTGCCAGGGTAGGGCAAGGTGACGGACACGATGAACGCACCTAGGCACGATTCCCTCTAGCGACGCCTGCGTCAATGCTTAAAGTGAAGCAACACATCGGAGAGAACAAGGTAGGAGCACAGCAGCGTGTTCCTGGAGCCGTTCTTATCTCTGATCCGCGGCGTAAAAGCGACCGTCAAAAGCCACAAGGGGTGTCGGGCTTTTCGGATGTGGCTACGGGCCCATGTGCCCCTATTTTCGGCTCTTTGCCACGGTTCCTGGGATGGCCGGATCGCGCTGTCCGCGCACCAGGAACGACCAGGAACGCGCCAGGAACGGGTTACCGTACGCTAAACTCACCTTGACCATTTTATCCACATCGTTGTTGACGTAACAGACATTGAGTGATATCGTTCGCATCAAATTCAACGAGCAAATTAGACATCCTGTCACGAATACATGACAGGACGACCTCGTTCTATATCGTGGATGTAGCGATCGCACGCTATTGTCGGCCCGCTGTGAGATCGTTTGAGGAGGTGTATCCGGTTGACAGAACCCGTAAGCTGTTTCCAGCTACCGGCGACCCAGTCCGTGTAGAGGGCGCCGCGCCCTTTCTCGCAGGCGTCGATCACAAGGAGAAGAACACATGGAAGCTTTTGCCACCCGTCGTTATCTGGCCGCGCGCGCTGCTCTTATCACCCTACTCGTCCGTGCCCGGCATCCGGCCCGCGGTCAAGGGCTCGTCGAGTACGCCTTGATCCTTGGTTTCATGGCCCTCGTGGTGATCGTGGCGTTACAGTTCCTACAGCCGGCGGTCATCAACACGTTTGTCCATGTCGGCAATTGTCTCAACGCCGTGCAAACGCCGATGCCGACGCCGACGGGCGGAGGCGCAACCAGCCCGTGCCACTAATGGCGGCATCAAGAATGGCGAACTCCAAGGGTAGGGTCTGTGAAAAGCCCTGGAAGCGTCCGAGCTCCCAGCGGCACCCGCCGACTTTTCACAGACCTTGAACTCAGGGATCGGCAGGAGTATCGTATTGCCATGCGCGTCGATTGCGCATTGTGGAATCACAGTCGGCGCATCCGTCAGGAAGAAACGCGAAATGGAGGGGTGCGATGATTCGGACGATTAGTCGTCTGCTGTGCATTCTAGCCCTCGTTGATACGATGGTTAGCAATGACTGGATCGTTCGCGCGGAGGACACACATGGTGGGCTGCGGTTTACCGCTCTCGACGGCGGGGCAGCCGTCTTGTCCCATGTGTTGGTGACGGCGATGGCTGTCCAGCCCAACGGCACGATCTACGCTGGCGGTCGCTACCTGATTCCGATCAATGATCCGCATGCCACGCCGCCCGTGCTTGTCGCCGGTAGTGTCTGGGCCGTGTCGCGTGACCACGGCGCGCACTGGGTCACGCAGGTCAGTTCGACAAGCCAGACACCGCCGAACTCGCAACTCTGGCGTAACCACACCCTCTGGCCGGATTCGTTCACCGCCAACAGCGTCGTGGTGGACCCGACGAACCCGCATGTCATCTATGCCGCCGGCTGTATGAGCGACGCAACCTGCGCCGGCTCCTCCGGCAGTCATCTCCTGCTGCGTTCGAGTGACGGTGGCAGGACATGGCAAGATGCTCTGATGTTCAGTCGCTTCCCAAGGTTACATGGCAACATCGTCATGACCCCATTGCTACAACAGGTATTACGACGTGGGGGCACGGCGCCGACGCAGGGCTATGATATGAGCGTCGACCCGCACAACGGGAAACGTGTCTACGCCTGCGTCTCTGGCCTTGGCATGCTGCGCAGCGATGACGGAACGCGCTCCTGGCGCTACATGCCTCAGCCCCTCTCGTTGAGTGGGCGTTGCGAGTTGCTGATCGATCCGTCCAACGCCAACATTATCTACAGTCTCGACCGTCAGAACCGGGTACTGTATCGCACCAACAACGGGGGGGCGTCTTGGAGCATACGTTCGGCGTTCGCTCAGAACAACCAGAACATACTTGTGTTGTCGGAGTTGACCCCGGTTGCTCACGCGCTATTCATGACTGGCCGAACCGGAATTTATAAGAGCATAGACGCTGGCGCACACTGGATCCTTGCCATTGGGCCACCAGCTGCGGGAGCTGTGGGAACCGGCATACGCGGCGCCGCTGGCTGGATTTTGGCTTTTATACCCACATCAAACGCGCAGCCTGAAGGGGTGTATGTGGAGTGGGTTGGGGGGCCGTGGCAGTTGGGCGCCGCGACCGATGAGCGTGGGTCGCGCTACTACGGGTCACTCGATTTGCAGGCTTTCGGTGCGGGTGAGAGCCGGATATGGGAGGATCACTCTGACCGCATCATATTCACGACACCACAGACCGGTGGACTCTATCGATGGAGCAGCGCGTTGTGAAAGGCGTTCGTCGAACGATGCTATCGCTGGTGCTACTTGGGCTCGGAGTGCCTACGGCCATCTTCGCTGCTTCAACGCCTACGCGTGTACCTGCTGCTCCCACTCCTGGCGGGTGTAGCGCCCATTTGGCATCACCCGATCAACAGGGTCCTTACACAGCCGACTACTTCTCGCCGCAGGCCGCTTGGGCACCACGAAACCCTAACCCCGTGGTCATCCATATTGCAGCCTACGCGCCCAGTCACGATACAGAGGCGCCCATGATCACGGATGAGAGGGTACTGTTCGGGGATCGGTTAGTGTCGCCCCTTGATGGCGGGTCGTGGTCCATCGACCCCACGCCGACTCAAGTTGTGCCCGGCCATCTGTCGACCCTGTACTGCTACACGGCGACATGGACCGTACCGAGCGCCATTGGCGCATACTACCTCGCCCTCACTTTTCACTTCCAGAACTTCACGGTGCTGGGCTATTACGTCAACGAAACGGTGGATGCGGTGCCCCAGACACTCACGGGGCTCTGGCACTGGCAGACGACGCTGACGGGCATGGGCGCGCAGAATCTCGACAACAATGGCTATAACCTGCTCGACCCGCACATCAATGGCAACACGATCACGGCTCAGACCGTCTTCTACTTCGACGGTAATCCCGCCGCCACACGCCTGAGCCCCGGTAGCCCGCGCTCGACCAGCTACATCGATGGCGGTATGGTCAACCAGCGGGAACAGGGGACGAACAACATCTTCCATATCCTGCCCAAGACCGTCTACGTGCCCTACCTCGCGCCCGGTCAAACGCACAGCGACAACAGCCGTGACCCCGTCCAGTATACCGCCGAGCAGGGAGGGCCGTCGCAGAACGTGGCCGTGTCGGTCGACGCCTGTGCCGGCGCCATCGTCCCCTGCGCTGTCGGTGGCCATTCCTACAAGTACCGTGTCGTTGTGACCGAGCCTGTCGTGCTGCGCGCCGGCTCTCCCGCGACCTCGTTCGTCTACGTCGATTCCTACGTGGTCGATAACGCGTTCAATGGCTATGCCGCGGGGTACGGATACGGCGCCAATGTGGGCGAGGGACAGGGCTTCCTGTTCTATGCCAATCCCGGTATCCCAGGCGGCGACCGCGACGCGCGCGCTCCCACCCTCGTCGACGTGCATTGGGTGCCCGTCGACCCAAGTACATATGACACCCATACGACGCTGACCTACAAATTGGACGTCTGCCCGCCCCCGTCACCGGCCCCCGTCGACCCGTGCCAACACTACACGGCGCTGGATAATCCCTCTGACAACGGGTTGGCCGAGCCCGGGAATGTGTACACGGCGACGGTGCAGGCGATCTTCATGAATGGGACCTACGCGATTGACAGTGAGCGGTTGTCAGGCCCCTTACCGCCGCCGAGCGGCACGCCTCTCACGCCGACGCCCACGCCGCCTCCGTCCACTAACACCCCCACACCCGTTCCACCACCGGCGACTCCCCCGCCGCCGACCGCGACCCCCATTCCGCCGACCGCGACTCCGACTCCCGCTCACGCCGTCGCCATCCTCGCGCAGGACGCGCACCCCTACGCCTGGGTGCGCGCCGCGCACGCTGAGGACGCGCTGGCCCCCGACGGCCTCTACGCCACGACCTGGAACACCGACACGACCGACCTGTACTGGCCCGTGGGGCGCCCTCTGCACCTCCTGCCCGCTCTCGACACCCACACACTCGACATGCGCCTCGTCCTGACCGACCAGGGCAACGGCGCTGTGACGACTTTGCTGCCGACGAGCGCTCAGGCGACCAGCTACGTCGTTCACGAACTTGGCGCCGCTGGGGGCCACGGGTGCGGGCCAGCATCCGGAGGGATGCGCGCCTACGACCAGGACCCGCACTACCCTGGCGAGGTCTCGCCGTTCTCGCCGCGCGTCGCCGTCGTGTGGATGCCGATGGGCGCGGCCGGCAGTCCAGCGGCAGGCACGACGCGCTGCGACCTCGCGGCGGCGATCCACGCCGGCGCCCCCCTCCAGCTGCGCTATACGATTACGGAGCGCCTCGTCTTCGCGGCGCGGTTCCCCGATCCGCCATCCGCGGCATTGGCGGGCACGAGCACGGACTGCACAGGCAACCTCGGCCCCAGTGCGTCTGCGGCGCCTGCCTCACAGGAGCAGGGCGTGCCGCCCCCGGCTCCTGCTTTCGCTACGCCTGGCCCCATCGTGCGCGGGGACTGCCCCGGAGGAGGGGTGGGGCTAGCCGCCGCGCGCGACGCCGTGACGAACGCGACGAGCGCCTTCACGGTCTCTGACCCGGCGATGCGCATTGTGTCCGTGACGGCGACCGCCCCGGCGCCCACGGTCCTGACGATCACGATAGAGGTCACGCGCGACCTCGCGTTGCGCGTGCATCTGTTGGTCCCGCGCGAGGTGGCACCATGACCCCTCGCCGCGCGCCGCGCGGGCAGGCGCTGATCGAGTTCGCCCTCGTGCTGCCCACGCTGGCGCTGCTCCTGCTCACCATCCTCCAAGCCGGAATCGTCGTGCTTGACGACATGCGCCTGCAGGCCGTGGCCGACGCCGCGTGCCGCCAGGCCGCGGCGCTGGGCGGTGAGACGTCCGCTGTCGACGACGCGCTCACAACACTGTTGCGCCGTAACGGCCTCGATCCGGCCCAGACCACCGTGGCGTACGACACCGACCAGGGGCAGGGGCTGGAGCACGGAGCCGACACCACAGGCAGCGCGGGCGCCGCGCCGCCGGCCACGGGGTACGGTGGCTCCGTCACGGTGCGCCTCACCTACACTCTGGCCCCGCTCGTCCCGCTGCCGGGCGTCTCGGCGTGGGGGCTCCAGGCTTCCTCCTCGGAGGGGAGCACCGGCGGTGTGGGGACGCTGCCGCCATGAGACGCTCTCACGCCGCGCGGGGTCAGGCGCTCCCGATCATGGCCCTGGCCCTCTGGATCGTCGTCCTCTTCGCCGTCGGTCTGTGGGCCGGGCTGCGCCAACACGCCGACTACGCGTTGGTCGCGCGTCTGGCCGCGGCGGCCGCCCATGACGGGAGCCTCGTGCTGTCCGACCGCAGCCTCGCGGGGGGACCGCCCGCTGTCGCGTGTGGTCCGGCGCCGTGCGACGGAGCGACATGCCCACGGATCGTGGCCGCCGACCCGGACGGGACGACCGCGGTTGGGCAGGCGTGCCGCTCGTTCGCCGCGCTCCTGGAGCGCGCCTATCCCGGCGTGCACGTGCGGGTCGATCCCGCCGACGCGCTCGCGCATACACGGGTATGGGGCCTCGGAGCCGGCGACCATGAGCCCGAGGGAGCCCAGCGCCTGTTGCACTACCCGACCATCTATCTAGCCACCGACATCTACGTCGGCCTCGTGGAGAGCGACGGTGCCGGCCTGCGCTACCACATCGACGTGTCGGACGACATGGCCTATCGCTAACGGAGAAGGGAAGGAGATTTTCATGCGTGGCAACGTTTTGAGGGGACGTGACGCGCGGGTCTGGGCCGCGGCCGTCGCCGTGGCCGTAATCGCGCTCGTGGCCCTGGAACACAGGGTCCCTGGGAGCGCCGCAAGCCACGTCCCCGTCCTGGTCGCCAACCGTGATATTGGGCTGGGCGAGACGCTCACGGCGGGGATGGTGGCGCGGGTCGACGAGCCATCCGACGCCGTGCTCGGCTCCGACCCCATCCTGGCCGCCGCGGAGCCTGGCGCGCTCGGGCGCGTAGCCGTCGTGCCCATCGCACGCGGACGTCCGCTGGCCTGGGGCTGGCTGAGTAGCGCGGGCGGGGCCGACCCCTATCTGACGCGCGGCATGGCCCAGTACGCGCTGCCCGCGACGCCGGCCGACCAACCCACCGGTGGACTCCACGCCGGCATCTACGCGCAGGTCGAGGCCGCGGTTCCGGCCGATCCCGCCGGCGCCAGCCCAGCCCACGCTGAGACGGTCGAGGCGCATGTGCTCGTCGCCGCCGTGTCGGGCGACGGGCGGCTGGTCACCGTCGTCGTACCGCGCGCCGACCTGGCCGCGCTGGCCTGGCTCAAGTTGCGCGGGGCCACCTTCAGCTACGGGCTCGTCGGCGCGACGGACACACGGGGCGGGGTGGAGCGTCGCCCCGTGACGCCGCGCGTCTACCAGGAGGATCGCCATGTCGACCTCCGTTAGTGTCCGCGTTGTCGTGGGTGTGCCGGGTGGGGCGGGCACGCCCAGCACACCCGGCGCGCCCGACGGGCCGGGGGTTGCGGCGAACCTGGCTACCCTGGAGGCGGAGGGTGTGCGGGTCCTCGCGGTGACGGCGACCGCGCTCGCGTTGCGCCACGCCGTGGTCGCGCACCACCCCGCTGTCGTGCTCCTGCACGCCGCTCTGCCCAACGCCAACCGCGCGCTGGTGGCCGACTGCGCGGCGGCCGGCGCGCCCTGCATCCTGCTCGTCGACCGCGGCCGTCGGGGAGCCGACGACCTTCTGGCCGGACTCTCGCCCTACCCGACAGCCGACCTGGCGCAGATGGAGCGGCTCGGCTGCGTCTTCCTGGGCGCCTGGCCGCCCGTGCCGGGCGAACTCGGGTTGATCGCGGCGCAGGCGGCCGAACGCGCGCGGGCCCTGCTCGCCGCCGGGACCTCGGTCGCGCCCCGCACCGGACCGACCGGCGGGACGATCGCGCTGCGCGGCGAGCCCGGTGGCGCGGGTAAGACGGCGCTCGCGGCCAACCTCGCCGCCGCCCTGGCCGTCCTGGCGGGGCGGCGTGTCGCCCTGGTCGAGGCCGATTTGCTCGGCAGCCCACGCCTGGGGCCGCAACTCGGCCTGCCGGACGACCCGCGCCGTGGCCTCGACGCCCTGCACGCCGTCGCCGCGCCCCTGGTCGGGGCGGCCGTGCGCGCGGCCACGGAGGGCCAGCCGGACCTCCCCGCCGGACAGGACGACCCGCTGGCGCGGGCCGCGGCCGATACCGCGCTCGGCGGCCTCGACCTCGGCCCCTTCATGCAGACGTATCCGCCCGGTGCGCCGCGCGCCTGCGACGTGCTCCCCGGTGTGACGAGTCTCGACGCCGCGCAGCGCGTGGCCGGGGATACGGCGACGCTTCACGCGCTGGTGCGGCTGCTCTCCGCTCGCTATGACGACGTCGTGCTCGACCTCGGCAGCGCCGGGCGCTCCCTCGTCCACGAGGAACTGGCCGCCCGCGCGGACCTCGTGCTGGTCGTCTCGTGGGCCACGCCCGACGCGCTGGCCGCCGCCGCGGCCGGTCACGCGCGCCTCGTCCGCGCCACCGGGCTCACGCCCGCGCGCTGTCACCTCGTGCTCAACCACGTCGGCGCCGATCTATCCTCGTTCGTGCAGCCCCTCGACGCCATGGCCTATTTCGCCGAGGCTGGCGGGATCGCGCCGGCCGGGTTGATACCGTCCGACCCCGACTTGATCGGGCGGGCGCGCCTGGCCGACCCACAGCACCCGCTCCTGCCCATCCTTTTGCCCGATCGCCTGGCTCGACGCAGCCGCTTCGTACGGGGAATGGAGGACCTCGCCAACCATGTACGGCCGGGCGCGCTGCCGACACGTCCCGGTCCGATTGAGGAGGTGGCGGGGCGGCTGGGGACGGCGCTGCGCGGTCTGGCGCGTGGGCTGGAGCGCCCGACGGAGGTGCGTCGTGGAGAAGGCTAAGGGGGTTGATCCCCTGTTCGGCGGCGAGGCCCTGCTGCGCGGCGGCCGGCCCGTGACGGCTCCGCCGTCGACCGACGGGCGCGCGCTGCTGGAGGGGCCGGCCTACTACGCGGCCGTCGCGTCCGAAGTCGCGGCGCTCACCGCGCGGGTGCGGGCCTTCCTCGACGCGACGACCGACGACGACCCGGAGGAGCGCGACCGCACGATCCGCGCTGAGTATGTGGCCCCGGCAGTCGCCGCGTACAACGCGCGGGCCGAGGGACGCGAGGAGCCACTCCTGTCCGTCGCGGCGGCCGAACGCGATATCTTCAGCCGCCTGCGCCGCGCGCACGGCGTGCTGGCCGCCTTCTTCGAGGACGAGGGGGTCACCGACATTTATATCAACGGCCCCGGCAAGCCGGTCTGGGTCAAACGCCGCGGCCGGCTGGAGCGGCACGATATCCCCCTCACGCGCGACGAGATCATGGGCTATGTCGACCGCTGGCAGGCCGGGGCAAGCCATACCCTCACGCCCGTCAACTGGCGCGTCTCCGTGCGCGACCCACGGGCGCGCATCAGCGCCCTGCACGAGCACGTCGGCCCCGGTGGTCCCATTGTGAGCATCCGCCTGCGTCCGCCGACCCCGCTCGACCTGCCCGCCCTCGTCGCGCGCGGGATGCTGCCTGACGTCGTGGCGCGCTTCCTCGTCGCCCTCTTCGTGCGCGCCCGGCGCAACGTCTTCGTCGGCGGCGCCATGGGCAGCGGCAAGACGACGCTGGCGCAGGCGCTCCTGCGGGCGCTGGACGAGGAGACGCGCGTGCTCGTGATCGAGGACACGCGCGAGCTCGAGCTTGCGGGCCACGCCATTCAGCTGGAGGGCCACCCGCCGCAGCCGGGCGATCCCGAGCGGCGCGGCGAGGTCACGATGCGCGAGCTCGTCACCGAGGCTCTACGCCACGGGGCCGAGCGCGTGGTCATCGGAGAGTGCCGCGGCGCCGAAGCCTTCGACATGCTGATGGCCATGAACCTGGGGCACGAGGGCAGCATCACCACGGTGCATGGACGCGAGGTCGCGGAGATCCTGGGCCGCGTTGAGTTCCTGGCGGCCCTGGCCCCGCCGCACATCCCGCCCGAGCGGCTGCGCGAGCTCATTCGTCAGACCGCGCCGGTCGTCGTCGTGGTGGGCGAAACGCCGGCGGGCCGGCGCGTGACGGCCGTGGGCGAGGTGACGGGCCTCGTCGGGGCCTCCTTCGTTGTCCAGGAGATCCTGGCGTGGGAGGACGGGCGGTTATGCGCCACCGGTGAGGAGGTGAGCCCGGCGACGGCGCGCGCCGCGCACGCGGCCGGCGTGGACCTGACTGCCCTCGTCCGCGAGATGCGGCGGACCGTGCCCGCGGCGCGTCGCCCCGGAGGCGCACATGGACATCCGTGATCTCGCGACGCTCGCCGAACTTCCGGGCGCGCGGACGATCCTCGCGGCGCTCGCCGCCGCCGGCTGCGGCCTGCTGGTCCTGCTCCTGTGCGGGCCGCGCCGCGAGCCGGTGGACACGGTGCGGCTCCTGCGCGAGGCGGAAGCCCAGCTCCTGTTCGGGCGCGCGCCTCACCGCACGCCGCTGCCCGCGCGCCTGCGCCGGATCGCGCGGCGACGCCTCGACGCGGCCGGGCTCGACGACTGGCCGCTCTCGTCCCTGATCCTGCTGTCCCTGGCCGCCGCGCTTGCGGCGGGCGCCCTCGCCGTTGCCCTGCTCGGCGCCCCGCCGTTCGGCGGCGCCGGCGTCCTCGTGGGCGGCGCCGCGCCGTGGCTGTTGCTGGGCCGGGTGGCCGAGCGGCGGGGCGCGCGCCTGGCGCGGCAGGTCGCGCACATGCTCTCCATCATCGCGGGGGCGGCCGGCGCGGCGATCCCGCCCGAGCGCATCGTGACCGAGGTGCTGCCGGCGGCGCTCGAGTTGCCCCTCGCGGGCGTCCTTGCGCGGGCGCTGGCGCCGCTCGACCTCGCGCGGGGGATCGCGACCGTCTCGTTCGCCGACGTCATGGTCGACGTCGACCGGCGGCTCGGCTCCGACGCCTTCGGCCTGGCGCGTCTGGCCATTGAGGACTCGCTGGCCGAAGGGGTGGACCTCGCCGGACCGCTGGAGACGATCGCGACGCTGGCGCGTGAGGATCTGGCCTTCGCCGACGAGATCCACGCCAGCTTCACCCTGATCCGCGGCACCGCGCTTACCGTCTTTGCCTTCCCCGTCCTGTTCACCCTCCTCTACCGCCTGGTCGCGCCGTCGGTCGTCGGGGCGGCCTACGACGACCCGGCGGGCTGGATCATCGTGGGCCTGATCGCGGCCGTCTGCCTGGGTTCGTACCGCCTCATGACCGCGAGTGAGCGGCGCGCGGCGCGGGCGGCGATGGGGCCGGTGGATCGGGTCGTCGAGGGGGCCGGAGAAACGGGGAGGGCCGGAGGAGGAACCATGCCATGACCATGATCATGATCCATCTGATAAACCTGGTCCTGGCCGTCGCGCTGGGCTTGCTGGTCGTCCCGCTGGCGCGGTTGCGCGCCCGCACGGGCGCGACCGGGCTGCGTGTGGGCGCCGGGCACGGGCGCTCGCGGACGGTGTGGCTGCCACGGGCGCGCCAGGGTCTCGGCGGACTCCTGCCGGCGCCGCTCGTCCGCGTCGCGCGCGCGCTCGGGCTCGACGAGGGGCGTGCGCCGTGCGGACCGACACTCACAACGGAACAGGGCGCGACGCGGGGGCTCCCCGGCCTGCGCTGGCGTCTGCTGCACGCGGGCCTGGCGGGGGCGCACGGTGTGCCCTGGTTCCGGCTGCGGCAGGTCGAGGCGGTCGCCGCGTTCGTCCTGATGGCGTCCGCCGTCCTCCTGGGGCTGCGCCTGCCGCTCTATTGGCTCGTGCCCCTCTCCCCCGCCTGCGCCGTCCTGGGCTACCTGCTCTCGCGGGAGATGCTGCGGCGCCTGACCGCGCGGCGCCAGGACCGTTTGCGCGTCGAACTCGTGCGCACGCTCTACGGGCTGGCCATCTTCGTGGCGGCGGGGCGGCCCATCGACCGCGCGCTCGACCGTCTGGCCGTGCGGCCGGGTGAACTGGCACATGAACTGTTCCTGGCGCGCCAGCGTCAGGCGCGCGGGATGGACATGAACGCGTCGCTGCGCGTCGTGGCGGCCCGCTGCGGCGGCGAGGAGATGCGGGAGGCGATCAGCCTGATCATCGCGGCGCGCGGCGACGCGGTGGCGCTCGAGCGCGTCCCTGGGATGCTGCGCGCCTTGGCCGAGAGCGTGCGCGCGCGCATCCGCGCCCGCCGCCGGGCCGAGATGGCCCAGGCCATGCTGCGGGCGACGGCGTACGGCACCCTCTGCGGCCTGCCCGTCATCGGCACGACGGTCCTCTACCCCGCGCTCCACGCGGTGCTGCACACGGTGGCGCCATGACGGGGCGCATCCTCGCGGTCTGGGGTCCGACCGGCGTCGGCACGAGCACGGTCGCGGCCGCGCTCGCCGGCGTCTGGGCGGACGCGTGCCGTGTAGCCCTCGTCGACGCCGACCTCTACCGGGGGGCGCTACGCGTGCTGCTGCGGGCCGACGTGGGCGGGAACATCGCCTCGGCCAGCCGCTTCCCGGCCCCGCCCGGCGCGCCCTGCCCCCACGACCACCTGGAGCGCCACCGCGGCGGCTTCGCGCTCCTGCCCGGTGTCCCCGGGCCGGCGCAGGGGGTCGTGGTCGACCCGGTGGACCTCGTGGCCCTGCTGGAGCGCCTCGCCGCCGCGTTCGACGTTGTCGTGGTCGACGTGGGCTCGACGCTGGCCCCGGACGATGCGGCCGGACGGGGACATCGCGCCGCGCTTGGCCGCGCGGACGGCGTCGTGGTGGTGGCGGCGGCGACGCGGCTGGGGATGTCCGACCTGTTCCTGCAGATCGGGCCACTGGGCGTGCTGGTCGGGTTCGATCCCGCCGCCGGCGCGCCGTGGCCGCGCCCGATCTGGACAATCCTGAATCGTGGACAGGGCGGCAAGCGCCTGGAGGCGTACACGCGGCGGGTCGAGCGTGAGCTGGGCCTACCCGTCGCCGCCCACGTCCCGACGGACGACGAGGCGCTCTGGGCGGCCGAGGAGAAGGGGCTCCCCGTGACGGGGGCGCGGCCCGGCAACCCGGCGTCGCGCGCGCTACGCGATGGCGCCGCGCGCGTCTGGCGCGCGATGGGGCCAGGGTCGGTCGAGGTCGGTCGGCGATGACCGTCCGCGATCCGTGCCGGTCCGCCTGTCCGTATATAGGGCGCTGCTCAGAGGGGGCCGAGGTAGGTGGGGCGACCGGGAACGGCGCGCGGAACAGCGGTGGGGGATTGGGCGCGGGACCGGGGCGTCGATGGGCTAGGCCAGGAACGGGCGCCGGTGGCCGCGCTGACCGGCGCGATACCAGGAACGGATTGGAACGGACCAGGAACGCCCGTGGGTACAGTGCGGGAATCGCCCCGCGACGATTGGCGCCGTGCGCCAGGAAGGAGAGTCGATGGTACGTGTGTTCGCGCGTGAGGCTGCCCTCTCGCTCCTCGCGCTCGCCCTCGTGGGCGCCGCCGCCTGGGCTGTCGACACGGGCGTCGGCCCGTTCGTCATCCCGCATGGGCTGCTGACCCCCAACCTCGGGCCGACGCTGCTGGGGCGTGACCTGCTGTATCTGCTCCTCGCGTTCGCCGGCCTCGGTGTCGTGGGGCGTGTGTCGCGCCAGGTGGCCTTGCGGCGCCGCCTAGGATACGCGCCGGTTGCCCATCTCCTCAAGGTGTTGCGCCAGCCTCTGGCGCGTCGCCTCGCGGCGTTGGCTGGGGCCGCCCTCACCGTGGGCGATGCGACGGTTGTCGCCACGGCCGCGGCGACCGGCGCTCCGGCGCCGGCACAGCCGCCGATGGCGCACCCCGCGCGCATCACCGCGATGCGCCCGGAAGCGATGGCGGACCCGCGGGCGCGGCCCCGCTACCGTGACCCCCGTCCTCCGCGTCGTCTCGGGCGCGTCCACCGCGTGGCTCCCGCCGCGCCGGTGATCGCTGGCCGGGCGCTGCGCTACACGGTCCAGCCCGGCGACACCATCAGCCTGGTGGCGACGCGGCTTGATCCCACCGACCCGACCTTGACCGCGCGTATCTGGCGGGCCAGCCGCACCGTGCCACAGCCGGCCGCCCTGCCCGCGATCACGGACCCCCACTGGATTTACCCAGGCCAAACCCTGCTCGTTCCGCTCCCGCTCCCGCACGTCAGCATCGCGGGACACGACCTCCTCTATATCGTGCAACCCGGCGACGACGAGGGGCGTATCGCGGCGAAGCTGCTCGGTCCCTGGACCCGCTACCGCGAGCTTGTTCCGGTCAACGCTGTCGTGCCCGACGACAACGTGATCCAGCCTGGCCTGGTATTTCGCTTGCCCGCGGACGCGCTCGTCGTGCCCTACGACCATCCGCCCATCCGGGTCCCGCGTCCCTGGCGGTCAGCCCGTGCCGCCGGTCGCCGGGCGGCGCTCCAGCGGCCCCGTCCCGTCCTTCAGTCCGTCCGCGCACCGGTGCGTCGGCCCGCGCACGTCCGTCCGAAGCGCGGTGTTCATCCGCGCCCGACGGCCAGGCGCGGAGCGACCGGGTCCGGTCCGCGCGCGTCGGGACAGTCGACGCCTGGACCGGCACGGACGCGATCACTCCCGACGTGGCGTCCGCCGGCGCGGCCACGTCCTCAACGGCCTCACCCGGTCCTGCCTCGCAGCCAGACCGCGCCCCCGCTCCCGACGGCGGGGCGGGCGACCCAACGCCCGCGGCCCGGCCCGACGCGCCCGACGGCGCCCGCTCCGCCGACGCTTCGTGTCCCGGGGGAGGACCGCCTCCTCCCGCTCGCCTTCGTCGTCGCTTTCCTGGGGCTGTGCGCCGCTGCGGCCCAGCGGACGCGCTCACGGGGGACGCCATCCGCGCCATCGACGCCCCCTGGCGCGCCCCCCACGCGACGGGCGCGCGCCGTTGCAGCGGCGGCGCGGCGCCTGGCCGACGGGACACGGGGACGCTTTGCGGATCTGCTCGGGCGGGCGGCCACGCGACACGATAGTGGAGCTGTCGTCGCCCATGTCGTGGCTACGCTGGCGGCGTGCGGGGCGGACGAGGGCGTCCCCGTCGATCTGGCTGCGGCGACGCGCCGCGCGACCGAGGGCGCCGAGTCCCTCGACCTCCTCGTCGAGGCGCGTCGCCTCGACCCCGAGACTCTCTCCCGCGTCGCCGCGCGGCTGGCGACGGCGCTGTCCACCGCAGCCACGGTGGCGGACGGCACGGTCGTCGACGCCGACGGGACGGCCTGCCGCGTCATCACCGTCCGGACAGCCAGCCTCGTCGCCCCGTCGAGCGTGACGCCGCATCCCGCCCCACTGCTTATCCCGCTGGGGCGAGGAGCAGGCAATAGTGTCGCGCACGTCAATCTAGCCCGCCTGGAGGCGCTGCTGGTGGCCGGGGAAGCCGGCGGCGTGCATATCCTCGTCGGTACGCTGCTGGCGAGCGTACTCGCGCAGGCGTCGCCCACGACGCTGCGCCTGCTCGTTGCCACGGCCGACGACGAGGTGCGGCGCGCCCTGCCGGCCGCCTACCTCGACGCGCCGCCAGCCGATCCCGACGACGACGCGGCGCTGGCGGGGATTGTGACGCAGGCTCATGACCTCGTCTCGGCGCGTTTCGTCGCCGGAGACGTCGGGGTGGACGGCCCGAGGGTGCTGGTCCTGCTCGACAAGATCGAGCGGCTTGCCCAGGCGCCGCGCGTCGTCGACCGCCTTGAGGCGGTGTGCCGCAACGGCCGTGCTTGCGGGGTGCACGTCGTCGCCGCGACCGCCGCACCGGCCGCGCTCGCTGCGGCGGGCTTGTTGCCCGCGTTCGGCGCGCGATTGGCGCGCCGCCTGACCGAGGAGACGAGCCGTGCGGTGTGGGGGGATGCGCGGGCCGCGGCGCTTGGCGATGACGAGGCGCTCCTGCGCGCGGGACCCGGTCCCCTTCTCCCCGGCTACGCCGACCCGCTGCTGCCCTTCACCCTGACGCCGCGCGAGGTCGCCCAGGTCCTGAACACGGCCGCCGCCGCGGCCATCCCCGAGTGGCCTGATGGTGGCGGACCGCCCGATGGCGGCGATGACGCCGTTCCGCGCGTGACCGCAGCGGCCGCTGTCGTGGACGACCCGGATAGCGGGTCGGGCCCAGCGACCCAGGAAGGATTGGCCGTCGCAGCGTCGGAGGTTTCTGGGCCGACGTCCGACGCCCTTGATGTCGGGGACACGTCCCCTTCCACGCCAGTATCGCCGACAGCAGAGGTCGGGTTTGTGGCGTCGGTGGGGGACGCAGCGCCCGCGGCGGTGGAGGCGTCGGCCAGCCCCGCGACCGAGGCCACCGCGGCGGGGGTGGACGGGTCGGCGGGAGGGATGGACGGCGAGGATGTGACCGAGCCGTGCATCCTGGTGCAGCTTTTCGGGGAGACGGCCGTCACCGTCGGCGACGCGTCGGTCGCGCTGTATCCGCGCGAACTACGCGTCCTGGCGTTGCTGGCGTTGGAGGCGCCGCATCCGGTGGCCGCCGAGACGCTCGCCGAAACGCTCTTCCCCGACCGCGACAGCGTGAAAGGGATCGACGCGATCCAGAAAGCCGTCGGCGAGATCCGGGCGGCCCTCCGCCGGGCCGGAGCCTCGAAACACCAGGTGAGCGCCGCCATTGCCTGGTCGACCGCAGGCTATGCCCTGTCCCTCGCGCACGTCGACCTCGATCTCGTGCGGTTCGGGCGACTCGTCCGGCTGGCCGGCACGGCATCGCGCCAGGAGCGTGGGACGCTGCTGGCGGAGGCGGCCGCCGTCGCCGCGCGGGGCGACGTATGCGCCGGCGCGGACATGCCCGAGCATCGGTGCGAGGCGTGGCGCAAGCGGGTCCGCGAGGCGCTCTACGAACTTATCGAGCACTACGAGCGCGTCGAGAAGGCGCCGGTCGCCGCCCTGCACGTCGCGCAGCGCCTTGCCCGCCTCGACCCGTACAACAATCATTATCATCAGGAGGTGCTGAACCTCCTGGAGAAGCTGCGTGATGATGCCGGGGTCGAGGCGCATTATCGAGCGATGCGGCACGACTACGCCGACGCCGATCTGCCGCTGGATCCCTACACGCAAGCGCTCATGGGCAAGATCCGCGAGCGCCGTCGGGCACGCGTGGGGGCGGCGCGGGACGAGGCGGACGTCGCCCATACGTCGTCGAACGAGCCGGGCGAGTCGACGACCCTCGTTGGGTAGCGGGCGACGTCATGCTGACGACCGTGCGGACACGATGACGCTGCGTACCGATGGACGCGCCGCGCGAGACCTCGGCGAGGGTTGCTCATCCCGGTCGTCGCGGCTCGAACGTTCGTTCAATGGTGTCGATGCACCCGTTCGACGGACGCCTGCGCCCACAGGGGGTGCATGCATACGGAGGGGGGATATGACCTGTGAACCCAACAAGGACCACGCCGTCGCCGCGCGCGTACTGGGGAGTGGCCGGGTTACACGCGCTCGTGGCGCTCTATGTGGCCGTGCACGGCATGTCCGGGCGCGGGACTATGCTTGCCCTGTGGACCACGCCGCTCGGCCCGGCGTATTGGCTCGTCACAGCCAGCCGGGTTGCCGCGGCCGCCCACGCCGCGCTGCCGCGACGGTGGCTTGCCATTCCCGTCGCTATGGCTGGAACGTCCGCCCTTCCCTTCGGTGTCGCGGCGGCGATCTACCTCGCGGGCACACTGCTCGGACACCTGTAAATTCTAGTGATGAAGTCAGCATGGATTATAGCGACGGAGCAACACAGCACCTGGACGGCGTGCCCGCCATTTTACGCGTCCAGGCGGCTATTTCCCCCTTGTGTGGAGGACCTGAAACCCGCTGCCTTCACCGCTAGAAAAATGCTGAATCCTTCGATGGAATTTACAGACACCCACCAACTGTGTGCGCGTCGACCGACGGCGGGGCGTGCGAGACGCTCTCTCCGGGCGGCGCGCTCCTCGCTGTGGGCGCCGCCGCGACGATGGGGCTCTGCGCCGCGGCTACGTTAGCCCTCGGCCTAAGTATGAGCTTGTAAGTTCTTGCACGACTCTCACACCCGGCCGAGCGGATCCCACAGGCGCTTTGGCATGCACCAATTTAGCAGCATCTACTTAGCCTGGATTATTCATGAGCATTTTGGTCTAATCAGATTGACCGCATCTGGCTGAAGACCCACCTCTGTAGACCGGCAGAAGCGGCCGTAGAGCCGATTTTGGTGTCCAAAATGGACTCTGGGAGCCTACCAAGCCGCCAGCGGCAACCAATCCAATTCGATGAATGTTTTCATGAATAATCCAGGCTAAGTAGGTGTTGGTAAGTTCCTGCACGACGCGCACGCTGGTCGAGCGTTTTCCGCAGCCTGTTTGGCTGCACGAACTTAACAGCATCTACTTAGCGGTACGGTCCGCAGCCGAGCGCTGAGTCCCGACAGTGCTGGCTATGGCCGACGACGTCCCTTCCCAGCGCGTGTTATCCGCGCGAACGGCCACCACTCGATACCGACGACCATGGGCGCATGATGCACACGAACAAGACCGCGGAGGAGAGGAACCGATGACACCGACACAGCGATCCGTCATCATCGCGGTGGCCACTCTGCTCTTGCTAACACTCGCCGCCAGGTCGCTCGCGGATATGTGGTGGAGCGCCATGCCCACAGGCTAGTACCTTTCGCCTGAAAACCTTCCGCATATTACGCGGCCTGGGCCTGCGTGGGTGGTGCTGGAGCGGCGGCTTGCTCCGTGGGCATGACGCGGCCGGTGTACGTCCACTTGATCGGCTTGGC
>JAABUJ010001753.1_pt1 | contig 29854 bp, 28 predicted proteins | sample 5559131 | NCBI WGS metagenome assembly JAABUJ01 (sample SAMN10711875, study PRJNA513366) | rock metagenome | isolation source: Antarctica rocks | place: Antarctica: Victoria Land, Mt New Zealand nord | collected 2016-01-07
TCCCCACCATGCCCGAGCACCGGCTGCTGCCGCTGGTGGAGCGGTTCGCGGCCATACTCGCCGGGCTCCCAGTCTTCGCCGATACTTTCGGAGCCATCTGAAAATGAGGGGAGCCCTGAGGGTCGCCACCTTGAATCAAACCATGGCCGTGTCGGACAAAACACGATTGAGTCAACCGCTCTGAGCGTTGGTATCAGTCCATCCAGCGCCAGGTGTTGACGTTCCAGGCATTGAGCCGGACGTTGATGTTCGGCTGGTATCCTGACAAGCCCGCCTTGGTCCCCTCCACGGTGACGTATTCGAAGATCGGCAGGAATGGCAGGTTCTGGCGCAGGAGGGACTGCACGGCCCGGTAGGCTGCCACGCGCTTGGCGCGGTCCAGGGTCGTCGCCCCTTGCTGCATCAGTTCGTCCAGCTGTGGGTTGGCGTACTGCATAGTATTCGTTCCGGAACCGCCCTGCGCGGCAATGGCCTTGCTGCTGAAGTAGTCGGCGGCCGCCGGGTCTGACCCGGTCATGAAGTTGATGCCGACGATCGCCGTTTCAAAATGCGACTTGATCCAGTAGTCGCCCCACATGACGACCGCCGGCAGGTTATGGATCGTCATGCCGACGCCGATCTCCTGCCAGTTCTGCTGCAACAGTTGCTGCGCCTGTTCGCGCAGGTGATTGCCCGCGGTGGTGGAGTTGGTGAACCGAAGCGGCACGCCATCCTTTTCGCGGAGCCCTCCGCGGCCCGTCTTCCACCCGGCGCCGTCCAGCAGCGCCTTGGCGCGTTCCGGGTCATAGACCTGCTTTGGCAAGTCGGGATCATATGCCCACGAAGCCGGGGGAAGATAGGATTCGCTCGGGCGCGGCAGTCCGTAATACAGATCATTGATGATGCTGTTCTTGTCCAAGCTGAGATACAGCGCCTGGCGGACCACCGGGTCCTTGAACTGCGGCAAACCCAGGTTGAAGTAGAAATTCTCGATGCTGGCTGTCGGAATAGGTATCACGAACCGGTTGGGAAGCGCCTTCGCTTCCTGGTAATGATCGGCCGAGATGCCCTGCAGGCTGACGTAGTCGATGTCGCCGGTGCGGAACTGGGTGTAGAGCACCGTCAGGTCCGGGATGTATTTGAACACCACGCGTTCGAGGTAGGGACCCTCATCGAAATAAGCGTCGTTGGCGGCCAGGGTGATGTGGTCGCCCGGCACGCGCTCGCTCCATTTGAACGGTCCAGTGCCAACCGGCGCGCGCAGGAACGGCAAGCTGCGCGGGTCGGCCTGCCCGGCGAGCAGGTGCTGCGGCACGATGAATGTCCAGGCCAGGATGGAGGCGTAGGGCGAGAACGGCTGCTCCAACCGCCAGGATATCTCGTTTGGGGCCACCACCTCGATATCGCGCACGAGTTCATGGCCCGACCGGCTGCCGGCTGGGAAGCTGGGGTCGTTGATCAGGTCGAGCGTGAACTTCACGTCTTCGGCGGTGAAGGGCTTGCCGTCATGCCAGGTCACGCCGTCGCGCAGCTTGATCCGCCACGACAACCCGTCCTCCGACACGCCGCCGTTCGCAACCGTCGGGATCTCGGCCGCCAAGCGCGGCAGGAAGTTCCCCTTCGGGTCCACGGCCCAGAGCGGGCTGAACAGCGACATGTAGATGCCGTCATCCACCTCGATGTGCGGCAGCAGCGGGTTGAACACCGTGGGCTCCTGCGAGATGCCGATGACGACCTGTCCTGCCGGCTTCGGCCTGCCCTGGGCGCGCGCGCCGGCTCCGAGCAACGGCACGGCGCCGCTGGCCAGCGCGAGTTGCAGGACCGAGCGCCTCGGCAGGGCGGCGGCGTGGGCGCGATGCTCGTTCATGGTCGGCTCCTGCTTGCGGATAGGGGGACGGATTCAGGCGGGCGCCTCGACGATGATCGGCGACCCGTCGCTGAAGCGGGAAAAGCGGAACGGCGCCGGGTCCACGATCGGCTTGGCCCCGGTGACGAGGTCGGCCGCGAGCCGACCCGCCGCTGGGCCGATGCCGAAGCCGTGGCCGGAAAAGCCGGTTGCGACGACCAGGCCCGGCACGGCGTCGACGGCGCTGATCACCGGAATCGCGTCCGGCGTCACGTCGATCATCCCGGCCCACTCCTGGACGACCTGTATGTCGCGGAACACCGGGAAGGCGGCCTTGATGGCCTTCACCGCCGCGCCGTTGATGCCTGGCGCCGGCGCTGGATCGAGCGTGCGAACGTCCTCGAACGGGCTTTTAACGTCGAGCGCCCAGGTGCGGGGAGTGCGTGCCTCGGCCAGGAAGCGCCCGTCCAGCCTGGGCCGCAGGCTGCGCCGGGTCGCCCGTATCGCCGGGATGAACTCGCGCAAGAACCGCAGGGTGTCCGGCACCAGGGGCACGACGTTGGCTTGGCCGTTCGCGATCGTGTAGCCGCCGTCCATCCGCTTGCGGTAGGCGAACTGGCTGGTCCAGGCCGACACGTCCGGGCCGCCGGCGAGCGGCGCGGTGCGCAGCACGGAGGAGCGTACCTTGAGCTGCGGCAGGCGCAGGCCGACGCTGCCGCAGAACAGCCGTGACCAGGCGCCGCCTGCAAGCACCACGCCCTCGCACGCGATGCGGCCGTGCTCCGTCACCACGCCTGCCACCCGCCCGGCCGCCATGTCCAGGCCGCGCACGGCGCACTGGGTCAGGATCACGGCGCCGGCGCGCTGCGCTGCCTTGGCGATGGCGGGCCCGGCCTGCTGCGGCTCCGCCCTGCCGTCGTCGACAGTGTAGAGCCCTGCCTTGTAGGCCCGCGCGGCGCCTGGCATCAGAGCGGCCAACTCCTCGCCCTCGACCATGCGCGAGCTCATCTGATAGGGCTGCGCGCGCTCCAGCCAAGCCTCGTGATGGACGCGATCGGCGTCGGTCTCGCTGACGTACAGCACGCCGCAATCGCGGAAGCCGGTCTCGGCCTCGACCGTGCGGTTCATCTCCCGCCACAGCCGCAGGCTCTCGATGATCAGCGGAATCTCCCGCTCGTCGCGCCCGGTCTTGCGCACCCAACCCCAGTTGCGGCTCGACTGCTCGCCGACGAGGTGTCCCTTCTCGCACAGCGTCACCGCCACGCCGGCGCCGGCGAGCGCCAGGGCGGTCGAGATGCCGATGATGCCGCCGCCGACGACAACGATCCCGGTCCGCGCCGGCTGCCGGCCGTCGGCCTGAAAAACATCAATTTGCGGTCCCAACAGTGCCTCCCGAATGTCTTGCGCCGGCCGTGGGGCGGGCCGGCACGGGCGCGGCAAGATCCAAATCGTCCCGCAGGCATGCCTTCCAGTGCCCTTCCCCGACCTGGCGCATGTCCGGCGCCAACTCAGCGCAACGCGGCTGCGCGTAGAGGCAGCGCGTTCGGAAGGTGCAGCCGGACGGCGGCGCCACTGGGCTCGGCACGTCGCCCTGCAGCAGGATGCGCCGCCGCCGTGCCGCTGGATCGAGCATGGGCACGGCGGAGAACAGCGCCTCGGTGTAGGGATGGCGCGGTCCGGTGAACAACGCCGCCGTCTCCGCCAATTCGACGATGCGGCCGAGATACATCACCGCGACCCGGTCCGAGATGGCGCCGATCACGGCCAGGTCGTGGGCCATGAACAGGACGGTGAGGCCGAGCCGCTCCCGCAGGTCGAGCAGCAGGTTCACCACCTGCGCCTGCACCGACACGTCCAACGCGGAAACGGGTTCGTCGGCCACCAGCAACTCCGGACCTGCCATCAGCGCGCGGGCGATGCCGATGCGTTGCCGCTGGCCGCCGGAAAATTCGTGCGGGTAGCGGTCGGCGGCGCCGGGGAACAGGCCGACCAGGTCCAGCGCCTCCACAACGCGGACACGCCGCTGCCTGGGCGAGAGGGCGGGTTCGTGCACCAGCAACGGCGTGGAAAGGATGCGCCCGACGCTCATGCGCGGGTTGAGCGAGCCGTACGGGTCCTGGAACACCAGCTGCATATGCCGGCGCACCGGCCGGAGCTGGCGACGGGAAAGGTGGCTGATGTCCCTGCCTTGGAAATGGATCTCGCCTTGCGTCGGCTCCGTCAGCCGCATCAGCGTGCGGCCCACCGTGGTCTTGCCGGAGCCGGACTCCCCCACCAGCCCCAGCACCTCGCCGCGCCGGATATCGAAGGAGACGCCGTCCACGGCCCGGATGTGCTCGCGCGGACGAAACAGGCCGCGCCGCGGCAGGGGATACCACTTGCGGAGGCTGCGGACCCGGACGAGCGGATCGGTCATGCCGCGATCTCCCGCCAGCGGGCGCAGCGCACCCGGTGCTCCGGCGCCGCCCACTCCAGCGCGGGCCGGGCGCGCTGGCAGGGATCGGGCCGGGCGTGGCCGCAGCGCGGGTGGAAGCTGCAGCCCGCCGGGCGGCGCCGGGGGTCGGGCACGTTGCCGGGGATGGCGACCAGGCGTCGCCCGGCTTCCAACGCGGCGTCGAGCCGCGGCACGGAGCGTATCAGCCCGGCGGTGTAGGGCATCATCGGCTGGTCCAGCAGCGCCGCCACTGGCGCATCCTCCACGACCTGGCCGGCATACATGACGACCACCCGGTCAGCGATCTCGGCCACGACGCCTAGATTGTGGGTGATGAAGATCACCGACATGCCGGTCTCGCGCTGGAGACGCCGCAGCAAATCAAGGATCTGGGCCTGTATGGTCACGTCGAGCGCCGTCGTCGGCTCGTCCGCGATCAGGATGCGCGGGCGGCAGGCGAGCGCGATCGCGATCATGGCGCGCTGCCGCATGCCGCCGGAGAGCTGGTGCGGATAGGCGGACGCGCGCCGTGCCGGCTCCGGGATGCCGACCTCCGCCAGCAGCTCCACTGCCCTTGCGGCAGCCGCGCGGCCCGAGAGCCGTTCGTGGCGAATGAGGGACTCGCTGATTTGGTCGCCCACGGCGTGCACGGGGTTGAGCGAGCTCATCGGTTCCTGGAAGATCATGCCGAGGGCGGGGCCGCGCAGGTCGGCCATCGCCCGCTCCGGCAAGGCGAGCAGGTCGGCTTGCCGGCCATCGGGCCCGCGCAGGAGCGCCCGTCCCATGACGCTGCAGGTTCGCCTGTCGCCCAGCAGCCGCATCAGCGCGAGTGCGGTGACGCTTTTGCCGGAGCTCGACTCGCCCACGATCGCCAGCGTCTCGCCCGGATGAAGCGTGAAGGACACGTCCTCGATGGCCGGCACGCCGCCGAACCACACCGTGAGGCCCTCGACCCGGAGCAGGTCTTCGGTCATGCCGAGCGGCCCAGCCGTGGGTCGAGCGCGTCGCGCAGCCCGTCGCCGATGAAGTTGAAGCTGGTGACGGCGAGCGTGATGACGGCGCCGGGCAGCAACGCCAGCCAGGGCGCGCTCTCCAGGTATTCCTGCGCGTTGTTCAGCATGTTGCCCCAGCTCGCGGTCGGCGGCTGGATGCCGTAGCCGAGATAGCTGATGTAGGACTCGGCGAGGATGGCCCGCGCGACATTGAGCGTGGCTGCCACGACGATGGGCGCCATGATGTTGGGCAGCAATTCCCGCAGCATGATGTAGCCGTCGCTGGCGCCGATCGCCTCCGCGGCGACGGCGAAGTCGCGTTCGCGGAGCGAGATAACCTGGCCCTGCACCACGCGCGCCACCTCCATCCACGCCGTCAGCGCGATGATGAGCGTGATGGTCGCGAGGCTGGGGCTGACCAGCGCGGCGAGGGTCAGCAGCAGGAAAATAGACGGGAAGCACAGCACGGCGTCCACCAGGCGCATCAACGCGGCGCCGATCCAGCCGCGGTAGAAACCGGCGAGCAGGCCCACGGCGACGCCGACGGCGGTGCTGATGCCCATCGCGACGAAGCCGACGGTGAGCGAGATGCGCCCGGCCATCAGCAGCCGCACCAGCAGGTCGCGCCCCAATTGGTCGCTGCCCAGCGGATGCGGCCCGGCCAGCGGCGCCTGGAAGCGGTGGCGCAGGTCGATCGTGAGCGGCCCGTAGGAACTCAGCATCGGGCCAACGGCGCAGGCGACGACCAGCAGGGCCACCATGGCCACCCCCGCGACCGCCAGCCGGTGCCGCAGGAAGCGCGACGCTGGCCTGGTCGAACGCGCGGGCGGGAAGGCTGCGGCCGGAAGGCCTGCGGCGGCCGGGCGGGTGACGGCGCTCACGAGAGGCGAATCCGCGGGTCGGCGGCGACATACAGCAGGTCGGCGATGAGATTGCCGGCGAGGACCAGAACGGCCGAGAAGATCAGCAGGCCCATCACCACGGGATAGTCCCGGTAGCCGAGCGAGTCGAGGAACAGGCGGCCCATGCCCGGCCAGGTGAACACCGTCTCCGTCACCAGCGCGCCGCTCAGCAGGGTGGGAAGCTGCAAGCCGGCGACCGTGATCATCGGCAGCAGCGCGTTGCGGAGGCTGTGGTGCGCCAGCACCTGCAGGCGGCGGAGGCCCTTGGCGCGGGCGGTGCGGACGTAGTCCTGGTCGACCACTTCAAGCATCGACGCCCGCATGTAGCGGCTCCAGGTCGCCACGGTGACCAGGCCGAGGACGGCGCAGGGCTCGATCAAGTGGCGCGCGTAGTCGAGCAGCGAGCCGTCGCCCACCGTCGCGATGTTGCCGGCCGGCAGCCAGGCGAGGCGAACGGAGAACACGTAGATCATCACCAGCCCGAACCAGAAGGTCGGGATTGACAACGCGATCATCGCGCCGACGGTCGCGGCGTAGTCGGCCAGCGAATACCGCCGGACCGCTCCCAGCACGCCGACCCAGGTTCCCAGCACGACCGCGAGCAGGGTGGAGCTGGCCATCAGTTCCAGGGTCGCTCCCAAGTGGGAGCCGATCACCCACAGCACCGGCTGGCTGTCGCGGTAGGAGCGGCCCCAGTCGCCGGCGAGCAGATGGCGCAGCCACTCCACGTATTGCACCGGCAAGGGCTGGTCGAGCCCCATTTGGTGCGCGATCCGTTGCATCGCCTCCTGTGACATGCCGGGCGTCAGCGCGAACTGCGCGAGCGGGCCGCCCGGCGCCAAGTGCAGCAAGGCGAAGCCGATCATCGAGACGAGCAGCAGGAGCAGCAGGCTTTGGCCGATCCGATGCAGGATGAAACTGGTCACGCGAGGGTCCCCCAGCGGCCCATGCCCCAGCTATCCATGCCCTCCCTATCCATGCAGGGCCATCGGCTCGGCCGGGGCATTCCAACGGTCGAACCGGGCCATGGCGAACGGTTCCAGCGGCAGGTCGGCTGGAAGATCCTGCGCCATGGCAGCGGCGATCTGGCCGGTGACAGGTCCCAGGCAGAACCCATGGCCGGAAAAGCCCATGGCGACGACCAGGCCCGCTGGATCGGCGACCGATTGCAGCACCGGCAGCGCGTCGGGTGTCTGATCGATCAGCCCGGCCCAAACCTCGTCGAGCGGCGCATCCAGCACCGCCGGGACGACGGCGCCGAACAGGCCGATCGCGCTGGCGACCGCCCGCGTCGGCGGCCGCACCCGTGGCCGCGCGCCGTCCTCCATCTCGCCGGTCCACGCGGTGCTGCCGCCGGTGAAGCGGAACCGGCCGCTCGCCTCCTGCCGCCCCGCGCAATCGGCGTTGGCGACGCCGATCACCTGATCGAGCACGGGCGCCACCGGTGCGGTGCGGACCGCCGCCACCATCCGGACCGTCATCGGCACCGCCAACCCGAGCGGCTGCAGCAGCGTGGCGCCGAACACGCCCATCGCCAGGATGACGCGCCCGGCCGGGATATGCCCGGTGCTGGTCGTCACCCCGGTGACCCGTCCGTTGGCCGTCTCGATCGACAGCACAGTTTCGCCGAACCGCATCTGCGCGCCGGCGCGGATGGCCGCGTCCACGAAAGCCTGCACCGTCGCCTGCGGATCGGCGTGCCCGTCCGTCGGGCAGTAGGCGCCGCCGAGCACGGTGGGCGACACCGCCGGGGCGAGCTCCATCACCTGGTTCGCGTCAAGCAGCGACAGCTCCAGGCCGGCCGCGCGCTGCTCCTCGACCATGCGCGCGAGGGTTGCCAGTTCGCCCGGCGTGCGCGCCAGGCGGAGGTTGCCACGCCTGATGTAATGGACTGGCGCGCCGAGCCGCTCGGCCAGGTTTTCCCACAAACACACCGCCTGTCGCGCCAGCGGCAGCTCGGCCGGGTGACGCCCGGATTGCCGCACGCCGGCGAGGGTCCATCCGGACGCCATGGCCGCAGGGCCGTAGCGGTCGATCAGGACCACCTTGAGGCCGGCGGTTGCGAGTTCGTAGGCAGAGGCCGCGCCGCTGATCCCTGCACCGACCACGACGATATCCGCCATCGGCGATTCCCTTATGATGAAAGAGCTTGTTCAAGAACTGTGCCAGCCTTGCTGCCGTCTCAGAACGAGCTTTCCAGGCGGCAATTGACCAGCAACTCGGCGACGTTGGCGGTCCCGGGCAGCAGCAAAGCTATCGCGACGAGCGCAGCGATGTCGGCGGGCTTGGTCATGCTCTCGCGCGGGAAGGCAGTGATATCCGCCGTCATGTCGGTCGCGACGAAGCCGGGGCAGATCGCGGTGGCGCGCACGCCATGGTCCCAGCCCTCGCGGCGGACGGCATGGGTCAGTGCCGTCAGGGCGAATTTGCTCATTGCGTAGCCGACGTTCGCATTGGCCACGCGCTTGCCCGACAGCGACGAAACGTTGACGACCCGGCCGTCGCCGCCCTGCTGCAGCGCTGGCAACAGCAGTCGGATCAGCCGCAGCGGCGCATTGACGTTGATCAGCCACATGGCATCGAGCGCGTCTTCCGCCGCGTCGGCAAGGGTGGCGCTTGGGAGCGACACGCCGGCGGCATTGACCAAGCCGTGCAGTGCGCCGAAACGAGCGAGGGTCGCGTCCCGCCATGCCTGCGCGCTTTCCAGGCTTTCGGCATCGTAGCGGTGCACGAGCAGCCGGTCGGACTGCGTGAGGTTGGATGCGCGGACGCCGGCAGACACACGGAAACCGTCGGCGAGCAGCCGCTCCACCACGGCTCGCCCGATGCCGCGTGCGCCGCCGGATACCATCACCACGCGATCGGTAGGATTAAGCATCAAACGCAATTCCTGCCGAGGGTATCGGTGACAAGTGAAGCTTCATCGCCATAAGCCGTTCCTGGGCGGGCCGGCTGCAGCCTAGCATTGCAATTGCGATTTGTATTTGATGGTGCATTCTTCCAACCCACAGGCCCATTCCCAGAAGTGGCTTGGTCGCCATGGTGGCGACCAAGCCACCATGGCGACGCTGGAAGGGCCCAGCACGCCGGCCTTCCCCGTGCTGGCCAGGCCCGCCAGCACCCGGGCGACGCGGTGTTCCCCCGACCAAACTTGCCGAGGAGATCCGACGATGACGTTGCCATTCGAGTTCATCCAGCGCGACCGGCGCCAGCATCCGCCGGCTTGGACGCCGGACTACAAGACCAGCGTGCTGCGCTCCCCCCGGCTCGCGCTGTGGTCATTGCAAAATTCGCTGTCGGAGATCACCGGCCCGGTGTTCGGACACGACGAGCTGGGGCCGCTGGATCACGACCTGATCCTGAACTATGCCAAGTCCGGAGAGCCGATCGGCGAGCGCACCATCGTGCACGGCCGCGTGCTGGACGAAAACGGCCGAGGCGTCCCCGGCACCCTGGTCGAGGTGTGGCAGGCCAACGCGGGCGGGCGCTACCGGCACCAGAACGACACCTACCTGGCTCCGATCGACCCGAATTTCGGCGGCTGCGGCCGCATGATCACCGACGCGACCGGGTATTACGCGTTCCGCACCGTCAAGCCCGGCGCCTATCCGTTCCGCAACCACGTGAACTCCTGGCGGCCGGCGCACATCCACTTCTCCCTGCTCGGCTCCGGCTTCGCGCAGCGGCTGATCACCCAGATGTACTTCGAGGGCGACCCGCTCATCCCCCACGACTCCATCCTGGGCACCATCCCCGACCCGGCGGCCCGGCAGCGTCTGGTGGCGCTGCTCGACCTGAACGCGGTGGTTCCGCTGGACAGCCTGGCCTACCGGTTCGATATCGTGCTGCGCGGCACCCGCTCCACGCTGTTCGAGACCAAGCCGCACGGGACCTGACGCCATGACGCCCAAGCTCGATTATTTGCACGAAACGCCGTCGCAGACGGCCGGGCCATACGTGCATATCGGCCTGATCCCGCAGCAGGCCGGGTTCGACATCTTCGAGACGCCGTTCAGCAATGTCCTGGCCGGGCCGGACACGCCGGGCGAGCGCATCCGCATCGAGGGCCGCGTGTTCGATGGGCTGGGCGCACCCTGCCGCGATGTCTTGGTCGAGATTTGGCAGGCCAACGCAGCCGGCCGCTACAACCACCCGGCGGACCGGCAGGCGGACCAGGAGCTAGGCGCCGCCTTCCGCGGCTGGGGTCGCGCCGGCACGGACTTCGCCACCGGGCTGTACGGCTTCGAGACGGTCAAGCCCGGCGCCGTCCCGGGCCGCCGCAGCGACGCGCCGATGGCGCCGCACGTGAACGTCTGGCTGGCGGCGCGCGGCATCAACATCGGCCTGTCCACCCGCCTGTATTTCGCCGACGAGGCGGCGTTGAACGAGCAGGACCCGGTGTTGCGCATGATCGAGCCCTCCGTCCGGCGCGACACCCTGCTCGCCCGGCGCGAGGAGCGGGGCGGCGTGACATACGTGTTCGACATCCGTCTCCAAGGCGATCGGGAGACGGTGTTCTTCGACATCTGACACCTCAAGGGAGAGCCGCCATGACGCCTGTCGTGATCGCCGTCGCCATCACCGGGTCGGTGCCGCGCAAGCGGGACAACCCGGCCGTCCCCACCACGCCGGCCGAGCAGGTCGAGAGCGCCCACGCGGCGTTCGAGGCCGGCGCGTCGCTGGTCCACATCCACGTCCGCAATCCCGACGAGAGCCCGTCCAGCGATCCCGCCCTGTTCGCCGCCGTGCAGGCGGGCGTGCGGAGGCACTGCCCCGGCATGGTCGTGCAGTTCTCCACCGGCGGCCGCGGGCGCGACCAGGCGGCGCGCGGCAACGCCTTGGAGCTGCGGCCGGACATGGCCTCGCTATCCACCGGGTCGGTCAACTTCCCGACCATCGTTTACGAGAACTCGGCCAGCCTAGTGAGCGACCTCGCGACCCGGATGCAAACCTACGGCGTGCGGCCGGAGATCGAGATTTTCGACCTTAGCCACCTGCACGGGGCACGGCGTCTGGTGGACGCCGGGCTGATGGACGACCGGCCGCACGTGCAGGTCGTCATGGGCGTCAAGAACGCGCTGCCGGCGGAGGAGTACCTGCTCGACTTGATGCTGGGCGAACTCAGGCGGGTGCTGCCGCACGCGACCTGGACGGCGGCGGGGATCGGGGCAAACCAAATGCGGGTGATGAAGTGGGTGCTGGCCCGCGGCGGCGACGGAGTACGCACGGGGCTGGAGGACAACGTTCGCATCAGCCGCGAGCGCCTGGCGGCAAGTAACGCGGAACTGGTTCAGCTCGCGGTGGAGGCGGCCACCCATCACGGCCGCAAGCCTGCCACGCCTGCCGAGGCGCGGGTCCTACTCGGATTGCAAGCGTCGCCGTAGTTTCCGGCAAGACGCCGCAGCTGCCGTCTTGCGCGCTGGACGCCTCAGCCCGCGTCGCTCGCCCCGAGGCCGCTGGCCTCGGCAAGGTTCGTTGCCTGCACGACGGGGCTCTCGGCGTCCGGCCACGTCCGCAGCGCCTCTGCCACCAGGGGATCGAGCCCGGAACCTCCTGCCTTGGAAAACGCCAGGAACGTCGAGCGCATCCCGGGCGTCCAGAACGCCACGATATGGCTCCGGATGCCGGCGCACGCCTCGTCCTCGGGATAGGCTCGGAAGAAGCTCGCGATCTCGTTGGCCATCCGGGCCAGCTTGTCCCCCGTCATCGCGGGCTACTCCGCAGCGTCCAGCGGGACCGCGATCCGGGTCAACGAGACATCCTCGTCGAAGAAGCGCGCCTGCCAGTCCGACGGCCGGTTGGTCCGTCGCACCTGGACCGCGGTGACCTTGTACTCGGGGCAGTTGGTCGCCCAGTCGGAGAAGTCGGTCGTGATGACGTTGGCGCCGGTCTTGGCATGGTGGAACGTGGTGTAAACCACGCCGGGCTGCATCCGCTCGCTGATGCGGGCGCGCAACGCGATGTCGCCGGAGCGGCTCTCCAGCGCCACCAAGTCCCCGTCCAGCACGCCGCGGCTCTCGGCGTCGAACGGATGGATCTCAAGCACGTCCTCCTCGTGCCAACGGCTGTTCTCGGTGCGCCGGGTCTGCGCGCCGACGTTATACTGGGATAGGATGCGCCCCGTGGTCAGGATCAGCGGGAACAGCGCGCCGGTGCGCTCCTCGGTCGGCACGAACTCGGTCAGCATGAACCGGCCCTTGCCGCGCACGAAGCGGTCCACGTGCATCATCGGCGTGCCCAGCGGCGCCGCGTCGTTGCACGGCCACTGCAGCGAGCCCTCGGCGTCCAGCTTGGCGTACGACACGCCGGCGAAGCTCGGCGTCAGGCGCGCGATCTCGTCCATGATCTCGCCCGGATGCGCGTAGCTCATCGGGAACCCGAGCGCGTTGGACAGCGCCACCGTCGCCTCCCAGTCCGCCAGGCCGCCCAGCGGCGACATCACCCGGCGCACCCGGTTGATCCGCCGCTCCGCGTTGGTGAAGGTGCCGTCCTTCTCCAGGAACGACGACCCCGGCAGGAACACGTGCGCGTACTTGGCCGTTTCGTTCAGGAAGATGTCCTGCACCACGATGCACTCCATTGCCCGCAGCCCGGCCGTCACGTGCTGGGTGTCGGGGTCGGACTGCGCGATGTCCTCGCCCTGGATGTACAGCGCCTTGAAGGTGCCCTCCACCGCGTCGTCCAGCATGTTGGGGATACGCAGGCCCGGGTCGGCCGACAGGGGCACGCCCCAGAAGCTTTCGAACGTCTCCCGCGTCGCGTCGTCGGAGACGTGGCGGTAGCCGGTCATCTCATGGGGGAAGCTGCCCATGTCGCAGGCGCCCTGCACGTTGTTCTGGCCGCGCAGCGGGTTCACCCCAGCGCCCAGCTTGCCAACGTTGCCGGTCGCCATCGCCAGGTTCGCCATGGCCATCACGGTCGTGGTGCCCTGGCTGTGCTCGGTGACGCCGAGGCCGTAGTAGATGGCGGCGTTGCCCCCCGTGGCGAACAGCCGCGCCGCCGCCCGCACTTCGGCCGCGGGCACGCCGGTCAGCGCCTCGCTGGCCTCCGGGGAATTATGGTCCTGCGCGATGAACCGGGCCCAGCTCTCGAATTCCTGCAGGTCGCACCGCTCGCGCACGTAATCCTCGGCCACCAAACCTTCGGTGACGATGACGTGGGACAGGGCGTTCAGCAGCGCGACGTTGGTGCCGGGCAGCAACGGCAGGTGGTGCTGCGCCTGGATGTGCGGGGACCGGACCAGGTCGATCCGCCGCGGGTCGGCGACGATCAGCTTGGCCCCGGCGCGCAGCCGCCGCTTCATGCGCGAGGCGAACACCGGATGCCCGTCGGTCGGGTTGGCGCCGATCACGAGGATCACGTCTGAATGGTCGACCGAGGCGAAATCCTGCGTGCCCGCCGAGGTGCCCAGGGTGGCGCTGAGGCCGTAGCCGGTGGGCGAGTGGCAGACCCGGGCGCAGGTGTCGACGTTGTTGTTGCCGAACGCGCCGCGGACCAGCTTCTGCACCAGGTAGGTTTCCTCGTTGGTGCAGCGCGACGAGGTGATGCCGCCGACCGAGTCCCGGCCGTAGGTCACCTGGATGCGCTTGAACTCGCTGGCGGCGTGGGCGATCGCCTGCTCCCACGACACTTCCTGCCATGGGTCGGTGATCGCCGCGCGGATCATCGGCTTGGTCTTGCGGTCCTTGTGGGTAGCGTAGCCGAACGCGAAGCGGCCCTTCACGCAGGAATGGCCCGCGTTCGCCTTGCCGTCCTTGTAGGGGACCATGCGCACGACGGTCTCGCCCTTCATCTCCGCCTTGAACGAGCAGCCGACACCGCAGTAGGCGCAGGTGGTGATTACCGAATGCTCAGGCGTGCCGAGGGCGATAACCGATTTCTCGTTCAGGGTCGCCGTCGGGCAGGCCTGCACGCAGGCGCCGCAGGACACGCACTCGGACCCCATGAAGTCTGTGCCGCCGGCCGAGATCTTCGACGCGAAGCCGCGCCCGTCCATCGTCAGCGCGAAGGTGCCCTGGGTTTCCTCGCAAGCCCTTATGCAGCGCGAGCAGGCGATGCACTTGCTGGCCTCGAAGGTGAAATACGGGTTGCTCTCGTCCTTCGCCGCCGCCAGGTGGTTGGCGCCGTCATAGCCGTAGCGCACCTCACGCAGGCCGACCTTGCCGGCCATGTCCTGCAGCTCGCAATCGCCGTTGGCCGAGCAGGTCAGGCAGTCGAGCGGGTGGTCGGAGATATACAGCTCCATCACCCCGCGCCGGCGCTTGGCGATCTCGCCATTCTCGGTGTGCACGACCATCCCCTCCCCGGCGGGCAGGGTGCACGAGGCCGGGTAGCCGGCGCGGCCCTCGACCTGCACCAGGCACAGCCGGCAGGAACCGAACGGCTCCAGGCTGTCGGTCGCGCACAATTTGGGGATTTGGGTGCCGAACGTGGCGGCGGCGGCCATGATCGACGTCCCGGCTGGCACCGTCACGGACTGGCCGTCGATGGTCAGGGTCACGGTGCTGTCCGCCACGCGGATGGGCGTGCCGTAGTCCAGTTCGCGGATCAGGGTCATGCTGGCGTCCTACTCCGCGGCCACGGGAAGCCGGGCGGCGCGGTCAAAATCGTCGGGGAAATGGGTCAGGGCGCTCCTGACCGGAATGGGCGTCAGCCCGCCCATGGCGCACAGCGACGCGTCGGCCATGGTCTCACACAGATCGTCCAGCACGGCGAAGTTCTTGGTGGTTTCGATCCCGGCCAGGATGCGGTCCACGACCTCCATGCCGCGGACGGCGCCGATGCGGCAGGGCGTGCACTTGCCGCAGCTTTCGACGGCGCAGAACTCGAAGGCGAAGCGCGCCTGCTGCGCCAGGTCCACAGTGTCGTCGAACACCACCACGCCGCCATGGCCCACCAGGCCGCCCGCCTTGGTGAAGGCCTCGTAGTCCAACGGCGTGTCGAGCAGCGCGTCCGGGAAATAGGCGCCCAACGGCCCGCCGACCTGCACGGCGCGGAACGGCCGGCCGCTCGCCGTCCCCTGACCCCAATCCTCGACCAGGCTGCGGACCGGCGCGCCGAACGGAATTTCGATCAGCCCGCCGCGCGCCACGTTGCCGGCGAGCTGCACCGCGAGCGTGCCGAGCGACCGGCCGGTGCCGAACGCCGCGTAGGCAGCCGCGCCGTTCGCCATGATCCAGGGCACGCTGGCCAGGGACAGCACGTTGTTCACGACGGTCGGCCGCCCGAACAGGCCCTGGATCGCCGGCAGCGGCGGCTTGGCGCGGACCATGCCGCGCTTGCCCTCCAGGCTCTCCAGCAAGGAGGTTTCCTCGCCGCAGATATACGCCCCGGCGCCCATGCGGACCTCCAGGTCGAAGCCGTGGCCCGATCCCATGATGCCCTCGCCGAGCAGCCCAGCCCGCCGGGCGGCCACGATCGCCGCGCGCATGGCGCGGATGGCGTGCGGGTATTCCGACCTCGTGTAGATGTAGCCCTTGGTAGCGCCGACGGCGACCGCGGCGATCGTCATGCCCTCGACCAGGCTGAGCGGGTCGCCCTCCATCAGCATCCGGTCCGCGAAGGTGCCGCTATCGCCCTCGTCGGCGTTGCAGACGACGTATTTGCGATCGGCCTGCGCCAGGCGGACGGTGTTCCACTTGATCCCGGTGGGAAACCCCGCCCCGCCCCGTCCGCGTAGGCCGGACAGCTTGATCTCGTCCACCACAGCCACATCGCCCAGCGCGAGCGCCCGCTCCAGCCCGGCGTAGCCACCGTGGGCGCGATAATCCTCCACGGAAACCGGGTCGATGACGCCGCAGCGGGCGAAGGTGAGCCGGGTCTGGCCGGCGAACCAAGGATGCTCCTCGGGCCGGCCAACCCGCAGCGCGTGCGCCCCGCCCTCCAGCAGCCCGGCGTCGAGCAGGCCCGCTATGTCCGCCGCCTGGACGGGGCCGTAGGCGATGCGGCCCTCGGGCGTTTCCACCTCCAACAGCGGCTCCAGCCAGATCGCGCCGCGCGTGCCGGTCCGCACCAGGTCCAGCACGTCGCCGCGACGCGCAGCCTCGGCTTGGAGGGACCGGGCGACGCCATCGGCGCCGAGGGCCAGCGCCGCCATATCCTGGGGCAGGTAGATGCGGGTCATGTGTGGCGTGCCTTCTCAATGACGGCGTGCAGCCCGGCGTCGTCCAGCCGAGCCAGCGGCTCGCCGTCCAGCAACGCGGCCGGGCCGCAGGCGCAGAGGCCGAGACAGAAGGTGGGTTCGACGGTCAGGCTGCCGTCCCGGGTCGTGCCGCCCCACGCCATGCCGAGCCGCGCCAGCAACCGATCCGCCATCGCCGCCGCCCCGACCGACTGGCAGGCCTCGGCACGGCAGACCTTCAGGACATGCCGGCCCGGCGGCGTACGGCGAAAATCGTGGTAGAACGAGATGACGCCGTGCACCTCGGCCCGCGACACGTTCAGCGCGTCGGCGATCATTGGCTCGCTCTGCTTCGGCACGTAGCCGAACTCCTCCTGCAAGGCATGCAGGATCGGCAGCGCCGCGCCTTCTAGCCCGACGTGGGCGGCAATGATCTCGCCGGCCAGGGTGGCGTCCCAGTGCCCGGCCGTAGCTGGTGTTTGGCTGACCAATGCTGTCACGGCGTCCGATCGCTCCTGCCAGGTATCCTAATAAGCTATCGCAGCCTGCCGTGATCAAGCTCTCATTCGGGTGCTGCAATAGCGAAAGCCTATCATCGCCCCCGGGTCAGCAACCGTGCCTCCGCCATCAGCGCGGCAGCCAGGATCGGCATCGGCTCTCGATGCGGCAGCACCAAACCGATTTCGTACGTCGCATCCGGTTCGGTGATGGGAATGCGGCGTAGGCGGGGCGCCAACGCCAGCGTCTCGGCCACCCGCTCGGGGAGCACCGTCGCCCATTGTCCGGTCAACACGTGCGCGAGCAGCGTAACTTGAGAGTTGCTTTCCAGTGTCGCCCGCGGCTCCGCCCCTGCGCCGCGCATGAGCCGGTCCATGATGCGCCGGTTCTGCATGTCCGGCGTCAGCAGGCACAGGCGCACCCGGCTCAATTCGGCCCACGTGACGCTGGTCCGGTCGGCGAATGCGCCGTCCGCGGCGGTGACGAAGCGATAGCGCTCGGTGTAGAGCGGGATGGATTGCACCCAGCCGACAGCCTCGTTGTTGAGATAGGTGATGCCGGCGTCCACCTCCAGGCTGTCCAGCATCTGCAGGATCGTGACGGAGGGATGGGACAGGATGGTGAACTGCAGCGCCGGATGCCGCGCCAACAGGGGGCCGGTCAGCAAGGGCACCGTCGCCAGGGCCGTCGGGATCACCGCGATGCGCAGATGGCCCGACAGCCCGGTCCGCATGGCCCGCAGCTCCTGACGCATGGCGGCGGCGTCGCCGACCAAGCGCCGCGCCCAGTCCAGCACCTTCTCGCCCTCTAGCGTCAGGCCGTAGAAGCGGGAGCTGCGGCGGACCAGCATGACGCCCAATTCCTCCTCCAGCTGCTTGATCCCAGCCGAGAGGGTCGGCTGCGCCACGCCGCACGCCTCCGCTGCGCGGCGGAAATTCCGGTCCCGCGCCAGGGCGACGAGGTAAGTGAGCTTGTCGATCACTCGCGCGTGCAGATCAGCTTGGAGCATGTCCCGAGCGGAAAGACGCACGGAACATGCTCCAGGCATTTGTTTGAGCGAGCATCTTTATCCGACGGATGATCCCGTTCGGCCGGATGATGCTCTAGCATCGCGGTTGCAATCGATCGTCCTCTACCGATGGCCTGGCACGTTGACTCGAACGTGAGTTGGCCCGGCTCGGCGCGACTTGGTTCGTGCGTTGGGCACTCGCGCCATTGGGATGACGGTTGCGACGAACCGGGACGTCCATCATCAGCGAAGATTGCAGGAAACAGGTTTCAATGGCGATCTCCGAGACTATGTCGCGACACATCCCGGGCACGGCCGAACAACGCGCCACCCGCATTGCCTTCTTCATCACGGGCTTCGGGAACTCCGCTTGGGCGGCGCTGGTGCCATTCGCCAAGGCCCGGGCGGACATCGGTGACGGCACGCTCGGGCTGCTTCTGCTCTGCCTGGGCATCGGCTCGATCGTCACGATGCCGCTCTCCGGCGCTTTCGCGGCCAAGTTCGGCTGCCGTCGCGTTATGACCGCCGCCGCCCTCGTCATCGCTGCGACACTGCCCTTCCTCGCTATCCTTTCGACATTCCCGTTGCTGGCCGTGACGTTGATGGTGTTCGGCGCGGGCGTCGGCGCCATCGATGTCGCGATGAACATTCAGGCCATCATCGTGGAGCGAGCCAGTGGACGCTCGATGATGTCGGGCTTCCATGGCCTGTTCAGCCTTGGCGGCATCGCCGGCGCCGGTGGGATGGCGGCCTTGCTGAGTTTCGGCGTCTCGCCCCTGGCGGCGACCTCGTGCGTGTCTCTCGGCGTGCTCGCGGCACTCGCCGGCTCGGTCAAGCATTTCCTGCCTTATGGGGCCAAGAACGAAGGGCCGGCATTCGCGATACCGCATGGGATCGTGCTGTTCATCGGCATGCTGTGCTTCGTGCTGTTCCTGGCTGAGGGCGCGGTCCTCGATTGGAGTGCCGTTTTCCTGACGTCCATTCAGCACCTGGCCACCTCCTATGCCGGCCTCGGCTACGCCGCGTTCGCTGCGACGATGACGATTGGCCGGCTTTCCGGTGATCGCATCGTGGACCGCCTGGGTCAAAAGCGGATGGTTCTGATCGGCGGCTTGTGCGCCGCGGCTGGCTTCGTTGTCGCGACCACGATACCGTCTTGGCAGATGGCGTTACTAGGCTACGCCCTGGTCGGCGCCGGCTGCGCGAATATCGTTCCGGTCCTGTTCAGCGCCGTTGGGCGGCAGAGCGTCATGCCCGAGAGCGTCGCGGTTCCAGCCATCACCACCCTCGGCTATGCCGGCATTCTCGCAGGGCCGGCAGGCATCGGCTTCGTCGCGCATCTGACAAGCCTTCCGACGGCCTTCCTGATCCTGGCCGCGATGCTCCTCGCCGTCTCCCTGAGCAGCCGGATGCTCTGACGCCTCGGACGTCTAGGCCGGGCCGGCGTTGCGGCGGGTTCTTAACCCCTGCGACCGGAACCTCTGCGACCGGCAGCAAGGCGCGAGCGGCTGCCTAATCGATCGCAGCTATCGACCCTGGCTTACAAGCCGCTGGTATTACTCGGTTGATCTATCCGGCACCAAAATCGGTTCATAGCCATTGGGTATTTGAAACGTCTGCGGCTTCACTTGCCGGTAGGTGACGGTGGCCGCCTCGATCAACGTACGGCCATCTTCGGTTGTCCGGAGCATGACCCCGTCCTCAGTGGCGCAGAGAGTGCGAGGCTTCTGCGTGCTGGCATCGGTCCAGGCCCACTCGTTGCAAGGCAAGTGTGCGACGGTGCTCATGCCGCTCCGGGTGAACGATCCGGCCTTGTCCGTTGCGAACAGGCCGCCGGCTGGCTCCTCCACCTTGAGGTAGGATTTGGTGCGCGGACTCAAGATGGTGATGTACGTCGTCGTGCGGTCGGCGAGGATGACGGTGCTGCCGGGGCCATCGATGCGCTGCAGGTGGTCGGCCGCCAGCCAGCGCACGCGCTGCTTGATCGGCTTGTCCGAGCGGTCGGAGACGAGATAGGTGATGTCGACATCCCGATCCGGCAGCAGCTTGGGTCGGTCGTCCGCCCGGGCGGAAACGGCCGTCAGCACGGCGGCGGCAAAAATCCAGGCTTGCCGGATTCGTATCATCTGAGGTGTCCCCTCGAAAGGCGCGACGCAGCCGGTGAGGATCGCAAGGTGGCGAACGCCGGCGATCCGCCACCAGTCATGCGCGCAAGCCCCGTTGCGTCGCCGGCCTAGCTGTCCGGCTGGGCGGCCGTGATCGGGATGTCGCGCGACTCGGCGCCGGGCTGGTCGCCGCCGCCGGACATCTGCATGGCGGCCGGTTGCTCGCCGTCCTCGTCGCCCTCTTCATTGCCCTCGTTCAGATGGCGGGGGCCGTTGTGCTGGGGCGGTTGCGGCGCGCCGTTCTGACCGTTCTGATGATGCTGCGGATTCTGCTGTTGCGCCTGGTTGATGGCGTTGATGATACGGAAATAATGCTCGGCGTGCTGAAAGTATCCCTCCGCCATCACGCGGTCGCCGCTGCTCGTGGCATCACGGCCGAGCTGCAAATATTTCTCGAACAATTGCTGCGCCGTGCCACGGATGCGGAGGTCGGGGCCGTTGCTGTCGAAAACGTGGTTGCGATTCAACGGCACGTTGCCGCTCTGGTGCCGAATCGGGCCGCCACCGCCCGTTCCGCCGCCACCGCCGCGGTTGTTGCGTCCGCGCATGCGTTTAATGTTCATTCGTGTGTTCGCAACTTCTCTCTGTGGTTGTCGTGGTGCCAGGCGAGGGATGACCCGGTCGCCGGCACAGAAAATCGCGAAGCCAGGTAAATCGGCTTATCGACGGGGAAAGAGGAACGCAGAGCAGCCCATGATCCCGGTCGCCAGAACGGTTCAGCAGCCCCCAAAACGAGGAAGCGCGCAAACCTTGTCCCGTTCGCAACGCAATACTACCGGGGCGCTCCCTGGATGCCAAACAGTTTTTTCAGCGCCCCAAAACCAGGGCACGCGCGACACCCCCGAGATCGTGGCGCACCATGAGCACATCAAGGCCCGCCGCCCGCGCCAGGCAGCTCACCGCCTGCTGCTGCCCGGCGCCGAGTTCGATCACGCCGCATCCGCCCGGCCCGAGCAGCGCCGGCAGTGCCTGGATCACGCGGCGATAGGCGTCCAACCCGTCCGTCCCCCCATCCAGCGCTCGCGCCGGCTCGTGTAGCGCCACTTCCGGCATCAGCCCCGCCAACTCGCCCGACGTCACATAGGGCGGGTTGCATAGCACCAGGTCGAAGCGGCCCCGCAGCGGGTCGGCCCAGTCGCCGCAGATGAAAGCGGACCGTGCGTCCAACCCAAGCCGCCCGGCATTGCACCGGGCCAGCGCGGCGGCGCCGGGCGAGAGGTCCACGCCGATGCCCCAAGCGGCGGGAAATTCGGTCAGGGCCGCCAGCAGCAGGCAGCCGGTGCCGGTGCCGAGATCGAGCGCGCGGCGCACGATGGCCGGGTTGGGGAAGGCGGCAAGGGCCGCTTCCACCAGCGTTTCGCTGTCGGCGCGCGGAATCAGCGTGTCCGGCGAGACCAGGACATCGAAGCTCCAGAACGGTTGGCGGCCGACCAGGAACGCCAGCGGCGTACGGCCGGCGCGTGCCGCCACCAGCGCGTCGAACCCGGGCGCGTCGGCCGGCTGCTCGCGGCCACGCAGCAGGGCGGCGGCGTCGAGCCCGGTCGCGTGCGCCAGCAGCAGCCGCGCCTCCCACTGCGCGTTCTCGATCCCCGCCGCCGCCAGCGCCGCCGCGGCGCTTCGCAGCTGGCCGCCGACCGTCCGGGTCATTGGTCGGCGGCGAGCCGCGCCGCCTGTTCCTCCGCCGTCAGCTTGTCGATGATTTCGTCCAGTTCGCCCAGCATGATCCGGTCGATCTTGTGCAAGGTCAGGTTGATGCGGTGGTCCGACACGCGGCCCTGGGGGAAGTTGTAGGTGCGGATGCGCTCGCTGCGGTCCCCGGTGCCGACCTGGGAGCGGCGGTCGGCGCTGCGGGTCGCGTCCAGGCTGGCGCGCTGCTGCTCGTACAGCTTGGCCCGCAGCACCTTCATCGCCTTCGCGCGGTTCTTGTGCTGGCTCCGCTCCTCCTGCATCGCCACCACGATTCCGCTCGGCAGGTGCGTGATCCGCACGGCGCTGTCGGTCTTGTTGATGTGCTGGCCGCCCGCGCCCGACGCGCGGTAGGTGTCGATCCGCAAATCCGTCTCGTTCACCTGCACGTCGACGTCCTCCGCCTCCGGCAGCACGGCGACGGTGACGGTCGAGGTGTGGATGCGCCCCTGGCTCTCGGTCGCCGGCACCCGCTGCACCCGGTGCACGCCCGACTCGTACTTCAGCCGGGCGAACACGCCGCGGCCGGTGATCTCGGCGACGCCCTCCTTCAGCCCGCCCAGCCCGGTGTCGGAGTAGTCCAATATCTCGTAGCGCCAGCCGTGCAGCCCGGCGTAGCGCTGGTACATCCCGAACAGCTCGGCCGCGAACAGGCTGGCCTCGTCGCCGCCAGCCGCCGGGCGCAGTTCGAGGATGGCGCTGCGCTCGTCCGCCTCGTCCTTCGGCAACAGCGCCAGGCGGATTTCGTGCTGGAGCGCCGGCAGCTTCTCGCGCAGGTCGTACAGCTCCGCCTCGGCCAGCTCGCGCATCTCCGGGTCGGCCAGCATCGCCTCCGCCTCCCGCGAGGCTGCCTCGGACGCGCGCAGCTCGTCCACCCGCGCGACCAGCGGCTCCAGCTCCGACAGCTCCTTCGAGGCGCGGGAGAAAGCGTCGCCCGAGACGCCCTCGGCCAACAGCGCCCGTAGCTCCTCGGCGCGGGACACGATGCGGTCCAGGCGTTCGTCGAAGTTCATCGCCCGGCTTCGGCGAGCAGGTGCGCCGCCAATCCCGCGAGCGGAACCTCGGACTGCGCCCCCGTGCCCAAATCCTTCACCTGCGCCACCCCCCGGGCCGCTTCCGCCTCGCCGATGATGACCGCGGTCGCCGCGCCGATCCGGTTGGCGCGCTCCATCCGCCGCTTGAGGTTGCCGCGGTACGCCATCTCCGCCCGCAGCCCCGCCCGGCGCAGCGCCTGCAGCGTGTCGAGCGCCACCGCCTCCGCCGCCTCGCCGACGGGCACGACCGCGATTCCGGCCGGAGCCGCGGGCGCCGCGTCCAGCAGCATCGACAGCCGCTCGATCCCGGCCGCCCAGCCGACCGCGGGGGTGGCCGGGCCGCCCATCTGCTGCACCAGCCCGTCGTAGCGACCGCCCGCCATCACCGTGCCCTGCGCCCCCAGCCGGTCCGTCACGAACTCGAACGCGGTATGGTTGTAGTAGTCGAGGCCGCGCACGATCCGCGGGTTCTCCCGGAACGGCACGCCCATCCGCGCCAACTGCGTCCGCAGCGCGTCGTAGAACGCCGCCGCCTCGGCGGTGAGGTGCGGGGCGATCGACGGCGCGTCCGCCACCATCCGGCGGTCGCCCGCGTCCTTGCTGTCCAGGATGCGCATCGGGTTGCGTTCCAGCCGGTCGAGGCTCTCGGGCGATAGCGCGTCGCGGTGGGCGGCGAAATACGCCACCAAAGCCGCCCGGTACGCGGCCCGGCTGCCGGCGTCGCCCAAGGTGTTGATCTCCAGCACCGTATCGCCGGCGATCCCGAGCGCGGCCAGGATGTGCCAGCCCAGGGCGATGATCTCGGCGTCGGCCAGCGGCTCGGCCGGGCCGATCAGTTCCGCGCCGATCTGGTGGAACTGGCGAGTGCGGCCTTTCTGCGGGCGCTCGTAGCGGAACATGGGGCCGGCGTAGAACACCTTCTGCGGCAGCGATTGCGTGAGGCCGTTGGTGACCAGCGCGCGGCAAATCCCGGCGGTGCCCTCCGGCCGCAAAGTCACGCTGTCGCCGCCGCGGTCGTCGAAGCTGTACATCTCCTTCGTCACCACGTCGGACGTCTCGCCCAGGGTGCGGGCAAATACGCGGGTGTCTTCGAAGATCGGGGTGGCCCACTCGTCGAACCCGTACAGCCCGGCGATGCCCCGTGCCGTGGCAACGACATGGGCGTGCCGGCGCTGCTCCTCGCCGATCAGGTCGTGGGTGCCGCGCGGGGGCTGCAAGGGCGTCATGACGTTCCGAATGTGAGGGGAGACGGGCGCGTGTCATGGCGGTTTGGCGTCGGCCACACAAGCGCAGGTTGACGCCGCGGCATGGGACGACGACTCAATTCCACCGCCACGCCGCGCTCGTTCGACCTTACCCCGGCCGTGACGGAGGCAGCGGGCGGGGTAGGGAAGCGCGGCGATCGAGTGGCTGGAAATGCACTACGCTCACGGTTTCCTCAGCGCGAGGTTCCTCTCGCCGCTCGCGAACGACCGCACCGATGGCTACGGCGGCAGCTCCGAGAACCGCAGCCGCTTCCTGGTGGAGACCTTCGACGCGCCGCGCGCGGCGTGGCCCAAGCGGCTGCCGATGACGATGCGGACCGGCGCCACCGGCTTCCACCCCGACAGCCGCACCTTGGAGGACAGCATCGACCTGCTGCCCAACCAATACCGATATTTCTTGAACAAGGCCATGGACGTGTCCCACGGCGCGACCCATGCCATGCAGTTGCCGGTGCGTCATGTCGGGGGCATCTACGGACAGGAGACCCATAAAAGGAAGATCATTCGTGACACCTGAACGCTTCGACCTACTGATCGTGGGCGCCGGCCTGTCCGGCATCGGGGCTGCGTGCCATCTGACCATCAACTGCCCGGGCAAGACTTACGCGGTGCTCGAAGGCCGCGACCGGATCGGCGGCACCTGGGACCTGTTCCGGTATCCCGGAATCCGCTCCGACTCCGACATGTACACCCTCGGCTACTCGTTCCGTCCATGGCGGGAGGCGAAGTCCATCGCCGACGGCCCGGCGATCCTGAACTACGTGCGCGAGACGGCGGCAGCTTACGGGGTCGATCGCCACATCCGCTTCCAGCACCGGGTCAAGCGGGCGTCATGGTCCTCGGCGGAGGCAGCCTGGACGGTCGAGATCGAGCGGGGTCCGGACGCCGAGATCGTGCGCCTCACCTGCGGCTTCCTGCTCACGTGCAGCGGCTACTACGACTACGCCGGCGGCTACACGCCCCATTTCCCCGGCCTGGAACGCTTCGCCGGCCAGGTCGTGCATCCGCAGAAATGGCCGGAGGACCTCGACTACGCGGGCAAGCGCGTGGTGGTGATCGGCAGTGGCGCCACCGCCGTCACCCTGGTGCCGGAGCTGGCCCGGCGCGCCGGCCACGTCACGATGCTGCAGCGGTCGCCGACCTATGTCGTGTCCCGGCCGGCCGAGGACGCCATCGCCAACTGGCTGCGGCGCCGGCTGCCGGCCAAGCTGGCGTACGGCCTGGCTCGGTGGAAGAACGTGCTGCTCGGCATGTATTTCTTCAACATGGCCCGAAACAAGCCGGCGCGGGTCAAGCAGGGCATCATCGACCTGGTGCGCGGGCACCTCGGGGCCGAGTACGACGTCACCACCCACTTCACCCCGACGTACAACCCCTGGGACCAGCGGCTTTGCCTGGTGCCCGATGCCGATTTGTTCGAGGCCATCAAGGCCGGCACGGCGTCGGTGGTCACCGACCACATCGAGAGCTTCACCGAGCGGGGCCTCAAGCTGCGCTCCGGCGCCGAGCTGAACGCGGACATCGTCGTCACCGCCACGGGGCTGAAGCTGCAGCTGATGAGCGGGATGGAGATCGAGGTGGACGGCGAGCGCGCCGACTTGGCCAAGGCCATGAGCTACAAGGGCATGATGTACAGCGGGGTGCCGAACCTAGCCTCCGCGTTCGGCTACACCAACGCGTCCTGGACCCTCAAGAGCGACCTGACGTGCGAGTACGTGTGCCGGCTGCTGAAGCACATGGACCGCCGGGGCTACGCGCAGTGCACGCCGCGCCGGGCGGCCGACGTGACCGAAATCCCGTTCCTGGATTTCACGTCCGGCTACGTGCAGCGGGCGCTGGGCCAGTTCCCGCGGCAGGGCTCCAAGACGCCGTGGAAGCTGCACCAGAACTACGCCAAGGATTTGGTCGCCTTGCGGTTCGGCAAGATCGAGGACGGCGCGATGGAGTTCTCGCAGCGGAAGAAGGTCGGGCAAGCGCCGTCCGAAGCCGCCTCGCGCCGGCCGGAGCGGGTTGGATGAGGGCGTTTCGGCTCGCTCGTCGCCTAACCCTTGGCCCCGCCCGCTGGAACGGCGATGCGGTTGCGGGAGACGCCCCGGCTGCGGAGCAGGAGGGTGAGCGCGATGGCGCCGTTGAGAAGGTTCCAGGCGACGCCGTTGGCGAAGGCGGCGGCGTAGGAGTGGGTGGCGTCGAAGATCACCCCCGACAGCCAGCCGCCGAGCGCCATGCCGAACAGCGTCGCCATGATGACCAGGCCCGCGCGCACGCCGACCTCGCTGGCGGGGAAGTACTCCCGCACGATCACCGCGTAGGACGGCACGATCCCACCCTGCACCAGGCCGAACAGCGCCGAGATGACATAGAGCGAGGTCAGGCTGTCGAACGCCATGTACAGCGCCAGCGACGCGCCCTGCAGGGCGGAGCCGATCAGCAGCGTGGCGATGCCGCCGATCCGGTCGGCGAGGAAGCCCGATCCGATGCGGCTGACGATGCCGCAGCCGAGCATGAGCGACAGCATCGTCGCGCCGCGGGCCGGGCCGTAGCCGAGGTCGCCGCAGTAGGCGACGATGTGGACCTGCGGCATCGACATCGCCACGCAGCAGGCCACCCCCGCGACGAGCAGCGCCGCCATCAGCGCGTTCGATGACATCCCCAAGGCGGCGGCGCCGAGTGGCGCGCCGCGCGCCGCCGCCGGTCCGGCGCGCATGGTGGGGGGCCGCCCGAGCAGCAGCGCGAGCGGCAGGAGGGTGGCGAGGCAGAACACCCCGGCCCACAATTCCGTCTGCCGCCAGCCGGCCACGCTGACGAAGTGCTCCACCACCGGCGGCCAGAACACGCCCGCCAGGTAGTTGCCGCAGGCGGCGATGGCCATGGCGATGCCGCGGCGGCGCACGAACCACAGCGACGCGTCGGCGATCAGCGGCGCGAACATCGCCGAGCTGCCCAGCGCGCCGACCAGAAGCCCATGCAGGACGGCGAACTGCCACAAAGTGGCGGAGTGGCTGACCGCGATGTAGCCGACCCCGAGCGCCGCCCCGCCGAACAGCACCGGCCGGCGGATGCCGTGCCGGTCCGCCACCCGGCCCATCAGCACGCCGCCCAGGCCGAAGCCGATCATGGTGAGGGTATACGGCAGCGCCGCCGCCCCGCGCGCCACGCCGAACTCCGCCTGCACCGCGGGCAGCACGACGACCACGCTCCACATGCCGCCGCTGCCGATCGTGCCGATGAGCAGCAAAAGGGCTAGGTGCCGCCAGGCGTGGGCGCTATCGGGCAGGCGCTCCGGTGTGTCCATGATGCGCCAGGTTCACCACGACCGTTGCGCGGCCGTCAATGTTCAGCGCGACTGGGCTCAGCGCGGCTGGGCTCGGCGCGGCTGGGCATCTCCCCGGCGGCGACCAGGGCCGCGGTGATCGCCACCATGCGGCGTCCCTGGTGCCGGGCCGCGTCGAAATCCGCCTCGCGCGGCGGCCGGTTCTCGGCCCCGACGATGGCCGACGCGCCGTATGGCGAGCCGGCTTCGAGCATCGCCTCGTCGGTGTAGCCGGTGGGCACGATCACCATGCCGAGATGCGCCATCGGGGCATACAGCGACAGCGTGACCACCTCGCTCCCGCCATGCGGCCAGGACGCGGTGGCGAATGCGCCGCCCACCTTGCCGGCGAGCGCGCCGCGCTTCCACTGCGGGCCGAGCTGGTCGAAGAAGTTCTTCAGTTCCGTGGCCATGCTGCCGAAATAGCAGGGGGTGCCGAACAAGATGGCGTGCGCCCACTCGGCGTCGTCCTTGGTGGGCGCTTCGTATAGGGCGTTCTGCCGCCTCGCCTCGTCCAGCCAGCCCTTGACCTGGGCCATGGATGCTTCGTCCGCCACCTCCCGTGCCCGGCGCAGGCGCACCTCCGCCCCAGCCTCCCGCGTAGCGCCGGCGGCTGCAAGGGCAAGCCCCTCGACCGAGCCGGAGCGGGAGTAAAACACGATCAGCAAGCGGGTCGGACTGGCCAATGCAGGCTCCATGGCTGTGCGGCCCCGAAAATGCGGCCTCCTCGCAAGTGATGCTGCGGCGTGGTTCCATAACCCCTGGTAAACCCGGACCGCTCTCGCGCGTCTGTTCATCGAGCAACCTGATGGAGGGCGACCGATGGCTGAGGACGAGAAAGACAAACCCAAGCTGCCTGGCAACCACGGCCAGTTCGGCGCCGGGGATGCGACGGAGAACTATGAGCCGCTTGAGCAGAATCCGGCGGCGGATAAGCCGGTGCCCGAGGTGCAGCAGCAGACCAACGCGGGCGAGCGCTCCTGATGGCGTCGACGGAGGATCTGGCCCGCAAGCACGGCGTGAGCGTGGCCGCGGTGGAGGCGCTGCGGGATGCGCTGCGCCGGGGCGGCGGGCGGCAGGCGCAGTTCAGCCACGCCGATTTGGGCGGCATGGGCCAGTGGTCCGCGGGCGGCATGACCCAGGTCGGCGATATGTTCAACACGGCGCTGAAGGATAAGGTGAACGCGCTGTGCACCGAACTGGCGCGGGATGGCGCCGACGCGCCCTCGCCACCGCGAGAGCGAGCCGACCCGCGCCCAGGCGACTGGTGGCCAGAGGGGCTTGGCCGGGCATCGGCGACCGGCTCGCAGAACGGCGTGCGCTACGCGTGTTTCCCGGACACCCACCGTGTCGCCGTGGAACAGGCCGGCAGCGTCACGGTGTACGATAGCGGCGATCATCGCATCAGTGGGGTGTCGCAGTCGCAGAGCGGCGTGCAGGAGTTGAATTTCAGCAGCCAGAAAGGAACGGTGCGGGCTTCGGATTTGCCGGTCGTGAGCTGACGTGAGTTCGTCTTAACGCCACACCCTCACAGTGTTTGACTACTTTTCATGCAATTTACCAAAGTATGAGCATAGTTTAGGCTAAACCAGTAAGAATCAGCCATTTTTTCTAGCAAACCTGACTTCCCGCGTCGCAGCAGGGATCTATAAGGGGGCTATGGATCTGCTGCACTAATGCCGGTTTGCGTGAGGAATGACGTGGCGAAACGGCAGCGTCTCGCGGCGTTGCGCGGCGTTGCCACGGATGTGCCCTGGCATTTCCGCCCGACCGAGCAGAGCCAGCCGGCTGCTGCCGAGTGCGCCGCATCGCCGTTCGGCCCGGCGTCCGCTCCCGCCAGGCGGATGGCATGAACGACCAGCCTTTCTCGGCCATCCAGCAGGAGTACCTCAAGGGCTTCATGGCCGGAGTGGAGGCCAAGCTTGGCCCATTGACCGGGGGCCGCAGCGAGCCCGCCGACCCCGGCGACCTCCAGCGCGCGGCCCAGGACCGGACGATCGCTGAAGGCCGCAAGCTGACCCCCGAGGAAGCGGCAAAGCGGAAACGGCACCCGCTCGATCGTTTCGACGAGATCAGCGCGCTTGCGGCGGAAGGCCGTTTCCCCAAGGGAACCGACGTTTTCCTGACCAAGTTCCATGGCCTGTTCTTCGTGGCGCCCGCGCAGAACAGCTTCATGTGCCGTATGCGCATGCCCGGCGGCATCCTGAACTCGCTGCAGTTCCGCGGCGTGGCCGACCTCGCGGCGGAGCTGGGCGGCGGCTATGCCGACATCACCACCCGCGCCAACCTGCAGGTGCGCGAGATCGGCGCGGCCGCGGCGCCGGAGGTGCTGACCCGGCTCGCCGACCTCGGCCTGACCTCCCGCGGGGCCGGCGCCGACAACGTCCGCAACGTCACCGGCAGCCCGACCGCGGGGATCGACCGCCAGGAGCTGCTGGACACGCGGCCGGACGCCCGGCGCATCCACCACCACATCCTGAACCACCGCGAGCTGTTTGGCCTGCCGCGCAAGTTCAACATCGCGTTCGACGGCAGCGGCAGCGTGCCCGTGCTGGAGGACACCAACGACGTCGCCTTCACGGCGGCGCCAGTCGCGGCCGGCTTCGGCGTCGAG
>JAABUJ010001755.1_pt1 | contig 29849 bp, 27 predicted proteins | sample 5559131 | NCBI WGS metagenome assembly JAABUJ01 (sample SAMN10711875, study PRJNA513366) | rock metagenome | isolation source: Antarctica rocks | place: Antarctica: Victoria Land, Mt New Zealand nord | collected 2016-01-07
TCATCGTCAGGAACACGCGCGGGTGGCGCGACAGGTAGCAATAGCGCAGGATCATCGCGGCTCTCTCCTCTCTCTCCCTCTCACTATACCCGCTCAATCCCTTATTGCTAAGATGAACTATTGTAAAGGTAGTGCTGGCGAAGCTGACGAGGCGCTAACGGGAGGGGTGCGCGCCAGTTTTTCGCGTGGGCGTCGCGTATTCACTGGGAGCGCCGGCTTCCAGCCGACAGGCCGTCGCGGCCGGGCATGTCGGCGACGGGAAGCCGCGTGTTGACAGCCGCGCCATGAAGGTGTACAGTGGCTGTATGACATTGGATGTCCAACAAGCTAGCGTCGTGCGGGACCGGCTACGGGATTCCCTGCCGGTGCTCATCGCGGGGCAGCTAGAGGCCAGCATCAGACAAGGTGCGTTGGCGCCGGGCGCGCAACTGCCCAGCGAGCCGAAGCTGGCGGAGATGTTTGGTGTCAGCCGGAACACCGTACGCGAAGCACTGCGGTCGCTGCTCGCCAAAGGTATCCTGGAGGCGCGCAAAGGTATTGGGACGTTTGTGCATGTCGACAGCCGCAAGGAGTGGCCGGTCGAGACAGGCATCGAGGAATTGACCAGTACCACGGAGATGATCACGGCCGCCGGTTATACGCCGGGCTGCCGGGATTATCACCTCGACGTTATCGCGTGCCCCGATGACGCCGCGGCCGCGCTGTCTGTAGACGCTGGTTCGCGCGTCTATCGCCTGACGCGGGTGCGTCTCGCGGATGATCAGCCTGTCATCATCTGCACTGATTTTCTGTCCGTCGAGAGGATCAGCGCGGTGACGATGCGCCGCTTCAAGGGACAGGGCTCGTTCTTTTCCTTTCTCGCTGACCACTGCGGCCTGTCTATTGCCCTGGCGTGGACGGTGATCAAACCCATTCTGCCCGAGGCCGCGATCGCGGCGGCGCTGGCGCTCTCGCCACATGAGCCGATTCTCCTCTTTAAGCAGACGCACTTTGATCGCCACCACCAGCCGGTCCTCTACAGCGAGAACTACATCAATTCGTCATTCATCGGGTTTCATGTGCGGCGCACGGCGCGGTCCCCGTTTCGGACGTCTACTGCTCGGCCGTTGATCGATGACTAGGAGGTGGCGCCGCCGACGATAGTATGAAGAACTTTGTGGTCATAGCGTCCCTGGAAGAGTTGGGTCCCAGCGCCTGTCACACGCCATGCACACCGACGTGCCTGGCGTAGCGACGCGCCCCCTGAGCAGATGTAGGAGCACACACGCTCAGGCGCGGTGGTCGTGGTAGGCATACATGTAGGACTCATGTAGAACTAATGATTGCACTGCGCAGTGCGCAAGGAGGCAGACATGTTCTCGTTACCGATCCGCCATATCTCGCGGTTCATCATCAGCCTGGCGCTATTATCGCCGCTCGTCCTGGGGGGACAGGCCTCGATCAGCCATGCCCAACAGGGTAGTAACGCGGCGGCGCCGCTGACGGTGGCGCTCGTCAGCATCCAGCCGGTCAATGACAAAGGAGTCATGCAAGACTTCGTGAGCGGCTTCAAAGCAGGCGCGCAGAAGTATCACTACGCCACTGCGCGTATCATCATCGACGAAGATCCGTCCACGTATGTCTCGACGCTGCAATCGGTGGCTTCCCGGTTCAAGCTGGTGATCACGACGTTCCCGCCCATGATCCAGGCCGTCAGCACGGTAGCGCCCGAGTATCCACAGGTCCACTTCGTGCTGCTCGACGCCCAGATCCCCAAGCCCTTGCCCAATGTGCAGACGCTGTTCTTCAAGGAGAATGAGTCGTCCTTCCTGGCCGGGGTCGTCGCCGGAATGATGACCAGGACGAACAAAGTCGGATTCCTGGGAGCCGTGGTTCAGGATGTGATCGACCGCTATCTCGTCGGGTATTACGAGGGGGTCAAGTATGTCAACCCTCGCGCTAAAGTGTGCTGGGCCTATGTGAACAACCTGGAAGACCCGGCGCTCGGCAAGCAATTTGCCCTCACCATGTACCACAACGGGGTCGACATCATTCACGCCGCCACGGCGGGCACAGAGGTGGGCGTCTATCAGGCATCGGAGCAGGTACACAAGTACCTGATCGGCGCGGACGTCAATATCCTGCCTCTCGACCCCAAATACGGGTTGACGGCCACAGGACCTAATTTCGCCCAGGCAGCCGAGATCGTGCTTGCGCAAGAGGCCACCGGTACCTTCAAAGTGGGACGCCAGCAGTATGGCCTCAAGCAGGGCGGCGTGCGCATCCTGCCGTTCAACCAGGCATTGGTGCCCCAGAACGTCCGGAGAATGGTCGCCGCGGTCACGCGCAAGATTAGTAGCGGCCAGATTAAGGTTCCCACCGATACCTATCTCGCGCACCTGACGAACTGTTCCTAAGATAGCAGGAGATAGCAGGAGAACGGAGGACGGAGATGGCGCACCGACCGCACCCACCAGTTTCCCATCGTCCTGCCGGCGCTGCTGGCCTCGACCTCGGCAAGGTCGAGGCCGGCGACGGACCGGGCACAAGGGCGCCCGCGCTGGCCGTGCGTGAGGTGAGCAAACGCTTTGGCGATGTCGTCGCCAACGATCATGTGAGCTTCGAGGCAGCCGCGGGATCCATTCACGCTCTCGTCGGCGAGAACGGTGCGGGTAAGACCACGCTCATGCGCATCGTGTATGGCCTCTACGCGCCGGACGCCGGCCATATAGCGCTGGGCGGACAGCCCGTGGCTTTCCGTAGCCCGCGGGACGCGCTGTCGCGCGGTGTGGGGATGGTGCACCAGCACTCGTTGCTGGTGCACTCCCTCACCGTCGCCGACAACGTTCTCCTGGCCTTACCCGGTCTCGGCCTGCCGCCGCGCCGCGAGACCCTCACCCGGCTTCGGGCGCTCGCGGACGCCAACCATCTGCATCTCGACCCCGGTATGCTCGCGGGACAATTGTCCATCGGCGCGCGGCAGCGCGCTGAAATCCTGGGCGCGCTGTTCCATGGCGCGCGCCTCTTGATCCTCGATGAGCCGACGACCGTCTTGACGCCGCAGGAGGTCGAGCACCTGTTTATCATCTTGCGCCGCCTGCAAGCGGGGGGGGCGACGATCATGCTGGTGACGCATAAATTGACCGAGGTCATGCGCATCAGCGACCACGTCACGGTGCTCCGCGGGGGCAAGGTCGTCGCGACCGTGGCGACGAGCGCCACCGACGAGCGCGCCCTCGTGCGGATGATGGTGGGCCGGGACGTGCCTATGCGGGTTACCGACGTGGAAGGGTCCCGACCGGCCGTTGAACGCACGCCGCCGGTACTGGCGGTCGATGCCCTGACCGTCCGCGATGCCGCCGGCGTGGAGCGGGTCCGCGACGCGGGCTTCACCGTGCTGCCCGGCGAGATCGTGGCGCTCACGGGTGTCGAGGGCAATGGCCAGGCCGAGCTGGTGGAGGCGTTGGTCGGACTACGCCCTATTGCCGCGGGGACTGTGCGCCTGCGAGGCCACATCATCAATCGCTGGTCCGTCCAGCGGCGCCGCAAGGCCGGCCTCGCCTACATCCCCGAGGCGCGCATGACGGAAGGGATTAATCCCTCTATCTCCGTACGTGATAACCTCATCCTAGGGCTGCATAGGCGTGCCCCCTATGCGCGCTTCGGCCTGCGGAACCTTGGCGCGACGCAGCGGTTCGCCCAGCACCTGGTGCACGAGCATCGCATCGTCACCCCCTCAACGCGCAGCCAGGCGGCGACCCTCTCTGGCGGAAACCTGCAGAAAGTTGTGGTCGCGCGTGAGGTCTCAAAATCGCCAACCCTCCTGATCGCCGCCCAGCCGACTCAAGGCGTCGACGTGATGTCCTCGCACCTGATTCGCTCCACCCTGCTGCATCTACGCAACCAGGGCGTGGCCGTGCTGTTGCTATCATCCGACCTGAGCGAAGTCGTCGACCTGGCCGACCGCGCTGTTGTGCTGTACAACGGCGGCGTCTCGGGGCTGTTGCAGCGCGCGACACTGAGCGAAGAGAGCATTGGCGCGTATGCGATGGGTCTGGGGTCTCCTGACGGGATAAGAAGCGGAGCGTACGATGGTCAAGATGGCTAAGGCTCGGGTCGCGCTGGCGATACTGGCAGCCGCCACGGTGCTCACGGCGCTTGTCGGATCTCTCATCCTGATCGTCACGGGACAGAATCCCCTCGATGCCGCGACGGGGCTGTATCAGGGCGCGTTCGGAACGGCCACGTCGACGACGGCGACGCTAGCACAGACAACGCCGTTGATCTGGGCGGCTCTCTCCTTTATGGTCGGGTTCAGGGGCGGTATCTTCAACGCGGGCGGGCAGGGGCAATTCATCATGGGCGCGTTCGGGGCTGCCGCGGCTGGCTTTGCTCCGGCTCTGGCGCCGCTGCCGGCGGCCATTCACGTCCCCTTGGTCGTGCTGGCTGGCGCCGTGGGGGGCGCGCTCTGGTCACTGCCGCCGATCCTGCTCAAGGTGTACGCGGGCACAAACGAGATCCTGACGACACTCATGATGACGTACATTGCCCAGCTCCTCAACGATTGGCTGGTGCTGGACGTCTTTCGCGCGTCGACGATCCAGCCGGGAACAAATGCGCAAACGCCAACCCTGGCGTCCTCCGCCCAATTCCAGCCGCTCTTTCCGCGGTCGCAGGTGACCTTCATGCTTCCTCTGGCCGTTATCGCGGCGCTCGCGATCTGGGCCTTCTTCCGCTGGACGGTGCTTGGCTACGAGGTGAGCTTCGTCGGGAAAGGGGCGCGGGCGGCGGAAAGTAGCGGCATGAGTGTGCGTAAGCTGGCGATTATCGCGATGTTGTTGAGCGGCGCCCTGGCCGGCGCGGCCGGCGCGTCCGTGGTCGGGGGTGTGTTTCAGGCCGATATCACGCCGTTCAACAGTAACGTGGGCTTCAATGGGATACTGGCCGCGCTGTTGGCGGGCAACCAAGAGTTGCTCATTCCGCTAGCCAGTCTTTTCTTCGGAGCCTTGCAGCAGGGCGGGCTCGGTTTACAGATATTTACGCCGATCTCCCAGTACATTGCCGACGTGCTCATGGCCATGATCATCATTTTCGCGTCGGCCCGCTCCATTCCGAGGCCGCTTGTGCCCCGCCTGCCGCGGTTCCTTGGCAAGCGCGTGTGAAGGCGTACGAGTCATGTTGAACCAAATCCTGTATCTGCTTCAGCCGGGCCTACAACTGTCGGCTCCCCTGCTGCTGGCCGCGGCGGGAGGGCTCTTCAGCTACCGTGCCGGTGTCTTCAATATCGCCCTCGAAGGCTTCATGCTCGTCGCGGCCTACTTCTCGGTCGCCGTGGCGGCCGCGACCGGCTCCCTATGGCTCGGCGCCGGCGCCGGCGTCCTGAGCGCGCTGCTTCTGGCCGCTTTCATGGGCGCGATGGTGCTCGTTTTCCTCGCCGACGAGGTGATCGTGGGCATCGCGCTCAACCTCTTTGCCGTGGGCCTGACCACGTACCTCCTGAATAGCGCCAATAGCAATGGCGGCGGCTTCATTCACCTCGACAGTGGTCTGCCCGTCGTGACGATCTCCTGGCTGGCGCCTGTGCCGGTGGTTAACGAGATCATTAACGGTCGGGACCCGCTCGTCTACGCGTCGTGGATCGTGTTTCCGCTCGCGGCGCTGATGCTGCGCGGCACGCTGTTCGGTCTACGGTTGCGCGCGGCGGGCGAATCACCCCTCGCGGCCCGCGCAGCCGGCGTCTCCGTTGGCTGGATCAAGTTTGCCAGCTTCCTCCTCTGCGGGCTCCTGTGCGGTCTCGCGGGGGTTGAGCTCGCGCTTGGGTCCGTCTATTTGTTCAGCGAGAACATGACGGCGGGCCGGGGCATTATCGCCTTTGCCGCCGTGATATTTGGCGGAGGGGCGCCGCTCTTCGTCGGACTGGCTAGCTTGCTGTTCGGTTTCGCCCAAGCCCTGGCCGGCGTCTTGCAGATCGGATCGCGCTTCCCGCCGCAGTTCGTCCTCATGACGCCGTACATTTTCGCGATCGTGGCCCTCACTCTGAGTAGACGGCGCCTGGTGCTACGACCGCGTGGCCGTGCCCGTCCGAAGCCCTTTGCCGCCGAGCCGGAGCGTGAGGGGATCGCCGAGGAGGCCAGCGGAGCGCCGGCAAGCGTACCGGCAAGCGTGCCGGACACGAGGCGCGAATGAGCGCCAGCAACGCGCGTCCCGTGCTGATCGTCGGTCACTGTACCATCGACGACATTATCCAGGCCGATGGGCGCATGCTCCCCGGCACGCCGGGTGGCGCCGCCGCCTACGCCGCCCTTGGCGCGGCCTTGTACGGCGCGCGCGTGACGCTGGTCACGCTGCTCGGCGCTGACTATCCGTTGGAGCGGCTCACGTCTAGCATCGCTGTAGGAGGGGTAGGAGGAGTGATCGACACCCGCTTCGCACGCCGGTCTGGTGCCCGGAGCATCCACAATATCGCGCGCTACGCAGCCGACGGAGCGCGCGCATTCGAGATCGAGAGCTGGCCGGTCATGGACGCGCTCACGCCGACCGTCGCCGACCTGCCGGCCGAGATCGTGCCTGGCGCGATGGCGCTCCTGACGCCGGCAGCGCAGTCCAAGCAAGTGGATCTGGCCCGGTACCTTCAGACACAGGCGTGCCCGGTGGCCCTGGATACGGAACTGCACTATTTCCCCACGCCCGCAGGGAAGGCCGCCCTACGGGCGGTCGCGGCTGAGTCGACGTACTTTTTGCCAAGCATCGAGCATTTGCAGGCGCTCTACGCGTCACCCGCTAGCGACCCCGTCGTCTACACTGGTACGATGAGAGAGCTTGGCTGTCCATGGGTGGTGGTGAAACAGGGACGCCGTGGGAGCACCGTCATCGATGCGCGCGGCGGCTCCTATTGGCGGGTCCCGTCAATCGACAACCTCGCCATCGTCGATACGACCGGCGCCGGCGATGCCTTCGGAGGCGGCTTCGTCGCGGCCCTCGCGGACGGCAAGTCGCCGATAGAGGCGGCCTGTTGGGGCACGGTCGCCGCCTCATTCGCGGTGGAAAGCCTCGGCATCAGCGTCCCGCCGCATTTTGGCCCTGACCTCTTCACCGCGCGTTATCGTTGGCTCCGCCCACGGGTCGAGCGCGGACGCCTGGCCGATCCAGGCAAAGGAGTTATGCTGTCGTGACCGATCACCCGACGTCTGTCCCGGACCAGAGTTTGCTCGCGTCCGAGATTATCCAACAAGGAACGGTTGTGCAGCATGTGCTGCGCGACCGCATTCCGTCCGTTGTCGCTATCGTGCGCGCGTGCCAGGGGATGGCGCCGCGGACCTGGGTTGCAACCGGCTGCGGCGACTCGCTGTTCGCGGGCCTATGTGCCGAATATTGGTTTGCCGATGCCTGTGGGCTGCCTCTCCGCGCCATCCACGCGCTTGAGTTCTCCCGCTATCTCTACCGAACCGTGGACGAGCGCAGCGTGGTGTTCGCGCTCTCCTATTCGGGAAACACAGCCCGCGTGGTCGAGGCGGCCGTGGCCGCGAAGTCGCGTGGGGCCACCGTCATCGGGATTACGGCGAACGCCCAGTCCCGCCTCGTCGAGATCTCCGATTACTGGCTTCCCAATGACGCGGTCGACGAGCGGTCGAACTGCCGTACCGGCAGCTTTCAGGCGGCTTGCCTTCTCTTGCGTCTGTTTGCCGGGTATCTGGCGCATGAATCAGGTGAGGTCCCGTCACTGGGACCGCTCGACCGGCTGCCCGCCAGTGTCGACCAGATGGCTGGCGCGTGCCGGGAGACCGTCCAGCGGATCGTCGGCCTGCTGCCCGAGGCCGCGACCATCACCTATATCGGCGGAGGCTACGCCTATGGAATGGCCCAGTATGGAGCGGCGAAGCTGTATGAAGCGGCGACGATCCCGGCTCATGTGAGCGAGCTTGAGCAGTTCGTCCACTGCGAGATCTTCCCCATCACCCGGCAGTCGTGCGTGGTCATCGTGGCTCCGCGCGGCGCGAGCTATACACGGGCCGTCGAGGTGGCGCAAGGGCTGCGCCGCCTCGACGCGGTCACCGTCGGTATCTCCGACGATCCGGCTTTTGCCGGCTACTGCAGTCACTTTATCGCGCTGCCCGGCGGCTGGACTGAAGATTGCACGCCGTTTCTTACCGCCGTGCCGCTACAGCACTTTGCCCTGGCCTGGGCGCGGCGTCGCGGCGAGAATCCTGACCTGGTGAGTAATAAGGCCGTCAATCGCCCGCTGATCGAGCAATCCGTGCAGTACACGGCCGACGACTACGCATCAATAGAGGAGAGCAATCGGAGGTCGTGATCGCGACGGTAGTGGTAGCGAAGGGAGATGGCATATGGATGTCGATGTCGCAATCAAGAACGGGCTGGTCGTCACCGATGGAGCCAGCGTGCATGCCTCCATCGGCGTGCGCGACGGCACAATTTGCGCGCTCGTCGATGATGGCGCCGACCTAACGGCGCGCGAGGAGGAGGTGGATGCCACCGGGCTGGTCGTGTTGCCCGGCGTCATTGAGCCACACTGTCACTTCTGGGACCCAGGCCCGACACACCGTGAGGACTGGGAGACGGGGACCCGCGCCGCCGCTGCGGGCGGCATCACGACGTGCATCGAGATGCCACTCAGCGACCCGCCAACGGTTGATGCCGCCGCGTTCGCACTCAAGCAGGAACGGGCGGCCGCTCAGGCCGTCATCGACTACGCGTTGTGGGGCGGCATCATCCCGGCCAGTCTGGAGAACCTCCCCGAGAAGCTCGATGCTATGCACACGCTTGGCGCTGTCGCCTACAAAGCGTTCATGTGCTGGTCGGCCACCGATTACCCACCGGTTGACGATGGCGTGCTCCTCGAAGCCATGCAGGCGCTGGCCGCGCGGGGTTGGCTTTTGGGCCTGCATGCCGAGAATGACGCGATCATTGCGCACGCGGAGCGCCGCCTGCGCGCGCAGGGCCGCTGTGACCCGCAAGCCTACGTCGAGTCGCGGCCGGAGGTGGCGGAGATAGAGGCGATACGCCGCGCCATCGGGCTCGCCGAGATCACGGGCGCGCGCCTCTACATCGTACATATGAGTACCGCTGCCGGCGCCCAACTAATCCGTGAGGCGAAGAGTCGGGGGGTACAGGTGTGCGCCGAGACGGCGCCGCAGTACCTAACGCTGGATGCGCGGGCCCTCTCGGAGCGTGGTCCGTACGCGAAATGCGCGCCGCCGCTGCGCTCACATGACACGGTCGAGCGCCTGTGGTCCTACATCCTCGATGGGACGATCGACACCATTGGGTCCGACCACGCGCCCTTTAGCGCCGCTGAGAAGGAACCCGGCATGACCAATATTTGGCACGCGCCGAACGGGATCCCGGGGATACAAACGATGCTTCCCCTCGTCCTGTCCGAATGCCTGCACCACCGTGGCGTGAGCCTACCTCGCGTGGCCGCGCTCTTCTCGACAAACGCGGCCCGGATCTTCGGTCTCTATCCGCGGAAGGGCGCCATTCGGGTTGGGTCCGACGCGGATTTCACCCTCGTCGATGTGTCCAAGGAATGGCGTATCGACGACGCGGACCTCTTATATAAGAACCGCTGGAGCCCGTACCACGGCATGCAGGTCCGCGGACAAGTGGACCGCACCATCGTGCGCGGGCGCACGGTCTATCAGGACGGTATCATCTCCGTGCAGAGCGGATATGGCCGCCAGGTGATGCCTCATGACGTCTGATCTATCGTCTTTGCCTGACCTGCCGCCTGCTTGGCCGGTCAGCGCGCGTGAGGTGTATGCCGGCTTGCGGAGCTATCGCATCGTCGGCGCCAGCGCCTGTATCGATGCGATTATGCACGCTCTTGGCGATGTGGCGCGAACAGCGGCGGAGCGCCCGGGAGGCGACGTGGCGCGCGACGTCGTGCGGGCAGGGGAGATGTTCTGCGCCCTGAAACCGGACACGGCCGCGTACGTGAACGCCGTCCGATGGGTAACGGCTGATCTCCAGGCGGAACCTGGCGCCCCGACCAGGGTTGCCGCTGCGGTGACGCGGCGCATTGACGCCTATCAGCGCCACCAACAGAGGAGCCTGAGCCGGATAGCAGACGACGGCGCCACCCTGCTGGCGCCGCGCGGTCGTGTCTTGCTGCACGACTATAGCAGCACGGTGCTCGCCGTGCTGGCGGAAGCCGGCCGCCGGGGTCAACGCCTGCACGTTGTGGTAACGGCGGGACAGCCCGTTGATCAAGGGCCGCGCGTGGCCGCGGTCGCGGCGTCCTACAACCATCACGTCACCTTCGTCCCCGATACGGCCATCGGACGCATCATGCCGGACGTCGACGTCGTCCTGACCGGCGTCGAGACCCTGTACAGCAATGGCGATGTGGCAAATACGATTGGCACCTATCCCATCGCGCTCGTGGCGCGGGAAGCCAAGACGCCGGTGTACGGCGTCACTGAATGCATCAAGATTCATCCGACGGCGACGGGTGTGCGCGCCGCCGACCTCACGGCGCGCTTGCTACATAGCTGGCCGGAGGCGGCAAGCGCATTGCCCGCGGGCACAATCATACGGACCGAGGTGCTGGACCTCACGCCCGCACACCTCGTCACCGGGTATATCACCGATGCGGGAGTCCTGGCCCCGAATCAGATGGATGTTGCTGTCCAATGGCTGCGCTCCCAGGACAAACCGGAGTCACGCCCTACGGCGGTGCAGGCCGGGACGCCAGAGGGTAAAACCGGGACCCAGGTAGGGAACAAGGGAACATAGGAGGATATCAATGAGTGCTTTGCTGGACAGCATGCGTGCGGGGCGGCATCCTATTATCGCGATGATACAGTTGCCGCCGCTGCCGGGCAGCGCACGGTATCGTGGCGCCGGCAAGCAGGACGTGCTGGCCGGAGCCGTGGCGGACGCGCGCGTGGCCGCCGCCGCCGGCATGGATGGCCTGATGATCCAGAATCTCGGCGACGTGCCCGTGGGCCATGGTGTGAGCGCGCTTCAGGTTGCCTGGATGACGATGCTGGCGCATGAGGTGCGTGCAACGGCGCCGCTTCCCATGGGCCTCAACTTTCTAGAGAACGACGCGGAGGCCATGTTGGCGGTCGCCTCCGCCGTCGGCCTCGATTTCGTGCGCCTCAAGGTTTTCGTCGGCGCCATGGTCACGGCGGCCGGGGTCGTAGAGGGGTGCGCCCACCGGGCCAACGCGCTACGCACTCAGTTAGGCCGTGACGATATCGCGTTCTTCGCCGACGTCCACGACCGTACCGGTGTGCCGCTCGGCCAGCGCCCCTTGCTCGCCGATGTCCGTGAGGCCATCGATCTGGGACAGGCCGATGCGCTCGTCCTGACCGGCAGTTCGTTCGATGAATCCCTGGTCTTTCACGATCAGGTACGCCAGCGCTATACGGCCACTCCGCGCATCCTGGGCGGAGATAGCGCCGTCGCTAACCTGGCCGTCTCGTTCCCTCTGGTAGACGCCACCATGGTCAGCTCCAGTCTGAAGGACTCCAACGACGCCTTCGGTCGCTTTGTCCCCGCCAAGGTGGAGGACTACATGACCGAGGTGCGACGTCTGCGCGACACGGTCGGTGAGATGCGCGGAGACAGTACAATGAATGAGAGGAGCACATGACCAGAGCAGTAGATGGACGGACGCAGGCCGCGTCCCCGCCCTGGCCGGCGGATCGGCCTGCGCCGCGCCTCCAGCACGAGCGCAACCCTGGCATGCCACTGGACCTGGGCTGGGCCAACGACGTGCATGTCAACCGTAGCGCCGTGGAGCGCCGCGCCGCCACGATGGTGGCGCGCAGGACCGTGAAGAAGGAATGGCAGGCGGCGTGGCTGCTGCGCGCCATCACCGTCATCGATCTCACCACGCTGGCGGGTGACGATACGCCGGGCAACGTGCGCCGGCTCTGCGCCAAGGCGCGCCAGCCCGTGCGCGCCGATATGCTGGATGCCCTGGGCGTGCAAGCGCTGGGCATCCACACCGCGGCGGTCTGTGTTTACCACAACCTCGTTCCCCCAGCCGTGGCGGCCCTGGCTGGCTCGGGCATCCCGGTCGCCGCCGTCTCCACCGGCTTCCCCGCCGGTCAGATCGCGCACGGACAGAAGCTGGAGGAGATCGGCGCCTCGGTGCAGGCCGGCGCCGCCGAGATCGACGTCGTCATCTCGCGCGCGCATGTGCTCACGGGCGACTGGCAGGCGCTCTACGACGAGGTGCGTGACTTCCGCGCCGCCTGCGGCGACGCGCGCCTCAAGACCATCCTGGCGACCGGAGAGCTTGGCACGCTGCGCGACATCGGCATGGCGAGCCTCGTCTGTATGATGGCGGGGGCTGACTTCATCAAGACCTCGACGGGCAAGGAGAGCGTGAACGCCACGCTGCCGGTCAGCCTGGTGATGGTCCGCGCCATCCACGACTACTATGAGCGCACCGGCTACCGCGTCGGCTTTAAGCCGGCAGGCGGCATCCGCACGGCCAAGCCGTCGCTCGACTGGCTAATCCTCATGAAGGAGGAACTCGGCGAGGCGTGGCTGCGCTCCGACCTGTTCCGCATCGGCGCCAGCGGTCTGCTGTCCGACATCGAGCGCCAGCTCGACTACTACGTCAGTGGCCGTTACGCGGCCGCACACCACCAGCCGATGGTGTAAGGGAGGACTCATGAGCGTTGCGGAGATTTTTGAGACCATGGCCTACGGCCCCGCGCCGGAATCCGATGCGCCAGCGCGGGCATGGCTGCAGGCCCACATGCCCGCGCTCGATCTGGTGATCGACAATCGCCTCGTGCCGCCAAGCGCGGGCGAATACTTCGAGAGTGTGAACCCGGCCACGGGCCGGCCGCTCATTAGAATCGCCCAGGCCGGCGCGGCCGACGTAGACGCAGCCGTCGCCGCCGCCCGCGCCGCGTTTGCCTCCTGGAGTCGCACCCCCGGCCATGTGCGCGCCCGCTACCTCTATGCGTTGGCACGGCAGGTCCAGAAGCACGCGCGCCTCCTGGCCGTCTTGGAGACGATGGACAACGGCAAGCCGATCCGCGAAAGCCGCGACATCGACGTCCCGTTGGTGGCCCGCCACTTCTACCACCACGCCGGCTGGGCGCAACTGATGGCCGACGCGCTACCAGACTATGATCCCGTCGGTGTGGTCGGGCAGATCATTCCCTGGAACTTCCCGCTGTTGATGCTGGCGTGGAAGGTCGCGCCGGCGCTGGCCATGGGGAACACGGTCGTGCTCAAGCCGGCCGAGTTCACCTCCATGACCGCCTATGTCTTTGCCGAATTGGCGCGGGGGATTGGCCTGCCGCCCGGCGTCCTCAACGTCGTCACCGGCGACGGGCGCACCGGCGCGCTCCTGGTCGAGCACCCCGACGTCGACAAGATCGCCTTTACGGGCAGCACCGAGGTTGGGCGCCTCATTCGGCGGACGACGGCCGGAACGGGCAAACGCCTCTCGCTAGAGTTGGGCGGCAAGTCGCCCTTTGTGGTCTTCGATGACGCCGACCTGGATAGCGTGGTGGAGGGCGTCGTCGATGCCATCTGGTTCAACCAGGGACAGGTCTGCTGCGCTGGCTCGCGCCTGCTCGTGCAGGAGAGCGTGGCGGAGCGCCTGGTGAAGAAGCTGCGCGCGCGCATGGAGACATTACGTGTCGGCGACCCGCTCGACAAAGCCGTGGATATCGGCGCGATCATCGCGCCGGTGCAACTGCAGAAGATCCGCCAGTTGGTCGCGCAGGGCGAGGCGGAGGGCGCGACGATGTGGCAACCGTCCTGGGCTTGCCCGACCGAGGGGTACTTCTTCCCGCCGACGCTCTTCACCAACGTGGCGCCGGCCTCCGCCATCGCCCAGGTCGAGATCTTCGGTCCCGTGCTGGTGGCGCTGACCTTTCGCACAAAGTCCGAGGCCATCGCCCTGGCCAATAACACACCCTACGGCCTCGCCGCGAGCGTCTGGAGTGAGAACGTCAACAGAGCGCTCGACGTGGCGCGGGCCATCAAAGCCGGCACGGTCTGGCTTAACTGCACCAACGTGTTCGACGCCGCCGCCGGCTTTGGCGGCTACCGCGAGAGCGGCTTCGGGCGCGAGGGCGGCAAAGAAGGGTTGTACGACTATGTCCGGCCGCGTTGGGAAACGTTGGCTGAGACCACCCCAGCACAAGCGTTGCGTCGCGGCGCCACGGGGCACAGGCCCGGCAGCTCTCTGGGCGCGATCGCATCCGCCGACGAGACGGCGACCGCGCCCGCTCTCGTGACCGCGGAGGCGACCGGCGACGTGGATACGTCCCGCGGATACGTATCTGGTGGACACGCATCCGATGGCGACACAGCCCCTGACCGCGCGGCGGACGACGCGTTCGCCTCCAACGACAACACAGCCGCGGGCCCCACAACTAACGGACACACGTCCGACGGCCATGCACAGGGCACGGACGTGACGGACGTGCTGGCCTGGCGCATGTATCCACCGATCGATCGCACGCCCAAGATGTTCATTGGCGGGAAGCAGGTCCGTCCTGACTCCGGCTACAGCCGCACCGTACTGGCGCCCGACGGCCGTGTCGTCGGGGAGGTCGGTGACGGGAACCGCAAGGACATCCGCAACGCCGTGGAAGCGGCGCGCAAGGCCAGCGGATGGGCTGCTGCCACGGCGCACAGCCGTGCGCAGATCCTCTACTACATCGCTGAGAATCTCTCAGCGCGCGGCGAGGAGGTCGCGGGGCGGTTGACCGCGATGAGCGGAACCTCCCGCGCCGCGAGCCCGATCGAAGTTGAGGCGGCGATCGAGCGCCTCTTTACCTACGCGGCCTGGGCCGACAAGTTCGATGGGCACGTGCACGCCACGCCGCTGCGCGGTGTGACGCTGGCCGTGCCTGAGCCCATCGGCGTGATCGGGATTGCCTGCGACGATCATTATCCCCTGCTCGGCTTCGTGGCCCTGGTCGCCGCCGCCATCGCCATGGGCAATACCGTCGTGACGATCCCCTCCGAGCGCTATCCGCTGGCGGCCACCGACTTCTACCAGATCCTGGAAACGTCGGATCTGCCGGATGGGGTCGTGAATATCATCACCGGAGCACGCGACACGCTGGCGGACGTGCTGGCGGCGCACGACGATGTCGATGCCGTTTGGTACGCGGGCTCTGCCAACGGCGCACGCATGGTCGAAGAGGCGTCCGCAGGCAACATCAAGCGCACATGGATCGTGAGCCGGCCGGCACGCGACTGGATGGACCCCGTACGAGGACAGGGACCTGAATTCTTGCGCGAGGCCACGCAGGTGAAGAACATATGGGTACCCAGCGGCGATTAGGGACTTATCTGTATTCGTGCGGGTACTATCATCATCACGGAACACGCGCGATGATGCGCCCCGTCCACTGCTCTACAAGCAGTGCGGCGCGCGCCTGATACACGACGCTCGTCGCAACCCAAACGGGCAAGGCAAACGGTACGTTCGCGCTCATGTCCCTGTTCAGCAGCTCCCTCGCCAGCGCAACGATGAGGGCGTCCATGCGACAGGGTGCCGTTGTCAAATAGCGCGCCAGCGTTTCGTACTCCGTCTCGGCCACGGCCCCCAGAATCCAGACGACGCGCGGTGGGCGGATTTCCCGCAACAGGTGGCGCCACAGACCGCCGAGTGCTTTCCGCATACGTTGGATAGACATGGCCTCGATCAATCCTTTCGGTGCCCTGTGCATCCGCATGTGGCGCTAGCACAGCGCCGCAAGGTCTGCCTGAGTGCCCAATCCGGGGACAACACCAAGACGCGTCACGCAGAAAGCGCCCGCCCGGTTAGCTAGGGCGATAGCCGCGCCAAGGGGTTGTCCGCTGCCAAGGGCAACCGCTAACGCCCCCGTAAACGCGTCGCCCGCCCCTGTCGTGTCCACGGCCCCGACTTTAATGGTTGGCACATAGGTCCCGTGGGCGGTCTCGCGATCATAGAGATAGGCGCCGCGCTCACCGAGGGTCATCACGACGTGACGCACCCCACGTTCGCACAGCCAGGCCGCTGCCCGCGCGCAACTTGCTTCATCGTGGACGTCGATAGGTAGCCCTGTGATGGTAGCCGCCTCCGTCTCGTTCGGCGTGATCACGTCCACGTTGCTGAGGGTGGCTTGGTCCAGTGAACGCGCCGGGGCAGGATTCAAGATCGTGCGCACGCCATGTCGGCGTGCCAGTTTCAGGGCATGGGCTACCGGCTCGATCCTGCTCTCCAGTTGCGCCACCAGCACATCAGCCGTGCGGATGGTCGCGTCGGCCGCGTCGATCATGTCAGGGGCCAACAGGTCATTGGCGCCAGGGGAGACGACGATGCGGTTCTGGCCGGCGTCGTCGAGGACGATGAAGGCCAACCCTGTGGTCGCCCCGGCCTTTTGCTCGACCGTCGAAACGTCTATCCCCTCCTCGCGCCACACCGCCAGCGCGGCGTCGCCGAAAGCGTCATGTCCAACGCAGCCGATCGCATAGACCGTCCCGCCCAGCCGCGCTGCTGCGATGGCTTGGTTGGACCCTTTCCCGCCGGGCCCAATGTGGGTTTCGTCCCCGATCACGGTCTCGCCATCCTGTGGCGCGTGCGCAGTCTTGACGGTGAAAGCATGCATATAGCTGGTGATCACAACTATGTGTGGCCTGAACGGTACCATCGAATACGTCCTCTTCATTGCATGTGGTCAACGTTTTGTCTTGGTCTCGTCTCTGTCTGGCCGTCCTAATACTCTTGTCAAAAATCATGTGTGGCTAATGAGTGGCGCCCCGCGTCGTCGGCAGTTGTCCACGCAGCAGTTGTATCGTGGTCCACAAGCTGATGAGTGCCCACACCCCTTCAAGCAGCAGAAAGCCCCATTGGCGCTCAATGATGGCCACAACCGCCAAAACGCCTGAGCCAACTAGATTCAGCAGCGTATACAAGCGTTGGGTAGGGTCCATCCGACGCAACTGGCTTGCCACGTATGGGACGAGCACAGCGAGTGATCCAAAAAGCTCTATCAATTGAATAAGGATATGGTTCACTTGAGTTGAATTCGCTCACGATCCATTATATATAACCTTCGTGGCGGATGGCGCACTTGCGGAATGCCGTACGATGAAATCCACCGGGAGGACCATGTAGTGCGGCGTGTCGTCGCGCTCCTGTAATCGACGCAGCAACAGATCGCACGCTGCTTGACCGATCAGATGCAGCGGCTGACGCACAGTCGTCAGCGGAGGGCCGAGGCGCTGCGCGACGGGGATGTCGTCGAAACCGACCACGGAAAGATCATCGGGGATGCGTAGACCGTGCTCGGCGGCCGCTGCATAGAGTCCGAGGGCGATCGCATCGGCCGTGGCGAAGATAGCTGTCGGTGGATCAGGCAGCGCTCGGAAACGTCCGAACGCGTCAAGTCCTGCTTCCTCACTGTAGCTGGCGAAAATGGCGAGGGCCGGATCAACGTCCAGGCCGGCAACCTCTAGAGCTGCACGGTATCCTGCATGGCGCTCACGCGTCGTCATCAGATCTTCCCGCCCCCCGCTAAGCGCGATGCGGCGATGACCCAACTCCAGCAAGTGCTGCGTCGCTGCAAATGCGCCTCCATAATTATCGACGAAGACGGTCGACACGGGAGGTATCCCGTCGATGCGTTCATCGACCACGATGACAGGACATCCCCGTTGAATAGCGGCCCCCAACCGTGCGTTGCGTGGATGCATTCCCACGTAGATAAAACCATCAGCAATACCGCCACGACTCAAAAGATCGACGTAAGCTCCCTCGCGCTCCGCGAGCCCTTTCGTATTACACAGCAGCAACGAGTACCCGTGGGCCGATGCCAAGGCCTCCACCTCTTCCGCTACAAAGGCAAAGAACGGATTGGTTACACCCGGAACAATCAGGCCGATGGTCCGACTCTCTCCGGTGGCTAGGTTGCGGGCCACGGCGTGTGGCACGTACTGGAGCGTTGCAATCGCCTCGCCAATACGCTCCGCGATCAGGGGAGTTAAGCGCAATTGCCCATTGAGATAGCGGGAAACGGTTGAGGGGGCAACGCCGGCGCGCTGTGCCACGTCACGTACGGTTGCCACGTATACTCGTATCCTCCTTAATTATTCTCATTCGTGATCGGTGTCAGTGGCGCTGTGTTTACACAACCGCTTGCGTAAAACAATAGCATAGGTCGGCCATAGTCGTCAAGTGCTCGCAGTAACCAGTGCTCGCTGTAACCAACTGATGTTTGATATAAGGATTGTGGTCACGTTGTCGCCGCAGTAGGTTCGGTTGTATCGCTGTATAGGCAAGGTGCTAGAATATGGTGCCTGATAGAACGTGGTCCCCGTCCTAATGTCGCTGTACAGACCGCAATCTGTTCGTCGCCTCGGCGCGTTCAATCCTCATATTTGTGTATTGACAGCGCCTGGACACCGTGCTATAGTGTGACTCAACGCAAGCGGTTGTGCGGACGCGCCTCGATCAGTAGGCGGTGAAGCGAAGGGTACGAGGTACTGGAGGTGAGGATGCTGTCCACAGAACACAGTTGTTTCAGAACGGCCGAGGTAAGCCGGCCATGTCCATCTATCTGTGTCGTGGAGGGCACAGATGAGCTAGCTGTCTGATCCACCGATCGTAAATTTCGCGCGAGATTGTCGATGCCCATCAGCCGCAGACCGGCGCCACAGCTTTGGTTGCCATCATCGCACTGTTCCGCACTATGAGCTATACGGCCTCCCAGGCCAGCGCACACTGTTGCGTCCACCTTCTATTAGTGAAAGGGAGAAGGCTCTCATGAATGATCTCCTCATCGGTCGCCCTGTCCTCATCTCGGTCGACAATCAGCAGGCTGGTTATAACCCCAACTATGCCATCCCCGTCATGGAGGGCTTCGCGGAGCGCACCCGCCGTACGATTGCCATGGTCCAGGCCGCACGGGAATGCAACATCCCCGTCATCTTCATCCAAGAACGCCACAGCCGCACGCATGTGGACTTCGGGCGCGAATTGGATGGTGTCGAGGACATCCACTGTGTCGAGGACGATCCCGATACCGCTCTTATACCGGAGCTCACGCCACTGCCCAACGAATACCATGTGCCCAAGCGCCGCTATTCGGCTTTCTTTGGGACCGATTTTGAGATTCTGCTGCGCGGTCTCCATGCCGAAACGCTTATCCTCTGTGGTGGACTGACCGATGTCTGTGTACACTACACGTTCGTCGATGCACACCAGAGCGACTATTACGTGCGGGTCGCGACCGATGCGGTCGGCGGCTCCTCCGTCGCGGCGCATGAGGCCTCGCTACGCGCCATGCAATACCTGCAGTCGGCCGCGCTGACCACGTCGGATGCCGTCATCGATGCATTTCGGGCCTATGCAAAGATCTTGCCGGTATCGGTTGGGTAGCAGATGATGGCGCTACATCCCTCCGGCATCACCGTGACTAACAGGCACACGGCGCCGGGCAACCAGCCATACATCGCGGAGACGCAGGCGCTACGCGTCGGTTTCAACCGCGGGGGCGAGGTCATCCATGCGCTGCGCGGCGTCGACCTGCGCATCGCGCCGGGCGAGATTGTCGGCCTGGTCGGTGAATCTGGCTCCGGCAAGACCGTGCTCGGTCTCTCGCTGCTCGGACTGCTGCCCACGCATGCGCAGGTGACGGGCAGCGTTCAGGTCGCCGGAGTCGATCTGACCACGGCCGACCCGGCGACGCGTCGCCGGGTGCGACGCAGCGCGCTGGGCGCCGTCTTCCAGGATCCGATGAGTTCGCTGAACCCAACCATGCGCATCGGGCGACAGGTGGCCGAAGCTGCCGGCTCCGAGGCAGAAGCTATGCGGCTGCTCGAAGCCGTCGGCGTGCCCGATGCCTCCAGGCGCGTGCGCGCCTTTCCGCATGAACTGTCGGGCGGCCAGCGCCAGCGGGTCATGCTCGCCATGGCGCTGGGCGGCAATCCCAAACTCGTGGTGGCCGACGAGCCGACCACCGCACTTGACGTCACCATTCAAGCACAGGTGCTGGCGCTTCTCCAGCATGTGCGCGACGAGTTCGGCTGCGCCATCCTGCTCATCACCCACGACCTCGCCGTTGCCGCTACCGTCGCGGACCGCCTCTGCGTCATGTACGCGGGGCGCGTGGTCGAACTGGGCACCGCATCGGATGTCTTGCCGCGCCCTGACCATCCTTACACGGCGTCCTTGCTGGCGGCGCGCATCACGCTCCGTGCCAACCGGCAGGTACAACTGCCCACTATCGCGGGGGAACCGCCAGACCCGCGTAGCGAGCCTGAGGGGTGCGCCTTTGCGCCCCGCTGTCCTTTCACCGCCGGCATCTGCGTGGAGCAGCGCCCCGCGTTGCTGCCGGCAGCACGGCACACGGGCGTGGCAGCGTGTCATCTAATGGCCGGAAACGGCGTGGCGCGCCAACACGCCGGCGACATCTGGCCTCGCCGGGCAGAGGGTAAAGGCGGCGCGCAGATTCAGGATCTCACGGTTCGTTTCAGTTCCGGCGGCCTCTCCGGTCGGCGCCGGACATTCGAGGCGCTCCGCGGAGTGAGCCTGACGGTGGCTCCCGGCGAATCGGTGGCGGTCGTGGGCGAGAGCGGTAGTGGCAAGACGACACTGCTGCGTGTGCTCGCCGGCCTCCAACAGCCGGTGAGCGGTCGCGTGTCGCTGCTCGGCCGGGCGGTGCGCCCGCAGATGGTGTTCCAGGATGCCGGCGCCTCGCTCACACCTTGGCTGACCGTGGGCGCACATCTGGAAGAGCGCGTGCGTCACCTTCCGAAAAAGGAGCGCCTCGACCGTGTCGTTGAGGTGCTGGGCCGCTTCGGGCTGCCGCGTGAGGTCGCCCGCGCGCGACCGCACGAGTTGTCGGGAGGCCAGCGTCAGCGCGTTGCCCTGGCCCGTGTGGTGATCGATCCTCCCGAACTGCTGCTGTGCGATGAGCCAATCTCGGCCCTCGATGTCTCGCTTGCGGCCAACGTGCTGAACATGCTTGGCCGCCTGCGTCACGAGCTGGGGTTCGCGATGGTCTTTGTGACGCACGACCTGGCCGCGGCGCGCTTCGTCGCCGACCGCATCGTGGTCATGGCAGCGGGCGAGATCGTCGAGGAGGGCTCGCCTGACCAGGTGGTCTCTGCTCCCACGCATCCGTACACACGCACGCTATTAGCCGCCGTTCCGGATGTAGGCGCATGGCAGTCATAGAACCATACCGCGCCCCGGTGGCGCGACGTAGAGGTGGCTGGCCGCGCCTGCCCGCTGTCGGCTCGATTCCGTGGGCCGAGCGTGCGGGTATGGCGGTGGTCGTCATCCTGGTGCTGCTATCCCTGGCGGCGCCGCTGTTCGCCGGCGACCCGACGGTCGCCACCGGGCAGCCTTTTGAAAACCCCTCGTGGCGCCATCTGCTCGGCACAGACGACATCGGGCAAGATATCTTCTCGCGCATCCTCTACGGTCTGCGCGCGAGCTGGATCAGTGCCGTAGCCGTCATCCTCTTCGGCATGATTATCGGCGGAGCCATCGGGCTTCTGGCCGGGACGTACGGCGGGTGGGTAGACGCGCTCTTGATGCGCCTGACCGATGCTTTTCTGGCCCTGCCGGGACCCGTCCTCGCTATTGCTGTCGTGGCCGCGCTTGGCCCCAGCCTTCTTCATACGGCCATCGCAGTGGCCATTGTGTGGTGGCCCTGGTACGCGCGCCTCGTACGCGGCGAGGTGCGTGCGCTGGTGGTGCGGCCGCACGTCGACGCGGCGCGGCTGGCCGGCGTGGGACCGGCCCGTTTGATGGTGCGGCATCTTCTGCCCGGCGCTATTCCCCCTGTGATCGTGATGGCGAGCCTGGACGTGCAGAATCTCGTGCTCACGCTGGCCGGGCTCTCCTTCCTTGGATTGGGGTCTCCACCTCCGGCGCCTGAACTCGGCGCCATGACGGCCAGAGGTATCTCGTATCTCTCTGGAGATCCGCTGGTGCCGCTCGCTCCGGCCGTTGCCATCTTTCTCCTGGCCGCTGCGGCCAATTTTGCCGGTGACGGCATACGCGATCTGCTTGACCGCAAACCGTGAGCAGTTCTATGTAAGGAGGTTCTTTCCATGTCATCGTCATCTCAGACACGTTCCATGGTGCTCCGCGGCGTCGCGGCGCTGAGTTTAATGCTGCTGGCGGCGGGCGCCACCGCTACCAACGCGGCGACGCACGTTGCGGCTGGTAATGACATCCTGCACCTGGCCTACTTCGCCGATATGAGCAGCCCCGACCCCGACGTCTTCTATGACGTCGAGGGCAACACGCTGACCCAGTCTCTCTATGAAGGGTTGTTGCAGTACAAGCCGAACAGTACGCAAGTGGAGGGTGACCTGGCTACGTCGTGGAGCCGCTCCTCCAATGGCCTGCGCTACACCTTTTACCTGCGCCCCCATGTGCGCTTTAGCGACGGAGCCGCGATGGACAGCACCGCCGTGAAGCTAAGTTTCCAGCGACGCACGGCCGTGAATCAGGGGCCCGCGTATATGCTTGCCGACGTGTCGCGCTATGAGACTCCTAACGCGCACACGTTTGTCGTGGTGCTCAAGAACCCGGTCTCGCCGTTCCTGAGCTTCATGGCCTCGACGTGGGGACCTAAGCTCATCAGCCCGCGGATTCTCAAGCTCCATGCGTCGGACCATGCACAGGCATGGCTCAACACGCACGCCGACGGCACGGGGCCCTTCATGTTGGCGTCGTTTCAACGCGGGCAACGTTACGTCATGGTGCGCAATCCCTATTACTGGGGGCCAAAGCCCTACTTCCGTGAGGCCGACATTGACATCATCCCGGATGTCTCCGCACAGCTCCTGCGCCTGCAGAAGGGCGATCTCGACGTCATCCTCCACGGGTTGCCGCTGTCGGATCTGCCCTCCATCAGCAGCGATCACAATCTCGCCGTGCGGACGTTCTCGTCACTGGATACGGGTGCGGTGTACTTGAACACCCGGCGGCCTGAACTGGCGAAGGCCAGTGTGCGCCAAGCTGTCGTCGATGCGATGGACATTGCCAGTCTAGTGAAGACCGTGTATGGTAGCACCGCCACGGTGGCGAACAGTGTCTATCCTGATGGGTTGTTGAAGCCGTCGTTGGCCCCGGCCAGCTTCCCCTACAATCTCACGGCCCTCACGAAGGCGCTGCCGCACGGCTTGACGCTCAGCCTCGTCTATTCGCAGGATGCCAGCGGTGTGGTCCAGCGTATGGCCGACCTGGTACGCCAGAAGCTGGCGCTGGCCGGTATCACGGTGAACGAGCGCCAGGTCCAGTTGCCTGAGGTCTACAACTACGTCAAGAACCTGTCCAACGCCCCGGACCTGTACCTCGCCACGCCCGCTCCTGACGCTGCCAATCCCGATACGTGGGCGCGCATTGTCTGGCATTCCAACGGCGCGCTGAACTTCTTTGGGTACTCCAATACGGCCGTTGACGCCGCCATGGATAAAGGTCTCCGTGAGACCAACCCCGCGGCGGCCACGGCCGACTACGGGCGTGTCGGACGGATGGCGGGGGCCGATTGGGCGGTCGTCTCCTTTGCCTACGTCCAAGACGTCATGCCCATGCGCGCCGACCTTATCAATGTGGAGCACGTCCCTGCCTATCCGTGGGCCCTCAATCTCGGTGCCTTGGCGCGGAAATAAGGGGGGATGCCATGGTACGTCTGATCGTTAACCGGCTGGTAGGCGCGGCAGGTGTGCTACTCGTGCTGGTGACCATCGTCTTCGTGCTGCGCGCGCTCATCCCGTCCGATCCCGCCAGAGCGGCGGTCGGTCCCAATGCCTCGCCAGCCGTGGTGGCTCAGGAGCGGCACCGACTGGGGCTCGATCACCCCGTTCCGGTACAGTACGTCCTGTATCTTGGAAACGCCCTTCGTCTGAATCTAGGTGAGTCGGCCAGGACCGGCCGGCCCGTGCAGATTGATCTGGCTGCTTTCGTGCCTGCGACGGTCGAGCTCGCGCTTTTTGCCATGATCCTAGCCGTGGCCGGAGGTCTCCTCCTGGGGGTGCTCGCCGCCACGGCGTCGCGCGGGGCGGGAGCGGTCCGTTTCTCGCTAGTGGCAGGCGCGGCTGCTCCGTCCTTCCTGCTGGCCCTGATCCTGATCTACGTGTTCTACTTCAAGCTTTCGTGGCTACCGGGTTCAGGCCAGACGAGCGTGAGCGACGCGCCCAGTGGACCGACCGGGCTGTTGGTCGTCGATGGCCTGCTGGCCGGCCGGTTAGGGGTGGTGGGCGATGCCCTGACCCACCTGGTGCTTCCCGGCCTGACGCTGGCGTTCGTGCCGGCAGTGGCTATTGGGCGCGTCCTGCGCTCGTCGCTGCTCGCGGTCTATCGGACCGACTATATCCGCACGGCCGAAGCGAAAGGGCTTCATCCCCGCGCTATTCTGTTCCACCACGCACTGCGCAACGCGCTCTCGGCGCCGCTCAGCATGACCGGATTGCAGGTGGGCCTCATGCTGGGTGGTGTCGTCATCGTGGAAACGATCTTCTCCTGGCCGGGTATCGGATTGTACACCGACCAATCGATTCAGTTTGGCGACCTGACGGCGATTACCGGTGTAACTCTGGTCGTCGGAGCGGCCTACGTGCTGGTCAATCTGCTGGTTGACGTCGCGCAGGCGGTAGCCGATCCCCGCATTCGATTTTGATTCTATGACAAGGAAAGGGAAGCACCGTGACAAAAGGACGCGTCCTGCTGGCAGGAGAAACATGGATCAGCTACGGCATTCACCAGAAGGGGTTTGGCGCCTACACGACAGGCGACTACCACGAAGGCAGCGACGAGTTTATCGCTGCTATGCGCGCGACCGGATGGTCGGTTGAGCACATCCCCAATCACCTGGCGACGGAGCGATTCCCGCGTTGTGTCGAAGATCTGCAAGCCTTTGACGTGGTCATCCTGAGCGACATCGGTGCCGATACGCTGCTCCTCCATCCCGATACGTTTGTCGCCGGTAAGAGAACGCCGAACCGATTCAAGGCCATCGGCGAATGGGTGCATGGCGGAGGAGGGTTCTTGATGGTGGGTGGCTACATGTCGTTCTCGGGGTACGAAGGCAAGGCCGGGTATAATCGGACCGCCGTCGATCGCTATCTACCCGTCACCATGCTGGGTTTCGATGATCGCATCGAGACGCCGGAAGGCGTGACGCCCGCCGTCGCGCTGGCCGATCATCCCATTGTAGCGGGGCTGCCCCAGGAGTGGCCGTACTTTCTCGGTTACAATCGCGTCCGCCCACGGACGGGTGGGCAGGTCATCCTGTCGTTCGAAGACGATCCATTGCTGGTTGTTGACACGTATGGCAAGGGGCGCGTGGCGGCATTCACCTCTGATTGCTCGCCCCATTGGGGCAGCCCCGCCTTCATGTCCTGGTCCGGCTACGGGCCCTTTTGGGATCATCTGCTGAACTGGTTAACACAGCAATAGGGGCTCACATCGGTATCGTTGGGCCGTGCTGTGGTCGGGACCCAAACGCCAACGCCATTCCGCGAACGCCATCATAGGCGATTGACAGGGACAGCTATGCTGCGGCGAAACGATGGGTGAGGTCACCCCAGGCGCGCATGAGGTGCGGAGCCTGTGGCAAACGCGGGTCGTCCGTCGGCTCGCCCAAGCGATAGCAGCCATCCTGCGGGTTACGCATGAAGCCATGACCGTCGCACACGACCTGGGCGCATCCGAGTCGTTGGAAGCCGCGCATGTTCCGCGTGCGCCCTTTGAGGTGTTGGTGGCCGCGCTTGATGACACTTCGCCACGATTAGCTTCCTGAACGATCCCTTACCCGCTTTTCGATGGACGATCGTTATACAGATGGCATGCGACGGCACGGCCGGGCGCGATCGTCCGCAGTGCGGGGTACTCGTTGATACAGATGGGCATAGCAAATGGACAGCGCGGATGGAAATGGCATCCGGTGGGTCGATTGATGGGGTTGGGCAGATCGCCTTCCAGCGCCGGTTCCTCGGCTGTGTCGCTAGGGGTAAGCGACGGCACGGCCCGCAACAGGGCCTGCGTGTAGGGGTGTAGTGGCTCGTCAAACAGCTCACGCGTCGGAGCCAATTCGACGATTTTGCCCAGGTACATGACGGCGACGCGCTGGCTGATGTGCTGCACGACACCCAGGTTGTGCGCGATGAACAGGTACGTCAGGTTGAGTTCTTCCTGCAGTCGCATCATCAGATTGAGTACCTGCGCCTGTACCGACACGTCGAGGGCGGAGACCGCTTCATCAGCGACGATAAAGTCGGGGCCAACGGCGAGGGCACGTGCGATGCCGATGCGCTGGCGCTGACCGCCACTGAACTGGTGGGGCTTACGGTCGGCCATGTCGGGAGAGAGCCCCACCATCTCCAGTAACTCCACGACACGCGCACGCCGCTGCCCTGCTGGACATAGCTTATGCACGGTGAGGACCTCCTCCAGCATGTGCCGCACGGATTTGCGCGGATTCAGCGAGGAGTACGGGTCCTGAAAGACAATCTGAATCTTCGTACGCAATTCGCGGGTGGCGCGCGCGTTATGGCGCAGGATGTTGACACCGTTGTGATAGATTTCGCCGCTGCTGGGCTCGTAGAGCCGCAGCAACAGGCGCCCGAAGGTGCTCTTGCCGCACCCGCTCTCTCCGACCAGACCAACGGTCTCGCCGCGCCGGATGGAGAGCGAGACATTGTCAACGGCGTGCAACACCTCCGGCGCCACGCCGCGCAGCCGACGGACCACGTTATCACGCAAGACAAAGCTCTTGCTCACGCCTCGAGCCTCAAGCAGTGGGGGGGACTGCTCCCCCTCGGCACGGCCCTGGAGGAGCGTCTGATCCATCATCTCATCACGCATCGCTGTTCTCTACTAGATCGTGGCGCCAACATCGCGCCGTATGACGGGGACCTACTTCCAGCAGGCTTGTCTCCCATGTGCGACACTTCTCTGTGCGCAGCGGACAACGGTCGTAGAACCGACAGCCGCCCGGTGGATTGATCAGGCTAGGCGGTGTACCGGCAATGGGACGTAAGTAGCGCGCGTGCGATGTCACGTCTGGGAGCGACTGCAATAAGCCAACGGTGTAGGGATGCCGCGGACGCGTCAACAGGTCATGTGTCTCGGCCATTTCCACGATCTGGCCGGCATACATCACGGCGACGCGCGCACAGGTCTGCACGATCACCCCCAGGTCGTGACTGACCAGGATGATGCTCATGCCAAGCTCTCGACGCAAGCGCATCAGAAGCTTCAGGATTTGATCCTGAATGGTCACGTCGAGCGCCGTCGTAGGTTCGTCAGCTAACAGAATCCGCGGGTTACACGCCAACGCAATAGCGATGAGGACGCGCTGGCGCATGCCCCCGCTAAACTGATGCGGATACTCGCGCAGACGTCTCTCTGGTATTGGGATGCCAACCAGGCGCAATAGCTCGACGACACGCGCGTGCCGCTCGGTACGACTTAAGGAGGTATGCCGCTGCAGCGCTTCGCCGATCTGTTCTTCGACGCGGAGGACCGGGTTAAGGTAGGTCATAGGGTCCTGAAAAATCATTGAGATGTGTGTGCCGCGCACCTGACGCAGCGCACGTTCGCCCACGGTAAGCAGGTCGCGCCCCTCGTAGTAGACGTTGCCGGCGACGTGCACATGACCGGCAGGCATCAAGCCGATCAGTGAGCGCAAGGTGACGCTCTTACCACATCCGCTCTCTCCGACCAGGCCAAATGTCTCTCCGGCCTGGAGGGTAAAGGAGACATCATCGACGGCCTGTACGACGCCCCGGTCGGTGATAAAGTCGACATGCAGGCCGCGCACGTCCAACACAGGTGCGATGAGATGTGGCTCAGTGCCCGGCGAAACGTTCTTGTCGTAGCCTATCATGATAGTCCTCACATCGATGATTGTGTCGATGTACGATACCTGTTAATCACCGGGGCGCAAGATATCAGCCAGGCCGTCGCCGGTCAAGCTCAAGCCTAACGCGAAGATGATGATGGCCACGCCGGGTAGGGTGGGCAACCACCAATAGGTCAGCATAAAGTTCTGGCTATCGGCGATCATCTTACCCCATTCCGCCAGGGGATCCTGGGCCCCGAGGCCAAGGTATCCGAGCGCAGCGCCCAAGCTCACGTTACCCACAGCGTCCAACATAGAAAAGATGATAACCGGTGTGATCACGTTCGGCAGAATGTGCCCAAGCATTATCCGCAGGTTCCCATAGCCCAGCGCCCGCGCGGCCAGCACGTAGTCTAGGCGCTTGGCCACGAGTACTTCGCCGCGCACAATACGGGCATAGGAGATCCAGCTCACCAGCCAGATAGCGATGAACATGTTGAGGAGACCCGGTCCTAGAATGGCGATGATGGCCAGCACTAAGACGATGAAAGGGAAGGCAAAGAAGATATCGACCACCCGCATCAAGACGGTGTCAAACCACCCGCCGTAGTATCCCGAGATCAGGCCAATCAGTGAGCCGACCAGCACCGTGACGATGGTCGCACCGAAAGCGATCATGATATCGATGCGGCCGGCGTAAAGGATGCGGGTAAAGGTGTCGCGCCCGAACTGGTCCGTCCCGAGAAGGTGTCCCGGTGAAAAAGGGGGCACGAGCGTATTCAGCAGATCCTGCGCGGTTGGATCGTACCGTGTCAGAAGGGGCGCAAAGATCGCTGCCAGGATGGTCGCCAGGACGAGGATCAGGCCTATGGTGAATGGGATGTAACGGTTCCAGCGCACACGTCCGCTCATGGGTGCCACACGCATGCCCACGGCTATGATCGGTGATTCACTCGCCTCTACAGCCATGCCGTCTCCTCCATGAACAACACCCAAATACGACTCAATCGTAGGCCACCCGTGGGTCGAGTGCGGCGTAGGCCACATCGGTCAGCAGGCTGATACACACCACAAACAGCGCAAAGATCAGCGTGATACCCTGGACCACCGACAGGTCGCGCGTGAAGATGGAGGACGTGAGCAACTGCCCCAGGCCGGGCACAGCGAAGACGTTCTCAATAATCACGGTCCCTCCGATGAGATAAGCGAGGTTGACGCCGAAGACGGTCAGCGTCGAGAGTAGCGCATTGCGCAAGACATGACGCCACAGAATGCGCCCTCGCCCGAGACCTTTGGCGCGCGCCGTATCCACGTAGTCAGCCCGTAGTACAGCCAGAATACTACTGCGTAGCGTGCGTATGAGAATAGCCGCGAAGCCGAGGGCAATCGTCAGCGAGGGTAAAAACAAGGTCCACAGGTGTCCACCGAAACCGTCACCGTACCCCGAGACAGGAAAGATATGCAGACGCAAGCTAAAAACAAGTATGAAGATTAGGCCAACCCAGAAACCGGGCATGGCGAAGGTCAGCAAGAATATGCCGCGCACGAGTTGGTCCACAATCCCGTCCTTACGCGCGGCGCTGATGGTGGCCAGGGGGACGCTGATAACCAGGGCGAGCACGGCCGAGTAGGCGACCAGCCAGAGTGTGGCTGGTAGGCGCTGACCAATCAGGGTGGCGACCGGCATGCGATAATACAGGGACTCACCCAGGTTGATATGGGCCAGATTGTTCATAAAGAGCGCGTACTGCTCCCATAGCGGCTTGTTCAGGCCGAGCGAGGCGCGTAGGGCCGCTGCCGCTGCTGGTGTGGAATGAATGCCAAGCATCACCACCACAGGGTCGCCGGGGATCAGCCGCAGAATAAAGAAGGTGATAATGGTGACCCCTATCACGACAGGGATCATGAGCAACAGGCGGCCGACGACGAAACCGAACCGTTCCATGTATCTCTCCTACACTCTAGTTTCCGCTAACAAGAGGGCATCAGGAGGGCTCTGGTAGGATAGGGGTGCTGACACCCTATCGTCCGGAAGGAGCCTCCCGATGCCACCCGCAGTCTATCGCATGATGACCCTCCTGTGCA
>JAABUJ010001756.1_pt1 | contig 29842 bp, 31 predicted proteins | sample 5559131 | NCBI WGS metagenome assembly JAABUJ01 (sample SAMN10711875, study PRJNA513366) | rock metagenome | isolation source: Antarctica rocks | place: Antarctica: Victoria Land, Mt New Zealand nord | collected 2016-01-07
TCGTGGGGGTCATCGTGCGGCGCAATCCGCTGATCGTGTTGATGGCGATCGAGTTGATGTTCAACGCCGCCAACTTGGCGCTGGTCGCGTTCGCGCGAGCCTGGGTCAACAACGCCGGCCACATCTTTGTCTTCCTGGTCGTCACGGTCGCCGCAGCCGAAGCCGCCATCGGCCTTGCCATCGTGGTCGCAGTCTTTCGCAACGCGCGCAATGTGGATGTCGACGAAGTTGCGAGGCTGCGCGGATGAGCGGACTGCTAATCGCGGTGTGGCTGCTTCCGCTCACCGGAGCGCTCACGATTTGGGCCCTCGGGCCGCAACTGCGCCGCGGGGCAGGCTGGCTCGGCTCGGCGACGGTGCTCATCGCCTTCGCGTTGGCACTCACTCAGGTCATAGCTGCTTCTGATACGCCGCTGCGCGACGCTTATCCTCAAGGCTATCACTTTACGCTCGTCACGTGGATCCCAGGGTTTGCGCTTGGGCTGATGCTGGATCCGCTGTCGCTGCTCTGGACGCTTATCATCACCGGTGTCGGTGGCCTGATCCATGTGTATTCGCTCGGCTACATGTGGAATGACCGCGCGATCGCGCGGTTCTTCGCCTACATGAATTTCTTCGTTTTCGCGATGCTGACGCTCGTCCTGTCCGATAATCTCGTCGGCTTGCTCGTCGGTTGGGGTCTGGTCGGCCTGGCATCGTATTTCTTGATCGGTTTTTGGTTCGACCGGCCGTCGGCCGTCGAAGCGGCGCGTAAAGCCTTCGTGATCAACGTGGTCGGCGACGTCGGGATCATGTTCGCCGTGTTCGCGCTGTACCGAGCGACCGGGTCGATTACCTTCGCCGGTATATTTGGACACGCCGACATGCTGCCTCGCACGCTGCCGCCCGCATTGCTGCTCGTCATCTGCGGAGCGCTCTTCATTGGATGCGCCGCCAAATCGGCGCAGGTTCCGCTGCATACGTGGCTGCCTGACGCGATGGAAGGGCCAACACCCGTCTCCGCGCTGATTCACGCGGCGACGATGGTCACGGCCGGCGTCTATCTGATCGCGCGCTTTGCACCGCTGTGGAATGCCTCGCCGTCGGCGCGCGAACTGGTCGGCGTCGTCGGGGCCGTCACCGCACTGCTCGGCGCGATCCTCGGCATCACCCAGTGGGACATCAAGCGGATTCTAGCCTACTCGACGATGTCGCAAATCGGTTACATGATCATGGGCGTCGGCATCGGCGCATACCAAGCCGGCGTGCTGCACTTTTTCACGCACGCGTTCTTTAAAGCGGGGCTTTTTCTGACCGCAGGTCTGCTGATCCATGAATTGCACGATGAGCAGGACGTCCGCAAGATGGGCGGTCTGTCGCGCCGCATGCCGTTCGCCTTCTACGCGATGCTCGCCGGAACGCTCGCGATCATCGGTTTTCCGGGCTTCAGCGGCTACTTCAGCAAAGATGCGGTCGTTTACGCAATGCTCGAACACGGACAACCGTGGCTCTACGCCGTCGGCGCGCTTACCGCCGGCATCACGGCCTACTACATGTTCCGCATGCTGTTTCTGGCCTTTTTCGGTCCGTATCGCGGCGAACTCGACGACGCGGAACTCGGCATCTTGCCCGACCGCCGCGCGCACCGCGACGAACACATACCGCCCGTGCATCCCGTTGAGATCGGTCAGCCGGCGGTCGTTGCGCACGAGCCCGCACCAACATGGTTGATGAACGTGCCGGTTGCGATCCTGGCATTGTTCGCCGTGATCGCGGGCTACGTCGCCGTCGGCGGCACGTCGAGCTGGTGGTGGCGAGTTTTCGCCGGGCTGTCCGCAGGCGCGCCGGCGATCACGGCTCCGTCGGTGCCTTTTTCGGAAAGCCTCTCGACGCTGCTGGTGTCCGGCCTGGTCGCGCTGGGAATGGTTGTCGCGTATCTGCGCTACGGATCGCCCGCCGCACAAGCCGCTTCGGTCGCAAAAATTCGTGCCGAAACGCTCGGCCGGCCGGCGATATTTGCGCATGCCTTCTACTTCGATGACGCAATCGACGTGCTGATCGTCCGCCCGGCGCGAAGCGTCGGCAGCTTCATCGCGCGCATCGTCGATCCGCACGTCCTCGACGGCGGAGTGCGCGACGTGGTCTGGGGCGCGGGCGCGCTCGGCGTCGTCTTCCGTGCGCTGCAAACGGGGCTTGTCCGATCGTACGCGCTCACGATCCTCGTCGGCACGGCGTGCTTCATCGTCTACTTCGCGCTGATCGGGACGGCGAAATGAACCCTTGGCCGCTCATCAGGACGGCAAAATGAGCGTTTGGTCGAGCGGACGTCCCGGATGATTTTCGCGCTCATCATCGCGCCGATCGTCGCGGGCCTTCTACTCGTCCTGGTGCCGCGCTCGGCGGAGGCGTCGACGAAGTGGTTCGGCGTCGCGCTCGCATCGGCCGTGTTCATCATCGTCGCGCTCTCGTCGCGCGCTTCGGACGAATCGCTGCGCTGGCTTTCGCGACCCTTCGTCGCGAACTTTCACGTCGGTCTCGGCGGCATCGGGTATTGGATCGTGCTGCTGCTCGCGCTTTCGACGGCTTGTGCGCTGGCGGTTGCGCGCGTGCCGCGGCAGCGCCATTTCGTCGCGCAGATGCTCGTGCTGCTCGGCGCGATGACCGGCGTCTTCGTCGCGCGCGACCTGCTGCTCTTTGCGCTCTTTTGGGATCTGATGCTGATCCCGGTGTTCCTGACGTTGATTGCGTGGTCGCCCACGCGAACCACCGCGACCGCTTGGCGCTATCTCGTGTACAACCTCGTCGGCGGTCTCGCGCTCTTACTCGCGACGGCGGCGTACGGCGTCGTGCAAGGCACGACCGACGTGCTGGCGGCCAATCCGAGCACGCTTGGGCCCATCTCTCCGACCTGGGCGTTTTGGATATTCGTGGGTTTCGCGTTTGCGTTTCTGATCAAGACGCCGGTGTGGCCGCTACACACCTGGATGCCGCTGACCTACGCCGATCTGCCTTCACCGATGGTCGCCGTCGTCAGCGGCGTGCAATCGAAAGCGGGACTTTACGGATTCATCGTCGTCACGAGCGTCCTCTTGCCGGTGCAAATGCGTGGCGCCGCGCCGGCAATGTTCGTCCTCGGGCTGATCGCCCTCGTCTACGGGGCGCTGGCGGCGCTCGTACAGGACGACGCGAAACGCGTCGTCGCGTATTCGTCGCTCTCGCATCTCGGGCTGATCGTGCTCGCGATCTTCAGTTTCAATCCGATTGCGCTCGGCGGCGCGGTCGTCTACATCATCGCGCACGGCCTCTTCAGCGCCGGCTTGTTCATCGTTCTCGGCGAGGTCGAACGACGCGAGGACACGCGGCTGCTTTCGCGCCTCGGCGGCCTCGGTGCCCGCAATCCGAAGTTGGCGGGCGGCGTGACGATCCTGACGCTCGCTGCGCTCGGCCTTCCGGGCCTGTGCGGGTTCGCCGGCGAGATTTTGATTCTCACGGGGTTGTATCGCGCCGGCTTCCTTTGGCCGACGGTCGTTGCGCTCGTTCCGATCGTGATCGCCGCAGCGTACATGCTGCGCGTACTTCAAGGGATGATGAACGGTCCCGAACTGGCCGATCTCCCGCAACGTCACGACATGACGCCGCTTGAAATCCTAGCACTCGCGCCGCTCGTCATCGCCATCGTACTGCTCGGCGTCGATCCGGGCCCCGTCGCGGCCTCAAGCGCGGCCATCATGGCTACTCCGGCGCCGGTCGTGAACCTCCGATGACGCCGCATCTGATCGTTCCATTCGGAAGCGCCGATTGGGCGGCGGTCGCGCCACCGACGATCGTCGGGGTCGCGGCGCTTATCGTGATTCTTGCGGACCTCGTGTTGCCCAGGCGTGCGCGGCGACCGGCTGCGATTGCGCTCGGAATCGTCGGGCTCATCATCGCCGGCATCGTCGCGCTGCAAGGCTGGCATCATCCGTTCGTCGCCTTCGGCGGCGCGTTCGTCGAGGGTGGCTTTGCGATTGTCTTCGAAGGCATCGTGATCGTGGCGGCGATCTTCTCGCTGCTGATGGCGTACGGTCTCGCGCGCGACGATCAAATCGGCGGCGCCATTGCACTCATGTTGTGGAGTGCAACCGGTGCGATGCTGATGGCCGGAGCCGGCAATCTGATGATGATTTTCCTTGGGCTCGAATTGCTGTCGCTTGCGCTGTACTGCTTGTGCGGACTCGCGGCGCGCGCGAGTGCGCGTGAAGCGGCACTCAAGTATCTGATTCTCTCCTCGACGGCGTCGGGATTCTTACTCTACGGGATGGCGCTCTTGTTCGGGGCAACGGGCAGCGTCTCGCTCGCTGCGCTCGCGCAGCCGCCCGTATCGGCTGCGCTCTTCGATATCGGCTGCGGGCTGTTTTTAGTCGGCTTGTGCTTCAAACTCAGCCTCGCGCCGTTCCATGTGTGGACGCCGGACGTCTTCGAGGGCGCTCCACTGCCGGTGACTGCCTTCATGAGCGTCGTTACGAAAGCGGGTGCGCTCGCGGTCGTAGCGCGCTTCGCGTACGCGGCGTTGCCCCAAACGGATCATCGCGCGATTCTAATACCGCTTTGGATCGTCGCCGGAATCTCGATGATCGTCGGTAATGTTGGAGCCCTAGCGCAAACCGACATCAAACGACTGCTCGCGTATTCGGGCATCGCGCAGCTGGGTTACATTGTGGCCGCACTCGCCGGCACGTCGGCGCTCGGCTTACGGTACGCGATTTTTTATCTCGGTGCGTACATGTTCATGAATCTCGGTGCCTTCGCGGTGGTCGCGCTGCTGTCGCGCGAAAACGACGAAGGATCGCGTCTCGGATCGTTTGCCGGTCTCGGCTACCGGCAACCCGTGCTCGCGGGCTTGATGACGTTCTTCTTACTCGCACTCGCCGGATTGCCGCCCACGGCGGGCTTCACCGGCAAGATTCTCATCCTTGCGACCACCGTGAACACCGGTTATGCGTGGCTTGCCGTCTTATTGATCGTCGGTACGGCGATCAGCGTCTACGCTTACTTCAAGATTGTGCGAGTGATGTACGCCCGTACGACGGGCGCTCGGGTTCTGCCCCGGTTCGTGCCCATCAGCGCGCTGCCTTGGGTCGGCGTCGTTCTCTGCGCGATCGCGACGCTCGGCTTAGGACTTTACCCCTTCGCGCCAAGCGACATTCTGCCGCTCGTTCGGTAGCCGTTCGCGGCACGGAATATCGACTCTAAACGGCGTATATCGCGGCATGTTCGATGATATGCGTTCCGACTCGATGATGACCCATCTCCTCGATTCGCTCGGGCGCGGTGAAGACATCGGCCACTACGGTCGGCTGGTGTTTGCGATGATTGCGCGGCACTTCGGCAGCGATGACGAAGTGGTCGCCGCGCTGCGGCAAGACCACGACTTCTCTGAAGACGACGCGCGGGCGCTCGTCGCGCAGGTGGAGCAAGCCGATTACAGCCCTCCCAAGCGCGCCAAGATCCTCGAGTATCAAGCGCAGCAAGATTTCCCCATCATCCCGAATCCCGATGATCCGGATTCCGGGAACGTTTACAAAAACCTCAAGTTTCCAGACAACGTATACGAGCACATCAGCGAGTATCGCGAAGCCAAAGCCAAGGCCTCATCGTGACGTAGCACAGCCAAAAATCCGCAACGTATTCTAAACGGCGCGGTCACGACATGGAGCGATACTGAGATGAGTGACATGGCGATCGATTATCAACGCCGACCGATCACGGCCGACGAATACGTACGGATGGGTGAGCTCGGGATCATCGGCCCGGAAGAGCGCGTCGAACTCATCGAAGGCGAGATCGTTCTGATGCCGCCGATGAACGAACCGCATATTTCGAGCATCATGCGCATCAACGAGCTCTTCGTGAAGCGCCTGTCAGGCCATGCGATGATCTTTCCGCAAGGCCCAGTTCGCGTGTCGTCCATATCGGAACCCGAACCGGATTTCGCGGTCCTGCACCGACGCGACGACTATTGATGAAGTGCTGGGCCCAAGCGACTGTGCAGGCTCGACCGGTTTCCCCTTAAGCCCGTAACCCTGCGTTGGCGCAACGATTCGACGGCGGCCGCCGATCGGGTCAGGGGCTCAATAACGAAGCCAGGCTTTGCGTGATAATGCTCTGCGTGTTTGCGAGCTCTAAGACGATCGAGAAATGATCGTGCCCGGGCGCGGGCACGTCGCGCGCGTTGCCGCCCCACGTGCGCCAAGCCGCGGCATAGTCGCGCTGTTGGCGGTGGAATTCCGGTTGCTCGCGTTCGCCGCACGCGAGAATCAGCGGCGGAGCGGCACATGGGCGGTGATGGAGCGGCGAGTTTCGTAACGCGCTTGCAGCATCCATCGCGATCGTCTCGTTGATCTTCGAGCGGCGAATCGGTTCGAGATCGTAGAGGCCGCTCAAGCAGAAGAGACCGCGCATCGCAACGTCGACCGCGAGCATGCCCGCGAGCTGCGCGCCGACCGAGTGACCCCCGGCGACGAGCCTCGCGGAATCCACTCGCAGCTCGTCACTGCGTGCGAGGACGAAGTTGCACGCAGTGCGCACGGACGCGACGATCGCGTCGAGCGATGCGTGCGGCGCGAGCGGATAATTGACGATCGCGGCTGCGGCGCCGGCCGCGAACGCAGGCGCCGCGACGAACGAAAAGTCGTCCTTGCTCATGCGCCGCCAGTAACCGCCGTGCACCCAGAAGAAAAGCGGCGAGGCCGGACGCGGCGCCGGCACGATGTCGACCGTTTCGCGTTCGTGCGCGCCGTACCGTAACGTTTGAAAAGCCAGCCGTTCCCGCGCGGCGGCGCTTGCGTCACGAAAGCGTGCGAAATACGGCTCGACGTCACCGCCGACCGGAACGCTCGTATCGTATTGCGCGTCGAGTTCCCGTTGGGTGTACCGGCCGTACACCAGCGGAGACTCGCGTGGGATCAACCGGCCGGGCCCGGCCGCAGGTACAGCGCCGAAATCTTGCCCGTCGCATCGTCGACGCCGAAGTTGTAATCCATACTCCCTTGCGGCCACGTCACGCGGAAGACCCACGTCGTCGTTCCTTCGACGGCATGTTTGGCCAGCAGCGTGAACTTCGAGGGCGGTCCGAACTTGCCGGTTTGTTGCGCGTATCCGGAGACGGTGGCACTTTGCAGGGCGGCGCTTAGGTCGGGGGTCAACTGCGATCGATCGATGTTGCCCCGTTGCAGCCGCCCGAGCCATTCGCGGGCACGTTCCGCAGCGCGTACGTCGACCGAAGGGGCGGGCGTCGGCGAAGCTTCGCCCGCACTGGGCGAGGCGGCCGAACTCGGAGCGGGCGAAGGTTGTTCATCGAGGGTGCGAGGGCTCGCCACCGTGGGCATCAAGAGGAAGCAGGCGAGCAGGAGGGGGCCGACACGCTTGTCCATGCTGCTGGGACGCTTTCCGAGTAGCTGCAGTTGCCGAACCGGGTGGATTCGGCTCAATTCGGGTGAAGTGTGATCCTATGGCAACGACGATTCCCCAAAATGGTGCCGCGACGCGGACTGAAACCGACTCGATGGGCGCCGTCCAGGTGCCCGTCGACCGGTACTACGGCGCTCAAGCGGCACGCTCGCTCGTCAATTTCGACATCGGCGACGGCGCGACGCCGCGCGACGTGATGCCGCGGCAAGTGATCCGCGCGATGGCGACGCTCAAAAAGGCGGCAGCGCTCGTCAATGCGGATCTCGGAAAGCTCGATCGCGAGAAGACCGATTTGATCGTTCGTGCTGCGGGCGAAGTCATCGACGGCAAACTCGATGCGCACTTCCCGCTGCGCGTCTGGCAAACCGGTTCGGGCACCCAGACGAACATGAACGTTAATGAAGTTATTTCCAATCGCGCAATCGAGCTTGCCGGTGGCGACATGGGCTCGAAGAAGCCCGTTCACCCAAACGATCACGTCAATATGTCGCAGTCCTCGAACGACACGTTCCCGACGGCGATGCACATGGCAGCGGCGGAAGCCGTGGTCGATATGTTGCCCGCGGTGAAGGCTTTGCGCGACGCCCTGGATTCCAAAGCGAAAGAGTGGGCCGACATCGTGAAGGTAGGACGCACGCACCTCCAAGATGCGACGCCACTCACTCTGGGTCAGGAGTTCTCCGGCTACGTCAACCAACTCGACCGCGCAATGGTCGCCATCCGTGAGGCGCTCGATCACCTCTACGATTTGGCAATCGGCGGAACGGCGGTCGGTACGGGTCTCAACGCTCATCCCGAATTCGGCGAACGCGCTGCGAAGAAGCTTGCCGAACTGGTCGGCCTTCCGTTTCGTTCGCATCCGAACAAATTTACGGCGCTCGCGTCGCACGACGACTTCGTGTTCGCGTCGGGGGCGCTCAAGCAGCTCGGCGCGGCGCTGATGAAGATCGCCAACGACGTTCGTTGGCTCGGTTCGGGACCCCGCGCGGGAATCGGGGAGTTATCGTTACCCGAGAACGAACCCGGCAGCTCGATCATGCCGGGCAAGATCAATCCGACTCAGTGCGAGGCCGTGACGATGGTCGTCGTCCAGGTCTACGGGAACGATGCTGCCATCGGTTTCGGCGCATCGCAGGGGAACTTCGAACTCAACGTTTTCAACCCGGTCATGATTTACAATTTCTTGCACTCGACGACCTTACTGCGCGACGCCTGCCGGATGTTCCGCATCCACTGCATTGAAGGCTTGAGCGCGAATGAAGATGTGATCGCCAAGTACCTCGACGAGTCGCTGATGACCGTCACGGCCCTCTCGCCGAAAATCGGGTACGATAAGGCCGCGGAGATCGCGAAGAAAGCGCACAAGGATCGTTCGACGCTCAAAGCGGCCGCGGTGGGATTGGGCCACGTCAGCCCCGAGGATTTCGATCGCTTCGTCGTCCCCAAAGACATGACGCGGCCCTAGCGCCTCCGCTGCGCTACGGCGCGAGGGCGGATTTAAAGGCGTTGCTTGTGCTTCGCTTCGGCAACGCTCGCTTCGCAGGCGCCGGCGAGACGGGCAGTGATTCGGCAGTACGGGGTGGCGGGACGCACCGCAATGGCCGCGAATCCTCCTTTATGGAAGCGCTCCGACGGCATCCGCGTCTTCGAGCGACCGTGGGTGCGGCGTTCTTACCGCTTGCTTTAGCCGCAGGGCTGCTTGGCGTACTGCAGGCCGTTCCGGTGTCCGCTGCGAGTGCCGGCGGCCCGGCGGTTGGGAGTGCTGCGCTCGACGATACGGCCGTTATCGAGCGTGCGCGTAAACAGGTTGCCGCGGGTGATCTTTCCGGCGCAATCGCAATGCTCGGCGAGTACGTTACTGCGCATCCGCGCGAGGTAGCGCCGGCTCGGTATCTCGGCGATCTATACTACCGCCATTCGGATTATGCGGCCGCCGAACGGACGTATCGCGCGATCTTGCGTCAGTCGCCCGGCGACCGCGAGACGCATAACCGGTTGGGCGGCGTGTACGCCGTCGAAGACCGGCTTCAAGATGCAATCGACGAATTCGAGAAAAGCCTTCCCGAGACGGCCGCCTACGGGTATCTCGTCGATCTGCACCGCCGTCGGGGTGATCTCGACGCGTTCATCGCTCCGTTTCGCCGCGCCGCCGATGAACGTCCGAATGACGCGAACGCACAGTGGGCGCTCGGAACGATATATCGCAGCCTACGCCGGCCTAAAGATGCCGTCGGGTATTTAGAGCGCGCACTCGCGCTCGAGCCGCGGGCCTGCCCCGTGCTTTCCGAGTTGGGCAGCGCATATCTCGATCTCGCGCGCATCGGACCGGCAATCGACGAACTCAAGCGATGCCTTGCAATCGAACCCGGCAACTACTCGGCGCTCGTGAATCTCGGCGATGCCTACATCGCGCGCGATGATCCGAGCGATTCGAGACCGCTCTTCGAGCGTGCGAATCATGAGCGTCCCGATGGTCCCGAGGCGATCATCGACATCGGCTATCTGGAGGATGTCGACGGACATTGGCAGATGGCCGTTGCCGACTACCTCAAGGCACTCGCCATCGAACCGCTGGCGCTCGATGCATACGGGAATCTCGGCTATGACTACAACGTCCATCACCTCTACTCACTCGCCGAAGCGGCATACATCAAAGGCCTCAGTATTTCGCCTGACGATGGCCGCCTTCACTTTCTGCTCGGCGAAACGTACGCCGAACAAGATAAGCACGATCTTGCGCGCCATGAATACCGGTTGGCGGCGCACAGCGATCAAGCCGACGTCGCGCAAGCAGCCCGCCAACAACTCGTCGGCCAGTAATTTTGAACCTTATTTACCCCGGCTCATCGTTGCGCGCCGCCTCATTGCCATAAGGCAACTTCGGCTGCGCGCGCCTCGATCCGGGCTAAATAAGGCCCAAAATTAGTTCGTCTCAGGAGTGCTGCAAGCACCAGAGCGGTTTACAGGGCGGCGACCACTTCTATTTCGACTCGAGAGCCGCGTGGGAGCGCGGCGACGGCGACGGTCGAGCGGCTAGGCGGAGAATCGGAGAAGTAACTGCCGTACACGTCGTTGACGGCGGCGAAGTCGTTCATATCGATCAGGTAGATCGTCGTCTTCGCGACATTGGCGAAGGAAGCCGACGCTGCGGTCAAAACGGCGCGCACGTTTTCCATCACGCGGCGGGTCTGAGCGGCGACGTCGCCTGTAACGAGTTCGCCGGTCTTGGGATCGAGCGGAATCTGCCCGCTGCAAAAGAGGAAGTTACCGGCGCGGATCGCCTGATTGTACGGGCCGATAGCCTTGGGCGCGTCGGCCGAATGAATGCTCTCGAGCACGCTCTTACGTTCCCGCTGCTACGGGGCGCGTGACATCGTCGTAGGACATCGTGCCCTTGTACCGCATCGCTTCTTCCGCGACGCCGAAATTGGTCTGCGTGAGTTCGGCGACGCGCGCCATTTCGGCGGCAGAGAGCTGCGGACCGTCGCTTGCACCGGCAAATTCGCGCAACTGGTCACGGTCGTAGATATTGGGCAGTACGGACATCACTTTCGGCTCGGCCAGCAACCATGTAAGCGCAGCTTGTCCGAGCGTCCGATCCGGACGTTCGAGAAAGCGCAACGTCTCGATTTTTCGTACGCCGTTCGTCAACCAACTACGCGGGCGGTGGTTACGGTGGTCGTTCGGCGGAAAAGTCGTTTCGAGCGTATAGCGCCCCTCCAACATGCCGCTCGCATGCGGGACGCGAATCTGAAAGCCGGTATCGGCATGCGCTTCGTAGGCGGCGCGCAGCATGACATCGCCCGGAAAGGGTTCGAGGATGTTCCAAATCATCTGGAGGTTCGTAACGTTGCGTTTACGGGCCGCCTCGCAGCCTTCGACGAGCCACCCGATGGCAGGTCCGAGCGCAACGCCGTAGCTGCGAATTTTTCCTTCGGCGACGAAGGCTTCGAGCAGCGCAAACAACTCGTCGTTTTCGATCTCGGAAAGGTGGGCGTTGTGAATCGAATAGATATCGATCACGTCCGTCTGTAGACGCCGTAGCGACTGCTCGAGCGCATAGCGCACGAATCCCGGGGAGAAGTCGTGCGGAATCTCGTTCTGACCGCGCCGCTCGCCTGCATACGTATAGAAATCGTAGCCGAACTTGGTCGAATAGACGACGCTCGCGCGACGCCCGCCGAAAGCCTTGGCAAGCTGTTCTTCGCTGCGGCCGTTACCGTACGTGTCGGCGGCGTCGAAGAGCGTGATGCCGAGGTCCGCGGCTTCGTGCAGAAGGGCGACCGCCGCGTCGTCGGACATCTCGCCCCACCAGCTCGTCGCGGTCGTCCAAAGCCCGAAGCCGACTTCACTAACCGCGATATCGGTCTTCGGATACGTGCGATATTTCATGCGATGCAACGGTTCGCCGTGCCCCCGACGACTCCGGTTCGCCGTCGCCGGCTCATTTTCAGCACGAGTGCCGGCAGGGCGGCGGTCATTGTGCTTGCCATCAATGGAGCGTGCAACCTCTTGTGAGTCAAAGTCTGGAGCACGGTGCCGATGACGGCGTCGCTGACGCCTTAGCGCAAGCCGCTGCGTGGATTCAGGCGTACTACCGTGATCCTCTCCGTTATCCGGTTTTCTCGCGGGCGCGGCCGGGCGAACTGAGCGCGGCTTTGCCGGAAGGGCCGCCGGAAGACGGCGAGAGTTTCGCTGCGATCTTCGCGGACTTCGAGCGGCTCATCGTACCGGGCATCACGCACTGGAATCATCCACGCTTCTTCGCCTACTTCGCGATCAGCGCGACGCCGGTCGCGGTTGTGGCGGAAGCACTCGCGGCCGCGCTCGACGTCAACGCGATGGTCTGGCGTTCGTCGCCGGCGGCAACGGAACTCGAAGAAGTCGTGCTGCGGTGGCTGCGCACTCTGCTTGGACTCGACCCGGGCCTGCACGGTATCGTCTACGATACGGCCTCGATCGGAGGCTTTACGGCGCTAGCGGCGGCGCGTGAATCGCTCGCACTCGCCATACGCGGACGCGGCATGGCGGGACGCGACGATCTGCCGCCGCTGCGCGTCTATCTGACCGAACACACGCATTCCCACATCGAGAAAGCGGCGATTGCGCTCGGCGTTGGACGCGATAACGTGGTACGTGTGCCCGTTGATGATGGGTTTGCCATGCGGCCCAGCGCCCTCGACCACTGTTTGCAGCGGGATATCGCGCGTGGGATGCGTCCGATGTGCGTGACGGCGACGGTCGGCACGACCTCGACGACATCGCGCGATCCCGTGGGCGACATCGCAGAGATAGCCAAGCGCCACGGCGTTTGGCTGCACGTCGACGCCGCGTACGCGGGCTCGGCTGCGATCGTTCCGGAGTTTCGGTACCTCCTGGAGGGTTGCGAACGCGCCGACTCGGTCGTCGTCAATCCGCACAAGTGGCTGTTCGTTCCGATCGATCTTTCCGTGCTCTATGTGCGCGATCTCGAACTGCTACGGCGCACCTTCAGCTTGGCGGCCGACTTCTTGACGACGCCCGAATCAGACGTGCGCAACTACATGGATTACGGTCTGCAACTCGGTCGGCGTTTTCGGGCGCTCAAACTGTGGTTCGCGATGCGCCGGCTCGGTGTCGCCGGCATCCGTTACCGGCTGCGCGCGCACATCGCACTGGCACAACGCTTCGCCGCATGGGTCCAAGCGGAACCCGACTGGGAGGTCGTCGCGCCGCATCCGCTGTCCGTCGTGTGCTTTCGTTCTGCGCCGGCTGGTCTTGATGAGGAACGCTGCGATGAACGAAACGCTGCAATTGTGGACGCGGTCAATGCGACCGGCGAGGCGTTTCTTTCGACGACGAGGCTGCACGGGCGCTTGGTCGTGCGTCTTGCGATCGGTAACGAACGCACGACCGAAGACGACGTCCGCGTCGCCTGGGAGCTTCTGCAAACTGCCGCGCGCGAAGCCCACGCTTAGCGCGCTGCGAGCAACGTGCTATCGCGGGCAGGTCGTTGCGATGCCGCTCGCGATGCACCGGCTATGCAGATTCTGACCGTTCACTACGCGATCGGCACGCTTCTCGTGCTGCTCGCGCTGGCCGCGATCTTCTGGGCGCCGGCGCGCCGCTACGTTCTCTACGTCCTCATCGTGCAAATCGTGCTCGGCGCGGCGACCTGGGGGATGACCAAGCTCGCTCCCCCGCCGGCGCACTGGATTCTCGCGATCGTAAGCGGCGGCGCCTACGCGATGGCGAGCGCGTTCGAGCGGCGCGAACGCAGCCGAAGCCTCGTGCTCGGAGCGCTCATCGTCGGGCTGCTCATTCTCGCGTTCGTGTATCAGCTAGGGCAACACGCAGTAGCGCACGCTTCAAATTCAGCTATGTAGCGCTCGGCAGAAGGCGTATATGACGAGTGCGACGGCGACGACGACGTAGACACGCAACGACGCTAATAGAAAGACTGCGCTTCCGGTCAACCGTCGCGCAGAGAGCGGCTGCCGACCGCGTACCAATTGTCCCGGTTCTAGGACTGCGAGTGCACTACGGTCGTCATTCATCGTAGCCTCCTATTTTCCGAGCACGTGTGGGAACACGGCCAGCACGCCGTACAGCGCGCCGAGCAGTGAGATGCCGATGACGATGGCTCCGCCCGCGACGTTCGCACGAGCACCGTTTGCAAGTTCTCCCATGATCTCACGATCGTTCACGAGCATGAGAACGAACAGCAGAGCCGGTGCCATTAAGAGCGTTGCGATGATGTTGACCGTGAGTGTGATCGCGAGCAGCGGCGCGCCGGGAATGAGCACGATCGCCGCCGACACGATCACCGAAAAGAGCGCGATGCCGTAGAACAGCCGGCCCTCCGACAAACTCAAATTCAAGCTGTGCCGCGTGCGGACGGTCTCGCACACCGCGTATGCGGAACTCGCAGAGATCGTCATTGCGGCGACGGCGCCGGCCTCGATCATGCCGAGCGCAAACAAGGTGGCGCCGGTGTTGCCGAGATACGGCCGCAGCGCCGACGCGAAGTCGGCTCCGCTCGCGAAGCGTGCCACGTTGACGTGCGCGGCGAAGAGCGGCGCTGCCGCGACGACCGTCGCGACGGCGACGACGGCAGCCAAAACGGCGCCGAGTCCCGTATCGAGGCGGCCCTGCGCGAGGTCGGCTTTCGTGAGGCCCTTGTCGACGACGGCGCTCTGTTGAAAGAAGATCATCCACGGGGTGACGGTCGCTCCGATGTTCGCGAGCACGAGCGTGAGAAATGCCGTCCCGAACCCGCCGGGAAGCGGCCCCCAATGCGCGAGCGCATGCGCGAGTGCGGCGCCGCTCGGATGCGCGTAGAGCGCGGCCGGAATGAAAAACAAATTTCCGACCACGAGTACGAGCAGCAGACGTTCCCACGTTACATACCGGCGAGTCAGGAGTCCAAGGGCCACGAGAAGAACGCCGAGCGCGACCGATATCGGGGCCGGAACGCCGAAATACAAGCTCCCGGCTGAGAGCGCGATGAATTCGGTCACGAGCGTGAGCACGTTTCCGAAGACGAGGTCGCCCATCGCGAAGTAGCCCCAGAACGACCCGAAGCGTTCGAAGATCAACTCGGCGTGCCCGCGGTGCGTTGCAACCCCGAGGCGCACCGTCATTTCCTGCACGACGAACGCCATCGCGAACGTCAACACGATGAACGGCACGAAGAACCCGATGCCGTAGGTTGCCCCCGTCGTCGCATACGAGAGCATGCTCGGGCCGTCGTTCTCGCCGAGCATCACGAGGATGCCGGGACCGGCCAGCAACAGCAAGAGCCAAAGCGGACGCTTGGCCGCGCGCAAGCGAGCGACCGTTCGTCGGTCGCGGGCCCGCAGAATATCTTCGCGGAGCCCGGCGTCGACGACGCTCTCCACCCGAGCGCCCAGCGGTCGGCTCAGCGCGGCCCCCAACGCATTGGTCTCTATGCTTTCCTCCGGAGTGCGAGGCTACGGATGCAGCCGGAAAGGGTAACGCGGCTCACTTGCCACGGCCCGAATGTAGTAGTCGCTAAACTTCGAAGTGGTCCCTTCAACATGGCCGGGCGCTGCCGAAGCCGAAATCACGCTTTACATGGCAGCGGAGCTAAGCAACCGCTTCGTGCGAGCGCGAGCAGCGCGCAGCACCGAGATCGCGGAAGACTACGTCGAGTTGATCGGCGACTTGATCGCGGCGACCGGCGAAGCGCGGGCCGTCGACATCGCGCGGTCGCTCGGCGTGAAGCAAGCCACGGTCAGTAATGTGGTCGCGCGCCTGACCCGGGACGGTTTCGTGACGTCGCAACCGTACCGCTCGATCTTCCTCACCGAGAAAGGCGAACGCTTGGCTGAGGTGTCGCGCGCACGCCATGCGATCGTTCAGAACTTTTTGATCTCGATCGGCGTCCCGGCGCAGACGGCCGAAATCGACGCCGAAGGCATCGAACACCACGTGAGCGACGAGACCCTCGCGATTCTCGAGCAGTTCACGGCGAGGCAGCGCGAGCGGCCGTGTTGACCGCATTCGCCGCGAGTGTCACCTCGGCGACGGGGGCTGCGGCTCCATCCCCGGACCCGGCGATGCGGCCGCCCGCGCCGTCACCCTCGCTCCCACCCGGGCCGCATAGACCTCGCGACGCCGTCTTGGCGAACGACTCGTGCGGCGGTAACAGCAGGTTGCTTGCGACCCTCAACCGGCCGACGGTCGGGTATAGCCCGTGCGCCGTTCCAAAAGGAGCGATCGTGCTGGAAGAAGGCTATCAGAACACGTTCGCGGGCGGGCGTTCCGCGCAAACGACAAGCGCCTATCCGCAAGGCTTCGAGCGCGTCGGCGTCGCGCAGGGTTTGGAACTCGATCTCATCGGTCCAACCGTCAACCGGCAGCGGGGCGGCTCCGCAATGAGCGCCGGTTACAGCGATCTGGGACTAGGATTCAAGTACGAGGCGCCGCAGCATGGCCGCTTCACGTATGCGCTCGACGGCCTGTTCACAGCCGCGACCGGCACCGGCGGCTTTAGTAACGGGGGCCCGACGCAAAGCATCAACCTCGACATCGCCTACGCGGCAAGTCCTGCGCTCGGCTTCGGCACCACGCTTGCGACGTCGGCATCGACCGGCTTCTTCGAACCCGGCACCTCCACGACGAACGGTACGCTCGCCCAGGTTCGCGAGCGCTACGCGACATTCGATCCGTCATTTGTCGTGACGCTGCAGTGGCCCAACTACTATCAGTTCTATGCGGAACTCGTCGGCCAAACCAAAACGGCTCCGCGCGCCGGCGGCGTCGTTTATACCGACTTCGGTGTGCAAAAACTCCTAGGTCCGTACCTCGAACTCGACGCCGAATACGGCATCGATTTTACGCCCGTCAGAGGTTCACGTTTCCGGTACATCGGAGTCGGCACCGGCATCCGCGTGAAGTGATGCATCAGTGGCCCGCGACGCTGCCGGGCACGCCGGGAATCTGCGTGTAGGTATAGTACAGCGCGATCGCGCCGACCGTGACGACCGTCGTCCAACTCACGGCGTTGGCCGTACGATTGTTCCGGTAGACTCCCATCACGCGAACGCGGTTGACGATGACGAGCATGAGGACGAGTTCGATCGGGAGCAACAACCCCTGTACGAGTTGCGATGCGATCGAGAGCCGCACGAGCGGCACGTTCGGTATCAGAACGAGCGCCGCCCCGATGACAAGACCAATCGCGAACAGACTAAAAAAGACCGGCGCCTCGCGCAAGCCCCGGTCGAGCGCTGCTTCAAAGCCGAGCGCTTCGCACACGAGATAACTCGTCGAGAGCGGTAGTACGGCCGCCGCGAACAAGCCGGCGTTGAGAATGCCGAACGCAAACAGCGCGCTTGCAAAGCGCCCCGCCAGCGGCTTCAAGGCGACGGCGATATCCGAAGCCGAGGCGAACGTGATCGGATGAGCGGCATGTGTTCGATTGAAGACGTAAATCGTCGCGGCATTCGCGATGATCATGAAGGCCGCGACGATGATCGCGAGGATGGAACCGTTGGTTACGTCGATGCGCGCCGCAAGAAGGTCGCTCGGACGCATGCCCTTTTCCACGACGGCCGACTGCAAGTAGAACTGCATGTACGGTGAGATCGTCGTGCCGATCAGAGCGACGACGGTGCCGAGGTAGGCGGGATCGTGCGTCACGATGCTCGGCACGAACGTGCCGCGCGCGACGTCACCCCAGTTCGGATGTGCGAGCAAACCCGAGACGATGTAGGTGATGTATACGAGCGACAGCACGACGAAGATGCGCTCGACCAGTTTCCCGCTGACGCGCAGCACGAGGAAAAAAACGAGCGCTAAGGAGAGCGGGACGGCGACATAGCGCGAGAGCCCGAAGATTTCACTGGCCGAGGCGATGCCCGCGAACTCAGCCGATGTCGTGAAGGTGTTCATGAAGAACAGCCCCAGCATCGTCGCGAGCGCAATGCGAATTCCGAACTCCTCTCGGATCAGCGCGGCGAGGCCCTTGCCGGTGACGGCGCCCATGCGCGCCGCCATTTCCTGAATGACGATGAGCGCGATCGCGATCGGGATGAGCGGCCAGATGATGCGGTAACCGAACTGCGCCCCCGCGACCGAGTACGTGAAGATGCCGCCGACGTCGTTGCCGGCCGAAGCGGTGATGAATCCGGGGCCGAGCATCGCAGCCAGCAAGAGAAAGCGCCGCCGCAGCTGCGTGCGCCGCGACGGCTGCGCCGCGTCGATCGGCGCGGGAGGAAAGAGCGCGTCGTTAACCGGCAAGCGCGGGCCGTTTCGCGTGGCGGCGCACGATGCTCGGCAGTGAATTCGCGATCTTCTCGGGCATGATTGCGTCGATCGCGTCATCGACGGTCACGATGCCGAGCATGCGGCCCTCCGGATCGAGCACGGGAAGCGCCAGCAGATCGTAACGTGCGATCGTCGAGGCGACGTCGAGGGCACTGGTCTCGGGAGCGACGCTCACGACGTCGCTTTCCATCAATTTGTGGATGAATGCCGTCGGTAGCGCGAGCAGCAATGTCCGCAGCGACACGATGCCGAGCAGTTTGCGGCGATCGTCGGTAACGTAGAGATAGTAGATAAATTCCGACTCCGGTCCGATCTCGCGAATTTTCGCGATCGTCGCGCCCGTCGTGCGGTGCGGAAATATCCAGAGGTAATCAGTCGTCATCAGGCCGCCCGCCGTGTCGGACGCGTACTCGACGAGGTCTTCGAGTTCGCCTGCGTAGGCGCGGTCGTCCATCTTCGCGAGCAGCTCGGCGCGCTTCTCCTCGTCGAGCTCGCCGAGTAAGTCGGCGGCGTCGTCGGAGTCCATCTCCTCGATGATGTCGGCGGCGCGTTCTGAGCCGAGATCGTCGATGAGCGACTGCTGCCGATCGGCATCGAGGTGTTCGAACGCGTCGGCCGCCGTCTCATCATCGAGCGAACCGATGACGCGCGCGGCGTCCTTGGCCGAGAGATCCTCGATGATGTCCGCAAGTTCGGAAGGATGCAATCGGCTCAGCCGGTTTTCGGCGACCGACAGTTTCACGTTGACGGGATTGACGTCGCCGATCGGCGCGACGTTATCCCATGCAATTAACGTGCGCGGCATCCGTTCGAAGAGTTTGGGCGCCAGGCGTCCGGCGCCCAGACGTTGCAGCAGACCGGACATTCCGATGTCGGCGGCCACCACGCGCAGGGCGCCGCCGGTGTTCGCGATCTCGAGATCGTTGATGCGTACAACTTTGCGCCCGTCGACGTCGACGATCTGCTTGTCGAAGAGGTCCTCGATCAGGTACAGCGCCTGATCGCCCGGAATGGGCGTTGCGACGGGGAGTTCGGAGAGGACGATCGCGCCTTTGGCGGCGATCTCGCGCACCGCGCTCATCGGGGCGTAGCGTTTGCCGTCCTTCGTTTTGATCACCAGGCCGTCGATGCGCGGAAACGTGTCGTCGGGTTTGCCGACGAGAAAGTCCGTCACTTTTCCGATGGACTGCGAACCGGCACCGCCGCCGAGCACGGCCGGCCGCCCCACCAGATCCGACAGATAGCCGTCGAAGAAGTTCATCGCTCACCCCCTTTCCGAATAAAAAGACCGACCGCCATGGGCGACCGGTCTGGAGGGCGCGAGCCATTGTGGAACGAGCCCTACATCTCAGTCGCATCGAGCTTCGGCACTGCGCACCGTAGACGGCTTCGGAAACCGTCAGCCGCTTTAAGCGCCGCCTTCGTTCGGCGGAACCTGTTCGACCCACTTGGCGTCTTTCGACGTTTCGGGGCAGCGGCGTGTATGTCGCGCAGACGCCTCACCTATCGAGATGTCCGGCTCTTAGTATAGGGGGAGGGCTCCGGCGGGTCAACCGTGCGGCGCCTCCGACAGCAAACCCAGCCGTTCGAACTGCATGAGGATCCTCTGAACGTCGTTCGCCGTGCGGGCTTGATCGACGCTCCCTTCGACGGCGAGAATGTGAGCTATGTCGCCTGCGTCGTGCGCACCGTCGCACAATCCGAGTACGCGGCCGCCGGTGCGGTTGAGAACGTGGACTTGGCCACTGCGTTCATCGTGAACGAGCAGGCCCTCATCGACCTCTCGCGTTGTGATCTGAGAATGAACCTTCACTACGGTGTAAGGATTGCGTTCTGGACGGTACAGGCGACGTTGCTGCAAGTGGCCGAGTACGTGATCGGTCCCGTCGCCGCGCCGTTGTATCGCGCCGTTACGTAATACACGTCGCTCTGGTAATTGATCCCGTAGTGCGACAGCGGCCCGTTCGTCGTATCGCTCGAGCTGAGCGTCACCGGATTGTAGAGCAAGTCCGGCGGATTGTAGATCGAGTCGTCGGCAATCGTGTTGCCCGACGCGTCGGTCAACAGTATGTGAAGGGGAGTCTTGACGGGCGTTCCGACCGGAGGCGCGGGATTCTGAAGCGTCAGCTTCACGTTGGCAACAACCGCTTTGAGGAGTAACGGCGTGACCGTGGTGCCGTTGATGGTAACTAGTCCCGTATCACCGATCGAGAGCGCCAAGCCGCCGGCGTTCGGGGCGTTGTACAGCGTGGCGATGAAGTCATGTTGGCCGTTGCCTCGCACAATGGCCTCGTACACTCGGCAGTACACGGTGGTCGTCGTGCTCATGCAATACGGCGAGCTCGCTCCCACGTTGAAGGTGGCTCCCGCTTGCGCTCCCTTGTCGACCACGATGCCGAATGATTGCGATCCCGGAGAGACAAAATCCGGTCTACGTCTATTCGCGTAGGTGTACTGCGAACTGACCGGTATGCCGAACTCGAAAATCACGTTGGTCTTGCCGGCCGGAGCAGGCGGAGGACTCGCAAAGGCAGGCGCCCCGTCGGTCGGTACCGCGCTCGGCGCAGGTGAGGCACTGGGCAGCATCGTCGCCGGTGCGGGCGCGGTTGCCCCCGCCATCGTGGGAGGCGTTAGCGTCGGCGCATTGTTCGGAGGAGTCGGTCCGGGTCCTGAACCGCCTCCGCCGCCGCAAGCTACGAGCGTTGCAGCCGCCGCAAGAACAAAAGACAACAAAACGCGGCGACTGCCGCTGATGACAACGTTCATCTCAGCCTTACCTAAGCGTGGCCCTGCACGGGGGTGTTGTGGAATCAACGCTTCCGCGGCGTCACCCGTTTCCGAGCGGCGCAGATTTCCCGACAGCGTATCACGATTGGTTTCGGCGTGACCGGGACCATAGTTTAATGAAGATTAGGTCCTTGGCCTCTTCGGTTTTGGAGGCGCGGCGTTCATAATTCGGAATGGTAGGCACTACCATCCCACCGAGAGGAACCATCGTGTACGAAGCCCCTGTGATCCTTGCTACGTACAAAGCTGACGATCTGGTTGCCAGCGCCGACATGCAGTCGTCGTATGCTACAACCACGTTTATGGCTCACTGACGGCGTTAACGCCCAAAGTGTTGCGTTTGGCCGGGCATGTGCCCGGCCAAATGCGTTTTACCGGGACGCTCGCATCGATGCCCACGCCGCACGCGCTCTCATTTTCGTCTCTCGAGCTCACAACGCTGCCGTCGCAGCGCTCGAGTCTCCTGTCGGCGCAGGCTACGGAACCGGTCGCCTTCGCATTCGGTTCGGTGCCGTTGGAAGTGCGCTTTTCAGACGCTGACTCCGCAACTGGATTTGTCGCTCGGTACGCTGATCTGCCGGCCCGCCGAGGTCCTTCCCCCGCTGCCCCCAGCCTGACGCTTTTCGTCGTCGAGCGCGACGATCAGACTTTTTTCTGGGTCGACCCGCAGTCCGTCTGGCGCTGGTCTGGCGGTCCGATCGACCCGCACCTGGTCGGTTTCTTTGCCGACGCCGTGCTTCACCACGAGTTTACGCGGCTTACCCCCTCCGTCAGCTTTCATGCCGCGGTGCTAGCACTGGACGGTGCGTGTGCCGCGCTGACCGGTGTCACGACAGCAGGCAAGACGACGACGGCCGTGGCCTGCGTGCGAGCGGGCTTGCGGTTATATTCCGATGAACGCTGCATCCTCCAAGAAGGCCGGGTCGTCCCGTTTCTGCGCCGCTTGACCTTGCGCGCCGGCGGTCGAGCGATGTTGCGGGCCGACGAACCGGCGGATACCGACTTCGGCGCCCTGCTCGCGTCATGGGAAGAACACGAAGAGGTTGCCGTGCGGGCTTCGCGGCTTTTCGGGGAAGGCTCGCAGGGCGGCGCTCCGCTTCCCTTGCGCTGGCTGTTCCTGATGGACGGCTTCGGCGACACGCCGGCCGTGACGCCGACGACCGCGCTCGCCGCGGCTCCCGCAATCCTTCGTTCGTTTTCCAGTGGCGATTCCGGTCTCGATCGGATGGCGCTTTGGTTACGCGAGCTGCGAGGCGTCGAAGTCTACCGGCTGCGGCTCGGCCGCCCGGCGGCGACGGCGAACGCGATCAAAGAGGTCATGGCGGGTGTCCGCGTCGCTCGGGCCTGAGGTTGCGGCCTTCGCCATCGAGCGCGTTGGCCGCGCGCGTATCGAGTTGCGCGGCACGAGCATGCTGCCGACCTTGCGCGCGGGGATGGTCGCCGAGGTCGAACGCCTCGACGCGCCGCCGCGCATTGGGGATATCCTCGTCTTCCGCGGCACGGGCGGCTTAGTCGCGCACCGTCTCGTCGCTCGTCGCCGCGGCTCGTTCATCACCTGCGGTGATGCGTCGCCGGAGTGTCCGGAAAGCGTCAGCCCGGAGGGCATCATCGGTCGCGTCGCGGCCGTCTGGTCCGGCCCCGCGGCCGACGCTCCGAAACTCGACGGGCGGTTGTCGCCCGCCATCGCCGCCTTCATGCTCGCCACCCGGCACATCCGGAGCCTTATCCGCTACGTGCGACCACGGCTATCGTTATTTCTGAAGTCGCCGGCGAAGGCTGCGCCGCCGCCGGCATTTGCCGCCCTGATCGTCGCTTCAGGGGCATTCGAAGCGGGTGACGCAGCGGGCGGTGTCGCGGCTCTCTGCGCAGCACCGGGTGACGTGCTCGTGGCGGTGGCATTGCGCCATCGCTTAGGCAGCCTCCTCAGCCAGTGGCTCGAGCGCGCAGCTGCCGCCGGCGTCGACGTTCCGGCGGAGCTGCGCGAGCCGCTAACGCGGGCCCGGTTCGCAGCCGCGCTGCAAGCGACGGACGTCGTCCGGAGAGTGCGCGATGTCGTCGGACGGCTTGATGCCGCCGGTATCCAAGCGATCGTTCTAAAAGGCGGCGCGCGCCTGGCCGCCGGTCGTTCGGACGCGCAACTTCATTATTCGACCGACGTCGATGTCTTGGTCGACCGGCCGCACGTCGAGGCCGCCGTCGCGGCGCTGACTGCGGGAGGCTACCGTCAGCAGATCGCCGGCGACCGGATAGATTTCTTCGCAACCCGTCATCACCATCACGCTCCACTCATGGCGCCGGGCGAGCGCGTTCCGGTCGAACTTCATGTCGCCTTGGCGGTGCCCCGAAGCGTTTCGCAAGTTCTCGACTTCCGGCGCCTGTTGTCCGGCTCGACGCTCGTCGACGGCCCGGCGGGCACGGTACGCGTACTCGACGAGCTTCACAGTGCACTCCATCTCGCCTATCACGGGCGCGACCTGCGCGTCTGGCGCGATATCGTGCTGCTTTCCCGCATGCTGCGTGTCATGGCTCCGGCAGAACGAGCCCGCTTCGATGCCATGGTGCAGGCCGAGCGACGTGACCGCGTCCGGTTGAGGAGCGCGGTTGCCGCCGCCGATGCGCTTACAGGGTCGACGCATATGCCGGACCGCGCGATCCGGCAGTATCTCGCGTGGTGTGCCGTCCGCGAGGATTTGCCCGCAGGCTTACGGCGACGCGTGCATATCGTCGAAGCCGTTATGGCGCGAAGCCCGCGGCACTTTTCGGGCTGGCGTGAATCGCTTCACCAAGTGCGGGGCTGGGCGTACAACGTTGCGTTGACGGCGGTCGTGCTCGCGTATTGGTACGAAGCCGAACATCGCCGTGGCTCGGCCATCAAGGCGTTCGTTTTTGGTCAGCGCGCTTTTTTGCGACCGAACGGCGCGAGTGCAAGCGCCGCCAGAACGCACAGCAACGCGATACCGTAGACGCGGCTCGACGTAGCGTGTTGCGCATCGTAAGCGGCGCGGCGCGGATCGTCCTTGGGAACGCTATCGAGTGGGCCGGGAATGTGACTTGCGGCCGACTCCATGCGCGGAATGATTGCGCTCGTCTCGTACGCTGATGCTCCGAGGCTGATCGCCACGAGAATGATCCGTACGAAGGCGAGGGGACGGGCATCGCGTCCGATGGCGCGCGCGAGAGCGGCAGCGATTGCAATGCCGCCGCACACCGCTCCGAGCGTTCCCAGTCCCCGGATCACGGCCGCAACGAGTGCGGCAAATATGTTCAGCCCAGGGACGATCCGAATTGCAATCGGCGCGAAGACGAAAGCGAACCCCGCCATCGCACCGGCCCACGAGCCAAGCATGGCGGTTTCGAGCGCGGTAAGAAGACGTTCGCCCATCGGGCGCTTCTTCGCGCCGGGCGGCCATCTCAACCCGCTGGGGCGAAAACGGAATGCGTCGGACATTGACTGCCGAAGAATCCGAAATGGCAGAACAGCGCACGTTCAACCCGGATCGCGACAACGATCACCAGCACGAGCACGAGCATCTCGACGGGACGCAGCACGAGCACGGCCACGATCATCACGATCACGACCATGAACACGAGCATCACGCGCACGGCAACGTCGTGCACAGTCACGAGCACGAGCACGATTCCGACACCGCGCGCTGACGGGGCACGGGCGTAGGTGTCGCGACCCAAAGGTTCGGGCTCGATGGGCCCCACGCGTTCGGTCCGTCTGCCGCAGGCGCTGGACACCTGGTTTTTAGAACGGCTGGAACGGCAGCGCGAGCGTTCGCCGAGCGAGTTGCTCGTCATGCTCGTGCATGGCGGTCTGCGCTTACGCGAGGGCTACATGGCGATCCATCGCCGCGTGCTCGAGCATTACGTGGCGTCTGGTCAGACGGATGTCTACCGCGCTTACGTGCGCTGCTTGCTCGACACGTTCGGAGCCGAATACGTCGACCACCTCGAACGTTGGCTCGCCGCCGAAGGCGTCGCAGGGCCAGCCGGATCGCAGGAGCCCGCGCCCGTTAACACACGCCCGACGCTGGCGAATTGACGCACCATCTCTTTGGCTTTCGGCCAGTGCGCAGCATCGCGACCATCTGTTGAACGTTGAGGAGCGATCGCACTGCCGCAAGCTGTAGAGTTTTACGTCGCGCAATGTTCACAATGGCTATCGAGCAGACCGCTCGTGCCGCTTGAGGCGATCTGATTGTAGACGTCCTCCGTGCCGCGGTTGGCAAACTGCGCGCCGCTGTATAGCCGGAGCGGGCCGCTGGCGTAAGCTCCTCTATCGCAATAACGATTGTTACTTTATACCGAAAATTCTAGAATCTAGAAATGCCGCTCAGCATTAAGAACCCGGAAGCAGACCGGCTGGTGAGAGAACTGGTTGCTCGGACGGGAGAGGGTGCGACCGAAGCAATTATCAACGCCGTCCGTGAACGGCTCGAACGGGTGCGGCGCAAAGAAGCTTCCTCTCTTGCCGAAGACATCGCTCGTATTGCGCGGCGATGTGCGGCGCGCCCCATTCTAGATTCTCGCAGCGCCGATGAGATTCTCGGTTATGGTTCGGACGGACTGCCGCACTGATGGTCATCGACTCGTCGGCATTGCTTGCGATTCTGCTCGACGAGCCCGAGCGTGCGCAGTTCGTCGCAGCGATCGAACACGATTCCGAACGGTTCGTTTCTGCGGTCAGCGTGTTCGAGAGCAGCATCGTGCTCGAGGCGCGTGGAGGCGCTGACAGCGTCGATGACTTGGACCAGTTACTCGGACGGATCGAAGCAGATGTACGGAGCTTCGCAGCTGTCGATCTTGGTAGTGCCCGGCGCGCGTTCTGGTCATGCGGCAAGGGCCGACATCCGGCCGGCCTCAACTTTGGGGATTGCATCGCCTACGCTTAGGCGAAGAGTACCGGGCATTCGCTGCTGTTCAAGGGCGACGACTTCAAGCAGACCGACATCGATTCGGCTGTGTAGCAGCACAAAGCATACGCCGCGCGACGTCGGCTTGTCGCCGCGAATGACACGGCGACGGGACGGCGCGGGCGTTACGCATAACCAATGGCTTGCGCCTCCCTTCACTGTTTAAGGCGACTCCGCCGTGGCGAGGCTTCATGATTGGATGCCCCGTGACGTCTCCCGTGTTTGTAGGACGGCAGGAAGAGCAGGCCGTTCTCGATGATGCGCGTCGTGCGCTTGCTAAGTGCCAAGGTTCCATGGTGCTCGTCGGCGGCGAGCCCGGCATCGGCAAGACGCGCTTGCTTACGGAGTTCATAGGCTCCGCAGCGGAGGGGCGCTCTCGCAATCTGGCGGTCGCGGAGTGTCGCGAGCGGGCGCAGCAGCCGTTCGGGCTCATCCGGACCTTCTTGAGTGCGTTCGAACGGGCTATCGGCGGATCGGGAATCTACCGCCTAGCGTGCGACTCGCGCAGACCCAACTCACCCAGACGAGCGCGCTGCAGGACGCCGGTGGCCCCGAGACGTCTCTCGAGAAGGCTCAGTTGTTCCCGGCCCTCGTTGCTTTCTTCAAGCTCGTGGCGGAGAAAGCACGACGATCGCAGCTATTGAGGATATCCATTGGGCCGACGCGTCCACGCTCGAGCCTTAACCTTTTGGATTCCGCAGATCGCCGGGACGCGGCTGCTCGTGATTGCAACGTACCGCACTGATCAGCTCCAGCAGAACGCGCCGCTCACAATCCCTGGCGCAACTGACCCGGGGAGCGCTGACACGCCACGTCGTGCTCGATCCGTTATCGCCGAGCGATGTCCGCGCCTTGATGACCAGTGCTTTAGGAGAATCGCGACTGTCGCCCCAAACGAAGCGCGATATCGAGCATCATTGCGAAGGCAACGCATTTTCCGCCGAAGAGTTGCTCAAAAGCGCGTTGACGCGTCCAACGCCGTCAAGCGACGTGCCGGCGGCTCCCGGGCCGACGTCAGGCGAGGAAAGCGGACCGCTGTCGGCGCGCGAAAGTACGGTCGCGGAGTTGGTAACGCTTGGGTTGACGAATACCGAAATCGCAGAGCGCTTGTCGGTCAGCACCAAGACGGTCGAGAAGCATCTTTCCTCGATCTTTTTCAAGCTCGGCATCTGCTCACGCAGGGCAAATCGCTGCCTTTATCGCTCGCAAAGATCGCGAGCACGCGTGACTGCCCGACCTACGAAGTAGGGTTAACCCCCATGCGTAGCGCTGCGCTCGCGTGGTAGCGTTCGGCATGGCCGACGCTTTCCGCCCCACCGAATGAGAGGTACTCATGCGACGCCCATCCACTATTGCCGACGCACGACCGGCAGTTGCGTGTCTCGCTTTAGCTCTAGGAGCTGGCTCGACGGAAGTACTGCCGAAGTACTGCTAGTGCACGTCCGACGCCGGTGGGTCGGCGCAGCGCTTCAGTACTAAATCATCGCCGAGCACCAAGCGCAGCTGCGTCCCGGCGGGGACGACGACCTCTTTGCCGCGGTGCAGGGCATTGTAGCCGCCGGTCACCCAGCCGACGATCGGCACGAAGCCGAGCACGTCGGGCGCGTTGCCCGACGTGCCGGCGACAACTTGATCGTCGAGGCGCGGATCGGCCATCGCCGGCAAGCGGTGACCGCCATGTAAGGCCAGGAAGCGCGGTTCGAGGACGAAGAAACCGGCGCCGCCCGCCATGCGCGCGTGCATTGCAAAAGAAATGACGCCGTAGCCGGGCGTGCCCGCCACGAGATCCGGCACGTCACCGTGGCCGACGACGGCGCCGACGAGCTTGAACGCAAAGGTATCCCCGGCGTTGTAGCGGCGGGAATCGAGCGTCTGGAGCAGCTTCGCTTCGGCGGTGACGCACAGCGGAACGAACGGTCTCGCTATCCGCTGGACTTTCAGCGTTGGCGGCGGTCGCCGCGGTCGCGGCGTTGGCCGCGTTGGCGGATGGTGTTTATGATGCCCGAAGAGAAACGCGAGCGTCGCGGCCGCGATCACATCCGGGCGCGAACGGCGTCGACGACGCGGAAGAACTCGGCGATATCGTCGGCGGTCGTGTAGAAGTGCGGGCCGACGCGGATGCCACAGCCGGGCCGGTAGTCGACGAAGACGCGCTCGGCGATCAACGCCTCGGTGACGCGGGCCGCTTGCGGGAAGTCCATTCCGATCCAGCCGGTGCGCGCCACGGGATCGAGCGGTGTGGGAACCGTGAAGCCGCGCGCCAGCGCGCCGTCAGCGAGCATAGTGGTCAGGGCCACGTTGTGTTCGCGAACCTTCGTGACGCCGAACTCCAGGATCGCATCGTGGCCCGCGCGCGCCACCAGATAGCCCGGCACCGTCGGTGTCCCGGTATTGTAACGGTGAGCGCCGCCCGCGAGGCGCACCGGCGCACCCTCAAAGGCGAATGGTTCCGCATGTCCCATCCAGCCGGTCAGCGCCGGCGCCAAACGCTCGCGTAGTTGCGGACGAACGTACACGAAGCCGCAGCCCGGGCCGCCGCACAGCCACTTGTGGCTTCCGCCGACGACGACGTCGACGCCGAGCGCCTGCGCGTCGTACGGCACAACGCCCGTCGTCTGGTACGCATCCAGCACGAACAGCGCGCCCGTTTCGCGACAGCGCGCCACGACCGCCGGGACATCGATGACGGCGCCCGAGACGTAAGCGGCGTGCGAGAGGACGACCGCCGCGGTGCGTTCATCGATCGCACTGCATAGGCGATCGGTTGACATCATGCGTCCGTTCTCCGAGGGAACGATGTTGACGCGTGCACCGAACCGTTCCCACGCTTTCCAAACATACACCACGGTCGGAAACTGCAACTCCTCGATGACGATGTCGCACCGCTCCGCCGGATAGTCAAGGGCCGAAGCAATTGCCGCCATGGCAAGTGAGACGTTGGGAACCAGCGACACCGTTCCGGCCGGCGCGCCGAAGATGCGGCCCAGATTGTCGGCCATGGCGGCGATCTCGGGCAGCCAGCGTTCCCACGCTTCCGGGCCATCGGCGGCCCAAGCCTCCCAATAGCCCAGGAGCGCTTCGCGAGCGCCGGTCGGCGGCGCCCCCATGGAATGCGACACGAGATAGGTCGCAGTCTGTAGGGTCGGAAAGCGTTCGCGCAGCGGCAGCGCGCTCGTGGCGGGCATGGAGTGACGCGGTTCGCCGCCGGAACGGCAAGACTTTCCGGCTTGCGCGCTCTATGGTAGCGCATGGCAAGACGGCGGATCGACGCGCGCGTCGAGTTGGAATTTCTCCGCGCCACCGAAGCGGCCGCGATCGTTTCCGGAAAGCTCGTGGGTCGAGGCGACAAGAATGCGGTCGATCAGGCCGCGGTCGACGCGATGCGCGGCGTGCTCGGCGAAGTGGACATCGACGGCGTCGTCGTCATCGGCGAAGGCGAGAAGGACGAAGCGCCGATGCTGTACATCGGCGAGCAGATCGGCACGGGCGACGGCCCGAAGATGGACGTCGCCGTCGATCCGATCGACGGCACCACCCTTGCCAGCAAGGGCGGCCACGGCGCGATTTCCGTCGTCGCCGCCGCCGAGCGCGGCTCGCTCTTCCACACGCACATCGCCTACATGGACAAGATCATCGTCGGGAAGGCGGCTCGCGGCGTCATCTCGATCGACGCCTCCGTGGAAGACAACGTGCGTGCCGTCGCTAAGGCGATGGGCCGCCCGGTCACCGAAATTACGGTTGCGCTCCTTGAGCGGCCGCGCAACGATGATACGGTGCGGCGCTTGCGCGAGCTCGGTGCCCGCGTGCGTTTGTTCGGCGACGGCGACATCGCCAACGGCATCATTGCGGCGCTCGAAGAGCGTAGCCGCATCGACCTGTTGATGGGCATCGGGGGCGCCACCGAAGGCGTCGTCGCGGCCTGCGCGGTCAAGTGCC
>JAABUJ010001757.1_pt1 | contig 29817 bp, 43 predicted proteins | sample 5559131 | NCBI WGS metagenome assembly JAABUJ01 (sample SAMN10711875, study PRJNA513366) | rock metagenome | isolation source: Antarctica rocks | place: Antarctica: Victoria Land, Mt New Zealand nord | collected 2016-01-07
TCCACAGCGTCCCGGACCTGATCGAAGCGATCGACGCCTACCTCACAGCGACCAACACCAACCCGCAACCGTTCATCTGGACCGCTACCGCCGAGCAGATCCTGGAGAAGGTCCGCCGCGGACGCGTCGCTCTCGACGCACTCTCGACGCAATCACCAACTAAAACCGAGACACAGCACTAGACGACCGGTCTTTCTCAGCTTCCGGGCTGGCCCGCGGCCTCCTCGCCCAGCGCCGCCTCCAGCGCCTCGGCCACGAGTCGGCCGGCCACGTCCAGGGGCTCCGTGCTGCGCAGTGCCCGGGCGAGCACGAACGCGCCTTCCAGGGCGGCGATCATGCTGATCGCCAGCTCGCGCGCGGTGTTCTCGGACAGGCCGGCGGCCACGAATCGCTCGGTCCCCGACGAGATCCAGCCGTCGAACACGTCGGCGCACGCCTGTCGCAGCGGCTCGCTGGTGCTCGACACCTCCAGAGCCACGGTGGCGATAGGGCAGGCGTCCGCGTAGTCGGTCTCGCGCAGGTGCTCGGCGGCGCCTGCGAAGAAATCGCCCACCGCGGTGACGGCCTCGGGCGCCGGATCGAAGACGGCGGGCAGCAGCTGTCCGTACATGGCCCCTGACCAGCGGATCACGTCCTCACCGAGCTGCTGCTTGCCGCCGGGGAAGAAGTGGTAGAGCGAGCCGAACGGAGCCTGCGCCGCGGTTACGATCTGCTTGACCCCGGTCGCCGAGTACCCCTGGCGCCGGAACAGGTCCGCGCTGGCACTGACGATCCGCTCTTTGGTGCCCGACACCGTGGTCCTCCCCTCGTCGCTGCCCAGCGCGGCCCAGCTTAGGATAGTCTGCGCTAGAGCGATCTATCAACTAACGGGAGGCGGACATGCGCGCATGGCTGGCCAAGAAGGTTCTGGCTCACAACATGGCGCGTCTGCGGGCGGGCGACTACCGATCAACGCTGCGCCTCGACGCGGCGGACGTGCGCTTCCGCTTCCCGGGCGACAGCTCGTGGGCGGCCGAGCTCCGGGGCAAGCCCGAGCTCGAACGCTGGCTTCAACGCTTCGTCGACGCCGGCATCCAGATCTTCGCTGACGAGGTCGTGGTCCACGGCCCACCGTGGAGGATGACCCTGTGCCTGCGGGGCACCGACCACCTCAAGGGCCCCAAGGGCGAGACGGTCTATGAGAACCGCTACGTGATCTGGGGTCGCACCCGCTGGGGCCTGCTCAAGGAGTACGAGGTCTACGAGGACACCCAGAAGTCTGCTGCCCTCGACGGGTATCTGAGCCGGCGAGGCGCGGCGGGCGTCCCGGTCGCTTGAGTCGGCCGGCGACTCCGATGGTGCGGGGTCTGGCGAGCGTCGCGACGCCAGGCGCACCCGTCCGGCCGCTTGGACCAGTTGGAGTCGGCGGCTCGCGGGGTAGCTGAAGCGAGCCGACCGACCCCTCAGCCACTGAGAGAGAGACAGCTTCATGCGTGCAGTCGCCTGGCGCGGCACCCACGACGTTCGCGTTGACACCGTCCCCGATCCGACGCTCGAGAAGCCCACCGACGCCATCATTCGCGTCACGTCCTCGGGCATCTGCGGCTCGGACCTGCACCTCTACGAGGTCCTGGGCCCATACATGGACGAGGGCGACATCCTGGGCCACGAGCCGATGGGCATCGTCGAAGCGGTCGGCAGCGAGGTCACGCACATCAAGGCGGGCGATCGGGTCGTCATCCCGTTCAACATCTCCTGCGGGCACTGTTGGATGTGCGACCGCGCGCTGCAGTCCCAGTGCGAGACCACCCAGGTCCGCGAGCAGGGCAACGGTGCCGCGTTTCTGGGCTATACCAAGCTCTACGGGCAGGTCCCCGGCGGGCAGGCCGAGCTGTTGCGGGTGCCCCAGGCCCAATACGGCCCGATCAAGGTCCCCGAGGGTCCGCCCGACGATCGCTTCGTCTACCTCTCCGACGTGCTGCCCACCGCCTGGCAGGGCGTCGAGTACGCAAGCATCCCCGAGGGCGGCAGCGTCGCCGTGCTTGGCCTGGGGCCGATCGGGGGGATGTGCTGCCGTGTCGCCCAGCACAGGGGCGCCGGGCTGGTCATCGGCATCGACCTGGTGCCCGAGCGGCTTGAGCGGGCCCGCGACCATGGCGTTCACGCCCTCGCCCTCACCGAGCATGACGACCTCGTTGCCGCCGTACAGGAGCTCACCGGCGGACGAGGCCCCGACTCGGTCATCGACGCGGTCGGCATGGAGGCCCACGGCGCCCCGATCGGCAAGCTCGCCCAGCGCGTTGCCGGCCTCCTGCCCGACGCCGTCGCCCAGAAGGTGACCGAGACCGCGGGCGTCGACCGGCTCACCGCGCTGCACCTCGCCATCGACCTTGTGCGCCGCGGCGGCACCATCTCGGTCTCGGGCGTCTACGGCGGTGTGGCCGATCCGTTGCCGATGCTCACCATGTTCGACAAGCAGATCACTCTGCGCATGGGTCAGGCCAACGTCAAGCGCTGGATCGACGACATCCTCCCGCTGCTCGGCGAGGACGGGGACCCTCTCGGGGTCGAGGACTTCGCCACCCACCGGGTTGGGCTCGAGGAGGCACCCCACGCCTACGAGATCTTTCAGAAGAAGCAGGACGGCGCGTTCAAGGTTCTGCTGCAGCCCTGACGGTCGCGGCCACCGTCACCGGCTGCGAGGGTGCAGGACCAGCATCGCCGTGCGGACGATGTGCTGGTCCACGGGGGTGTCCGGGCGCCAGGCAGACACCTTCACCGGTTGGGCCCCGGCCCGCGACCCAGCGGGCTGTGGGCGTCGAGCATGCGAGGAGGTCGGGGTCGCCACGGACCATCGTCTCGCTCGAGGTCGCACAGCAGCTCGGCCAGCGCGGGCCTGGGTGCTGGAGGGAGCGAGCTCTCTCGCCGCGAGCCGAAGCCGAAGACCCGCTCATCCGCCACGACGCCGGCCACCTCCGCGCGGGCTCGTAGCGCGTGTGGTAGTCAGTCCGGGCCAGCTCGCCGGCGTGGGCCTCGAGCGCGTGGCTGGCGGCCTCGAGGTGCTCAGGAGAGACCGGTGTGATCAGGTTTGGAGAAGGGTGGTCGGACCACAGGCTCCACTGCCACCAGCGCGTTGGTGCCGGCCCCGGCGTGAGGGCGTCGGCGGCGGCGGAGGCGACCATGGCGTGGGCCGGATGGGCATCGCTCGGGGCTGGTCCGATGAGCAGCGTGGGGGAGAGGCGCGCAAGCGCGCTGGCGATGCTCCCGGCCAGCTCCCGACGCGCGGCGTCGAGGTCATCACCGGCCCCCACCGACATGGCCACCGGCGGCTGGACGACCTCGGACTCGAGCCCCAGGCGCCGACACGACTCGCTCAGCTCGCGCCGTCGCCGGGCGTGCTGCTTGGCCCGGCCCAGGGTGCAGGCCAGGTTGACCACCCGCCAGCCCCGGGCCACCAGGAGCAGGAGGGTGACGGGAGCGCCGAGCCCCTCGTCATCGGGGGGGGCTCAGGTGCAGGGCCGTGGGCACGGGGCGAGCAGGGAACCCGCGGCGTCGGCTGACGCGGATGGGCCCGAGTCCCCAGCGGCGAGGGGTCGACCCTATACGGTAGCCAGGCATTGGAGATCTCCGACCGCCACACCGTCGTCACCGGCGCGGCCAGCGGCATCGGCCGTGCCCTCGCCCTCCGCTTTGCCCAGGAGGGCGCACGAGCCGTCGTCGTCGCCGACCGCGACTTCGATGGTGCCGCGGAGGTGGCCGACGCGATCGGCGGCCTGGCCGTGCGCATCGATGCCGGCCGCGAGGAGGACATTCGCGCGCTCGTGGCGCAGGCGACCGAGGCCCACGGCCCGATCGACATCTACGTCTCCAACGCCGGCGTGCCCGGCCCGGGGGGCGGCCCGGAGGCACCCGACGACGAGTGGGAGACCACGTGGCGGGTCAATGTCATGGCCCACGTGTGGGCGGCGCGCGCGCTGCTACCGGAGATGCTTGCGCGCGGCGACGGCTACCTGGTCAACACGGCGTCCGCCGCCGGCCTGCTGACGCAGGTCTCGGCGCTGGCCTACAGCGCCACCAAGAGCGCGGCGGTGGCCGTCGCCGAGTGGCTGGCCATCCTCCACGGCGATGCCGGGGTGAAGGTGTCCTGCGTCTGCCCGCAGGCCGTGCGTACCCCGATGCTCGACCTCGCTATGCAGGAGCCGGCCGGCGCCGCGGCCCTGACGGCGGGCGGCCTGCTCGATCCCGAGGATGTCGCGGCCGCGGTCGTCGCGGGCATCCGCGAGGAGCGCTTCTTGATCCTGCCTCACGAGGAGGTTGCGAGGTTCATGTCAATCAAGGCCAGCGACCCGGACCGCTGGATCGCCGGGATGCGGCGCATCGTGCGCGACGCCAAGGCGGCGTCGGCGTGAGCGCGCCGACGGTCAACCATCAGTGCCGGCTGGCGGCCCGGCCAGTGGGCTTGCCCACCGAGGAGGACTGGTCGCTGACCGAGGAGCCCGTCGCCGAGCCCGCCGACGGCGAGGTGCTCGTGCGCACGCTGTATCTGTCGCTCGATCCCGCCATGCGCGGCTGGATGAACGATGCGCCGTCCTACATCCCGCCGGTCGGTCTCGATGAGGTCATGCGCGCCGGGGGAGTTGGGCGCGTCGTGGCCAGCCGCCATCCGGACTTTGCCGACGGCGATCACGTCTCCGGCCTGCTCGGTGCCCAGGAGTACAGCACCAGTGACGGCAACGGCCTGATCAAGGTCGACGCCGACCTCGCGCCGCTGCCGACCTACCTGGGCACGCTGGGCATGACGGGGATGACCGCGTACTTCGGGCTGCTCGACGTCGGCGCGCTGGGCGAGGGCGACACCGTCGTGGTCTCGGGCGCCGCTGGCGCCGTTGGCAGCGCCGTGGGCCAGATCGCCAAGATCAAGGGCGCGCGAGCGATCGGCATCGCCGGGGGCCCGGAGAAATGCCGTTGGCTCATCGATGACCTCGGCTTCGATGCTGCGATCGACTACAGGGCGGCCGATGTCGCGCGCGAGCTGCGCACCCATGCGCCCGACCGCGTGAACGTGTACTTTGACAACGTCGGCGGCGACGTGCTCGACGCGGTGCTCACGCGCCTGGCGCGTGGGGCGCGAGTGGTCATCTGTGGCGCGATCTCCCAGTACAACGTCACCGAGCGCGTGAAGGGCCCGTCCAACTACATGGCTCTGCTGGTCAGCCGCGCGCGCATGCAGGGCTTCGTGGTGTTCGACTACGCCGCCCGCTACGCCGAGGCGGGGAAGGAGATGGCCGGCTGGATGGCCGAGGGCCGGCTGCGCACTCGGGAGGACATCGTCGAAGGCGGCATCGCCGCCTTTCCCGCAGCGTTGCTGAAGCTATTCGAGGGGGAGAACGTCGGCAAGCTCGTCCTGCGCGTCGCCGACGCGTAGGGCATGCGTGCCAACATCCCACCGGATCACCCCAGTGGCATCGACGCCGCGCTTTAGCAGGCGGTGCGCTTCGCGCGGGCTCGAGCTGCTTTCGTGGCCGGCGGCTGAAGGGTCGAGGTCGCGCCCGATCAGGCCCGCTAATCCTTGCTGGAGGGCTCGTCGCTGCAGATCACCCATCACGGTCAGGCGATCACCATCACCCGCCACGCAGCCGAGAGCGGCCCGATCCCCAGGGTCCCCCACACTGGCGAGTCTTCCGGGCAACCGTCGGGACGACGCCCGGCGCGGCCGCAAGTATCCGGATGAACCAGTGATTGACGTCTCCAGTGCGATCCCGCCGACCCGTCGGCTGGTCCTCCGCAACGGCCAATCGGTCTTCCTGCACTTCGTCCACCCTGACGACGAGCAGGGTCTGAAGGTTCTGCTCGACCACCTGAGCCCCGAGAATCGCCGGCTGCGGTTCTTCACCGCCGCCTGCAATCTCGCCGGAGCAACTCGAGACGCCGCGCATGCCGATGGCCAGCGACACGGTGGGCTGATCGCCACCGACGGCGAAGACGAGGTTCTGGGTCATGCCATGGCCCGTCAGGGCGGAGCAGCCGACGCTGAGGTCGCGGTCGAGGTCGCCGATGCCCTTCACGGGCTCGGTCTCGGCATTCATCGACCACGTAGTCAACAAGAAGGCGTCGATCGTGCGCGTGTACCTGCCGCCCGACGCCAACTGCCTGCTGTCCGTCGCCGACCACTGCCTGCGCAGTCGCCAGTACGTCAACGTCATCGTCGCCGGCAAGCAGCCCACGCTCGACTACCTGACCGCCGACGAGGCGATCGCCCACTGCGCCCGGGGCGTGGGTATCTGGGAGTGGGCAAGCAGCGACGCGGCGAGGAGCCCGACGTCGTACTCGCCTGTGCCGGCGACGTGCCCACCCTCGAGACGGTCTCCGCCGCAGCGCTGCTGCGCGAGCACCTGCCCCACCTCCGCGTGCGCGTGGTCAACGTCGTCGATCTCATGCGCCTCGAGCCCGACTCCGAGCACCCCCACGGTCTCTCCGAGACGGAGTTCGACGCCCTCTTCACCACTCGCCGGCCAGTGATCTTCGCCTATCACGGCTACCCGACGCTGATTCACCGCCTCACCTACCGGCGAACCAACCACGCCAACATCCATGTCCGCGGCTACAAGGAGAAGGGCACGACCACCACGCCATTTGACATGGTCATGCTCAACGACCTGGATCGCTTCCACCTGGTCATGGACGTGCTCGACCGCGTCCCCGGGCTCGACGACCGCGCCGCCCACCTGCGCCAGCACATGGTCGACGAGCGCCTGCGCCACCGCACCTACACCCGCGAGGTCGGTGAGGACCCGCCCGACGTGCGCGACTGGACCTGGCCCCGCGACCGCGACAGCGACGCGGGGACTTCCGCTTAGCCGAAGAAGATCTCGGCCGTGGCGTAGAGCTCGGCGTCCAGCAGCTTTGGCGTTGCCAGCGCGTCGGTCAGCGGTATCCGCTCCACCGCGGTTCCACGCAGGGCGACCATCGTTCCCGTGGCGCCATCGTGTACAGCGCGTGCGGCGGCCACGCCGAACCGCGTGGCCAGCACCCGGTCGTAGGCGGTGGGAGTGCCGCCCCGTTGGACGTGGCCGAGGATGGTCATGCGTGTCTCGTATCCGGTGCGTGCCTCGATCTCGCGCTCGAGCTGGACGGCCACCCCGCCCAGGCGCTCGTGGCCGAAGGCATCGACTGCGTCGCTGCCCGAGGTGGCCAGCGCTTCGCCCCGGGCCCGCGCTCCCTCGGAGACCACCACGATGGAGAAGGTCCGGCCCGTCGCGTGGCGGCTGTTGAGCATCGCGCACACCTCGTCGATATCAAACGGGCGCTCCGGGACGAGGATCACGTCGGCCCCGCCGGCGATCCCGGCGTAGGCGGCGATCCAGCCCGCGTGGCGTCCCATGACCTCCACGACCATCACCCGGTTGTGCGACTCGGCCGTGGTGTGCAAACGATCGATGGCGTCGGTGGCGATCTGCACCGCGGTGTGAAAGCCGAACGTCACGTCGGTCCCGGCCAGGTCGTTGTCGATGGTCTTGGGAACGCCGACCACCGCCACCCCGTCGGCGCTCAGGCGCCCGGCCACCCCGAGCGTGTCCTCCCCGCCGATGGCGACCAGCGCGTCGACGCCGTGACGGCCCATGCCCTCCCGCACCGCCGCCGTGCCGTCGGCGCCGTCGCCGTAGGGGTTGGTGCGCGAGGAGCCGAGGATTGTGCCTCCACGGTGCAGGATGCCCTTGGTCGACTCCAAGGTGAGGGGGTCGCCATCACCGGCCAGCACTCCGGCCCATCCGTGGTGGAAGCCGACGAGATCGTGGCCGTCGCGGGTGGCCGTCCGCACCACGGCGCGGATGACGGCGTTCAGGCCCGGGCAGTCGCCGCCGCCGGTGAGGACACCGAGTCTCGCCATAGCCGCCATGGTGTCAGGCGGCGCCTTCGGGTGTCGGCCCGCATGGGCTTTTCGCCGGTGCCGTGCGGGTTTTGCGCCACGTTGAGCGTCGGGGGCGCGCTAGAGTCACTGTGTCGCTCAACCGCGGCATGTCGGGGTGCTCGGCGCCGGAGGGCCCGGCGAGAAAGGGCCGTCATGATCGTTCTCGATGTGGTTGGTGTGCTCGTCGCCGTTGTGCTGCTGGGTTTGGCCGCGAGCGTGCGGATTCTCAAGCAGTACGAGCGTGGAGTGCAGTTTCGCCTGGGTCGCGTCAAGGGCGGGGCTCGTGGGCCCGGCCTGATCTTCATCTTCCCGTTGGTTGATCGCGTTCACCGGGTCTCGCTGCGGATCGTCACGATGCCCATCCAGTCGCAGGGCATCATCACCAAGGACAACGTCAGCGTCGATGTCTCCGCCGTCGCCTACTTCCGCGTGGATGACGCCGTCCGCTCGGTCGTCGCGATCGAGAACGTGTACGCGGCCATCGACCAGATCGCCCAGACCACCCTGCGGGCCGTGGTGGGGCGCCACAGCCTCGACGAGACGCTCTCAGAGACCGACAAGATCAACCAGAACATCCGCGAGATCCTCGACGTCCAGACCGAGGAATGGGGCGTCAAGGTCACCGTCGTTGAGCTCAAGGACATCCAGTTGCCTGACAGCATGCAGCGAGCCATGGCCCGCCAGGCCGAGGCCGAGCGCGAGAAGCGCGCGAAGATCATCGCCGCCCAGGGCGAAGCGCTCGCCGCCGGCGAGCTGGGGCGCGCCTCTGACGTGATGATGGCCCACCCCCTGGCGCTGCAGCTGCGCAACCTCCAGACCATGGTCGAGATCGGAGTCGATAAGAACTCCACGATCATGTTCCCGGCGCCGCTGATGAGCACGATCGGCGAGGTCGGCGCCTTCCTGAGTCGCGAGGCGATGGCCGCACACCCCGACCCCGCCCCGACGCCCGACCCCGCCACGGTGGTTGGCGAGCCCACGCCGGCAGCCAGCCCGCTGCCCAATGGCCTGCCCGTCCCGGGCCAAAGCCCCGAAGGTTGACCGTGCTGCGGGGCTGGTGGCCAGCGGCTCGCTGGATGCGTCGTGGTCGGCGCTTATCTGCGGTGGCGCCGGTGGCGCTTGGTGTGGACACGCTGGCGCCGTTTGGTCTGCGTGCACCCGCGGTAGCGCCGGGTGCTGGTGATCGTGATGCGGCGGCTGGTGCGTGCCTTGACGATCACGGTGTAGGTGCCGGATGGGAGATGCCCGAGATCTACGCGGCGTAGGTCGTGGCCGTGTCGGCTGGTCACGCGGCGGCCGTTGATGTAGATCGTCGCTATGACGACGCGCCCGCGTCTGCGGTAGAGGAGAGGGACGATGAAGTGGCGGTGGTCACGGCATCCGTTGACTGCGGCCTGGCCCCCGGGGGCGTTGTTGCCCGGCCACACGCTCGGATCAACGCGCAGTGCGTAGAACCCGCTGACGCCATCCGAGTACCAGATCTCGTGCCGCTCGGGCACGAAGGCGGGCTGGGACATCGCGTAGTCGCTGGCCATGAACCCGTTCTCGGGGCTGGGGTTGGGCGGCGCGACGAAGTAGGCGATCTCCTTCGGGGCCGTCACGTCGCTGATGTCAAACGCGCGCAGGCCCGAGGCGATGAACGAGCACGCGACGATCTTCGGGTCGACGCGGGTGGGGATGTTGCAGTAGTGCGCCGCGTAGCCCTGCGCCGGGTTGTTCGTGCCGGGGTCGCCGGCGGCCGCGTGGTGGTCGGCGGGCTGATCGACCTGCAGGCGGATGTCGGAGACGACGCGCGGCTGGGTCTCATCGGAGATGTCGATGATCCGTGCCGCGCCGACCCCGTCGGGGTTCCCGGTCGGGTTGAGCGTCGCGTTGGTGTACTCGTCGAACTCGAGCACGTAGGGCTTGCCGTGCTCGGTGAAGGGGATGGCGTTCTGCGGGATCGACGATGGGCTCCACGTGAGCCGGCTGATCTCCCACGTCTGCGGGTTTGGCTTGCGCGCCTGGATCTCGCTGGTGTCGAGGATGAGCATGTCCCCGCCGAGCGGGTCGGCGATGTAGGCGCGGTTGCCGTCGTCGCTGAGCGACATCCCGTGGGCGTAGATGTTGCCCTGCCAAAGCGCATGCGGCGTGGTCGGGTTGGTGACGTCGATCGCCGTGATGGCCTGCACCGCCGTGGCGGTGGCGTCGAACGTGTTGCCGTCGGGGGAGAAGCCGCTCTCGTGCCCGAAACGGGCCACCGGCGCCGTCGAGTCCAGGACCGGGTGCCGGCAATCGGCGTGCACGTCGTAGATGGCCACGAGACCGGGCGCGGTCGCCGGGTTGCCGTTGACCGCGGCCAGCAGCCCGCGCTTGACGTTGAGGTTCAGCGACTCGTGCGGCGAGAACATCGGCAGCGCCGTCAGCGTGTCCGTCTGGACCGGATGCGCCGGGTCGGCCATGTCGAGCACGGCGACGCCCAGCGACGGGCCCCGACGGCCTTATCGCGTTGAGCGGGAACAGCAGCGCCGTGTCATAGAACGCGCACTCGTGGCCCTGCTGGTCTGAGTAGCGCAAGACCTTCAAGCCGCCCGAGCTGCCCAGGTGGCTGATCTGCGTGACGTTGCACGAGAGCCCCCTATTCGCCGAGCCCGCCGGCACGCGTCCCTGTATCCCCGGCTCAGGACGCGAGCCAGGGCCGCACTGGGCCCGGGGCGCCGCGGCGAGTGGAGGCTCGGCGCGATGGACGACGGGGGCCGTCGCCGGCGTCTGACCGGCCGCCTGACCGAGGGCGAAGAGGTCGTTGACCCTTGTTGTGAGCACGGCTAGGGGATCCTGTGCGGCGCTGGCCGAGGACATCATCAGCAGAGCTCCCGAACCGATGACCGTCACGCTGACGGCAAAGGCGACCGCCGCCCTGCCGCGTGAACGCTTCAAAAGCGACGACACTCTCGAGATCTCCTCTTGTTGACCAAGGGCCCACGCTACATGGTGGCGCGCCTGAGCGCCGGCGCCCGCCGGACGCTTCGTGTTCCCGGGGAGCTCGGCCAACGCGGCGGTGCTTGGCGGTGGACCGCTGGCCCGGTCGAGAGCGGGCTTGGGCGCGTCTGTCGTGCGATGATCGAGAAATGCCGCTCAATCACGTCGCGTTGACGGTGAGCGATCGGGAACGGTCCTCGGTGTTCTACGCCCGACACTTTGGCCTCGCAGAGCGGGTCCACGACGACGCGCACCTCCTGATTCTTGGCTCGCCTGACGGCTCGCTGCTGGCGCTGAGCGAGGGCCCGGTACCGGCCGAGCTGCCCCGTACGAATCACTTCGGCTTTCAGGTTTCGGACGCCGAGGACGTCCGAACTGCGCGTGAGCGGCTGCGCGAGGCGGGCGTGGCCGAGACCGAATGGCAAGACGACCAAGGTTTCGTCCGCGTCCAGGTCACGGACCCGGACGGCTACCGCGTCGAGCTGTTTGCGTTCTGACGGCCCGGCGGACTACGGCATGCCTGCGTCGCCTGACCCACCGCGGCCGCCCGCCTCGCGCTGGACGTCCTTCCTGGCCGACCCGAGGGAAGAGAAGCCGCGCATCCTCTCCGAGCAAGGCAACCCCGCCCACCGCCTCCGGGTTGAGCACAACCGGGACACGCTGCTGGTGCATCTCAGTGACGAGGATGGCAAGGGATGGACCGTCCTGGCCGTCGATCGCGGGACCCGGCGCTGCAAAGTGGCCCACGCTGGCCGACAGCTCGACGCCGCCGAAGAGGCGTATTCGCGGCTCTACGGCGACCCCTGAGCCGCCCCCGCTCGGAGTGCTTGAGGACGACCGACACTCTGTTCCCCGCGCGACCAAGCGTGGACGTCAAACTGAGGTACGCGGGCTTGCCGCGTAGTCTCGCCTGACGCAAGACGAGACGATCATCTCCGAGTTCACTCAGCAGGCTGAGGCGTTCAACCGGAGTTCCGTTGCCCGGGCGGCGGAGACGCTTGATGACCTCGTGCGCCTCGCCGCGCCGCAGGCCAGCGAGCGGTGGCTGGAGGCCGCGTGTGGGCCTGGGCTAGTGAGCCGCAAGCTCGCTCCGTGCGTGCGCGAGGTGCACGGCGTGGACATGACGCCGGCGATGATCGAGCTGGCTCGCCGCGAGGCCAAGCGGGCCGGGCTGAGCAACGCGACGTTCGCCGTGGGTGATGCTACCGCTCTGGACTTGGCCACGGCCAGCGTGGACGGCGCTATCGCTCGCTTCACCATTCATCACGTGCCCGTGCCCATTCGCCTCTTCGAGGAGCTCGCTCGCGTGGTGCGCCCGGGTGGGCGCATCATCTTGGCCGACCACGGCGCCGACGCCGACGCCGACACCGCGGCGTGGTCGCAGGAGATCGAACGGCTCCGTGATCCTTCCCACTGGGCATGCCTGCCGCGCACGCGGTTGCGAGCGCTGGGCGAGCGGACGGGGCTTGAGCTGGAGAAGGAAGAGCTCTTTCCGCTGGTGCTGGACTTTGAGGACTGGTTGCAGCGCGGCTCAGGCGGCGCCGGTGCTCGTCCAGTGATCGAGCGGGCGCTGGCCGAGCGCCCGGAGAAAGCGGAGTGCTTCAGGGTCATCGAGCGCGAGGGTGGCCGGGTGCTCGAACTTCAGATGTGGCTGACGAGCTGGCGACGGTGAAGGACAGCGCGCATGACGGCGAGTAGGAGGATGGCAACGCGACAAGGTCGCCGCCGCTCCTCGCCAGTGGTGCTGGGCGCCCCCGCTCGGGCCGCCCCGTAGAGTCAGCCGGATGGACGACGAGGCGATCTGCGCGCTGGTGACCCGGCTGTCCCGGCCGCATCCCTCGGGAGGCCTGGTGATCGAGCGCGCTGCGATCCTGGCTGAGGGCGCAGACTTCAAGGCGGTTCTGGCGTGGATCGACGCTCACGAGGGCCGGCCGGAGTCGGCTGTGGCTCCGGTCGCCGGCGGCGGGTTGCATGGCAATCGGATGCAACGCGGCTCTGCGCCGGTGCCGGGGGTAGCGCTGCGCTACGTGTTCCCGCCGAACGCCCTGTCTGGCTAGCGGCACTCAGGCGGGCCGCACGTCGCCCGCCAGTTTGGGAGGATCCGTATGTGCACGATGCTGTTGCGGGCTTTCGAGCCGCGTCCGAGGCGAATGACATCGACGCGCTCATGGCGACGATCGCCCCCGACGCCGAGCTGGTCTCCCCGATCTCCGGTCGGATGGTGTTTCGCGGCAGCGATGATGTCCGCGTCCTGCTGACCGCGGTCTACGGCACCCTTACTTCAGTCCGGTGGCGCCAGGAAGTCGGCGAGAGCACGGTCCGGGTAGTCACCGGCGATGCCGTCGTCGGGCCGCTCACGCTCGGAGACGCGATGGTCCTGGAACTCAATGGGGACGGGCAGGTACGAGTGATCAGGCCCCACCTACGTCCCTGGCTTGGCCTCACCCTGCTCGCCCTCAGGCTCGCGCCGAGAGTCGGCCGCCACCCCGGGGTTGTATGGCGCGCGCTGCGACGGGCTTGACCACTGATCCGGGTTATTCAATGAGCAGCGAGTTGGAGTCGATCCCTAATGTCGGGCCAGCCGTGGCGGCCAAGCTCGAGCGCGTCGGCATCTCGCGCCTGGACGACCTCCATGGGCGCGACCCTGATGAACTGTTCGAGCGGCTGTGCGCGCTCGACGGGCAACGGCACGATCCATGTCTGCTCGACACCTTCGCCGCAGTGGTGTCCTACGCCGATGGTGGCTCGGCGCGCCCATGGTGGGAGTTCAGCCGTGAGCGCAAGGCTCGGGCCGGTGGTTGATTAGCCCGGGCCCAGGGCTCGGTGCCAGCAGTCGGCGCTAGCCGGCGGGATGCGCTCGTCAAAGCGCGGTAGGCCATCGTCGGGGATCGGCTCCCACGCGGCGGCATAGGCCACGAACTGGCGCGCGGCGGGCCGGATGCCCGGGTCGCTGTCGAAGGCGCCGAGCCGCACGGTGATGAAGTCGCGGTCCTCGGGGTTCTCCCCATAGAGCGCCGATCCGCAGCGGCCGCAGAAGACCTTCTCGTAGCCATCGGGCGGCATCCAACGGCGTAGTGCCTCCTCTCCCTCGGTGACGTGGAAGGAGCCGGGCACGACTCGGCCCGAAGCCTGTGAGGCCGTCCCCGTCCGTCGCTGGCAGCGGGTGCAGTGGCAGTAGGCGGCCGCCTCGAGCGGGGCGTCGATCCGGAAGCGGACCGCGCCGCAGCCGCAGCCGCCTTCTAAGGGAAGCTCGACCTCGGGGGCCACGACCCGGAGGATACCCAGGGCGCGCGGCATACCCTGAGCACGCGCGGCCGGACCTCGCCGATGGGGTCTGCGCATCCGCGTCCGCTTGTTCTCGTGGGAGCTCCGCTGGTGGTCGACCGTGGCCTAGCTCTATGCGGCCCTCGTCGGCCGCGCGACGCCCGAGCAGTCGGTCGCGGGCCGCGTCGTCGCGGTCCTCGGCGCTCTTGACCAATGTGCGCCGGTCCGCGTCGCTGCCGCCGCACTCGAGCGGGCCGGCGTGCGGATCGTCACGCTACGCCGGCCAGCACGGCGTCCATACTGCTGGCGGCGCGTGACGCTGGGTCAGCTGACCGAGGTGTAGACGATCATCACAGCGCCGAAAAGGATGCAGTAGATCCCGAAGGGAATCAGGTTCCTCGTCTTGAAGTAGCGCAGGAGGTAGTGGACCGACAAGATCCCCGCCACCGCCGCGCACGCGGCGGCCACGACGGCCTGGCCGCGGATGCCGTTACCCAGCGGGCCGGTCAGGTCTGAGAGCTTGAAGATGCCGGCGGCCAGGATGATCGGCGTGGCGAGCAGGAAGGAGTACCGGGCGGCGTCCTCATTGTCCAGGCCGCGAAGCAGTCCGGCGCTCATGACCATGCCGTCGCGGCTGACTCCCGGGATCAGGCCCCCGGACTGGGCCAGGCCCAGGACTCCGGCCTCGCGGAACTCGAGAGTGTCCAAACGCCGGAAGCCCTCGGCGGCCGCGCCCTGGCGCAGCGCTACTGCCCGTACCTCCGCGCGACGTCGCAGCCGCTCGGCCGAGATCAGGATCCCGCCGTTGACCACCAGGAAGATCGCCGCACTGATCGGCTTGGCCAGCGCCACCCGGATCGGATGCTCCAGTGCCAAGCCCAGGATGCCGGTTGGGATGCTGGCGGAGATGATCAGCCACGTGAGGCGCTCTGTGGGCGTGCTGATCCGCCGCTTGCCCAGCGTCGAAAAGAAGGCAGTGATGATCTTGATCCAGTCGCGCCAGAAGTAGATCAGCAGCCCGATGGCGCTGCCGACGTGGAGCATCACCACGAAGGCCAGCCAGGGGGACTCCGGTCCGCGACTGGAACCTGACCAGCGTATTCCAGCCGAACAGGCTCGGAAACAGCACGGTGTGGCCCAGGCTGGAAACCGGGAACAGCTCGGTGACGCCCTGCAGCAGACCAAGCGCGACGGCCTGAAACCAGCTGATGGGGTGGACGGTGGCCAGCTGTGCCAGTGTGGTCTGGAAAATGGCGAAGTGCATGTGGGGGGGTCACGCACCGGCGTTGGCAGCAGCGGCGGCCGCACAGAGTAGAGGGCGATCGGACTGTCTCGGTGGCGCCATCCGCTGGACCCTCTCGCGCTCGCCCTCGTGGTGTGACCGACCGGCCGCTCAGTGCACGCGTCAGCCGCGGCCAGGTGGGAAGCCCACCTGGATCAGCGAGCCATCATCGGCCCGCACCAGGGTGGGGACCACGCCGGTCCCCTTGGTGTGGCGCATGAGCTCGCTCTTCCAGGCCGGATCGACCGTCGCATCGCGCTCCTCGAAGGCCTCGCCGCTCTGCGAGAGGTGGTCTCGGGCCGCCGCGCAATAGGGGCAGCCAGGCTTGGTGTAGAGCAGGACGCTCACCGCCGCGATGCTACTGGTGGGTTGCAGCGGTCGCATTGGAACGGTCGCCTCACGCCGGCCGTGGCAATGCAGGGCGACTGCGGGGTGTCGCGGCCCCATGCGGCGGCCGGCTACCCGAGCAGGTAACGCGGTCCGGGCCCTTGGGATCCGGCCCGGTCGTCGGGGTTTGCCAGTTTGCAGCGGTCCAGTGATAGGCAGCCGCAGCCGATGCACTCCGTGAGGCCTGCGCGTAGCCGTTCGAGCTCGGCTATGCGCTTGTCGATTCGGGCGGTCCAGGACGCTGACAGCTTGGCCCAGTCCGCCCGACGAGGGACGCGGTTCTCCGGGAGCTTGGTCAGCTCCTCCTCGACCTCGGCGAGGGTCAGTCCGACGCGTTGCGCGAAGACGATGAAGGCGATTCTACGGATCACCGACCGTTCGTAGGTTCGGTGACCCGCGGGCGTTCGGGCGGAGTGGATGAGGTGGCGCTCCTCGTAGAAGCGAAGCGCGGAGGTGGCCACGCCGCTGCGGTTTGCGACCTCACCGATGGTCAGGGACTGGTCCACGGGAGCAGTCAAGCGCAAGTCACCCTTGAGTTCAAGCATACTTGAAGGTGAATGATGCTCACATGAGCATCGGCATCGTTACCGGAGCGTCCCGCGGGCTCGGCCTGGCCCTGACCCGCGAGCTGGTCACCCGCGGCTGGACGGTCGTCGTTGACGCCCGGGACGTGGCGGCGCTGATGAAGGCGACGCGGGGCGTGGAACGTGTCGCCCCGGTCGCGGGCGACGTGACCGACGCCTGCTCGGGTGGGCAGCGTCGAGGTCCACGTGCACTTCTCGACCCCGCTCGGGACGGGCCGCTGGGTCGTCGAGCTGCGCACCGCGGACCTCCGGCCGCTCGAGTGCCCGCCAGTCGGGGCACAGCTCGAGCTGGCGGACCAGGGTCGCCTCACCCTCCTCGCGCCGTACCGCGGGAGCGATCGCCTTGGCGAGGCCGAGGTCGAGGTCCCGGGTAGGACGAACGCCTACCTTGCGCGTCATGGGGCGCCCATCCGCTACGGCGACCACGGACCCCGGTGGCCCCTCGACGCCTACCAGACCGTCTTCGCGCGGGAGCCCGGCAGCGCAGAGATGCCCAGTGCCGGACGGCCGTTCAGCCTTGAGCTCGTTACCGAGCTCGTGTCCCGCGGGGTTCTCTTCGCGCCAGTCACGCTCCACGCAGGCGTCTCCTCGCTCGAACAGCGCGAGGAGCCCTACCCCGAGCGCTACCAGGTCCGGGTCGAGACTGCGCGCCTCGTCAACGCCGTCCACGCGTGGAGCGGACGGGTCATCGCTGTCGGCACCACCGTCATCCGTGCGCTTGAGACGGCGACGGCGTGCGACGGCACGGTCCGCCCGGGGGCGGGGTGGACAAGCCTCGTGATCACGCCCGACGGCGGCCTCCACGGCGTCGACGGGCTCATCACCGGCTGGCACGAACCGGAGTCCTCCCATCTCCTCATGCTCGAGGCCGCGGTCGGACCCGCGCTGCTTGAGCGCTCCTACGCCGAGGCCGCCGCGCTCGGCTTCGTCGGGCACGAGTTTGGCGACGCGCACCTCATTCTCCCGTAGAGGCGCGGCACCGCCACGGGCTGAGCTGCGGCCAGGCTCGGGATCACGATCGCGGCAGGATCCGATCGCCGCGATGGGCGGCGAACCACTTGGCTTGCCGTTCCATCCGCTCGCGGGCTGAGGCGTTCCGTGACACGCCGTAGACCGTCTGCGGGAAGTTCAGTCCTTCCTGGATCGTCCAGATCTCCTCGTGTGCGTTTGGGGCGAAGATCTGGGCGGGATCGCCGACGGCGACCCAGCCGATGGGAACGACCGCTTCGTCATCCAAGAAGGTGTTGGCGTGCACGACGCCGTTGATGCGCACCTCTACGTCGCGCCCGAGCCGAGATCCGGGAAAGAGCGCGCTGCCGGTGGCCACGAAGCAGCCGTCGCCCACCACAGTCCCGTTGAGATGCGCGTGCGGTCCGACGAGCACATCGTCGCCGAGCTGGACCGGATGGCCAGCACGACCGCGCACCAAGGCATTCTCCATGATCACGCATCGGGCTCCTACCGCCGCCCGCCCATCTTCGGCGCTCAGAACCGCGCCGAACAGGACCCGTGCGTCGGGGCCGACATGCACATCGCCGCAAAGAACCGCCGTGGGGGCGACGTATGCGCTCGGATCGACCGCAGGCACGCAACCCCGATGCTCGACAAGCATGCACCACTGATTCCCCCAAACCATCATCGACAAGCGGATGCGATGGCGCTGAGGCAGGGGGCCTCCTCAGTTCGAGTGCGTCGCGTACGAGTTCGCTGACGCCGTGGGCGATGGCCACCGCGAGCGCGAGCTTGTCAACATTGTCAACAGTGTCAGATCAACCGAACGAGTCCTCGACCATGGCGAGCTCACCCTCCATCCGTGCTCGGTTAGAGAGTGTCGAGGGGTCTAGTAGCGCGCTCGGCGACGGCGAGGACGAGGCGACGCGGAAGCAGCCGGGAGGCGTGCGCGGTCAGGGCGTTGCGCCAGCCGGGCACGACGAGCGTGCGCCCGCGCTCCAGCGCGCGCAGGGCGCGGTCGACCACCTGCTCGGGAGTGAGCTGTTGACCGATGGCGGCGTCGCGCGACCCCAGCACGTCGAAGAACGGAGTGTCGATCGGTCCGGGGCAGACGGTGAGCACCCTCACGCCGCCGCCACCGAGCTCGGCTGCGAGCGCTTGGCCAAGGGAGAGGACAAACGCCTTGCTGGCGGCGTAGACGGCCAGTCGCGGGGCGGGCTGGAAGCCGCCGAGCGAGGCGACGTTGACAACCGAGCCAGCGCCTCGCTCGAGCATGCCCGGGACGAGCGCGTGGGTGAGGTCGACGACCGCCACCACGTTGATGACCTGCGCGTGGTCGCGCTCGGGCCGGATCGTCTCCCACGGCCCCTGCGTGGCGAAGCCGGCGTTGTTGACCAGCATGTCGACGGTCACGCCCAGCTCGGTCAGGCGCGCCGCGACGGCGTCGGCGGCGCCCTCTTGCGCCAGATCCTGGCTGATGACCTCGACACGCCCACCGTGGGCGCCGCGCAGCTGCTCGGCCGTCTGGTGCAGGACGCCCTCGGAGCGGGCGACGAGCACGAGGTCGGCGCCCCGCCGGGCGAGCGCGCGGGCGAACGCGGCGCCCAGGCCCGAGGACGCGCCGGTGACCAGCGCGGTCTGGCCCGAGAGGGTCACGCGCCCACCTCCGCTCGCCTGGGCGTGTGGGCGGCCTGGAGCGCGGACTGGTCGTCGAGCCCGCTGAGGTTACGTTCGAGGAAGGCCAGCTCGGCCTCCACGGCGCACTCGAGCCCCCTGCCCTCATAGACCGCGTAGTGACCGCCGGGCAGGCGCAACAGCTCCCCGCGCGGGGCTCGCAGCGCGGCGCGCACCGCCGGAGCGGGCGGCAACCACCGCAGTGAGCTGGACCGAAAAACCAGCCCGCCGTCGCTGGGAGCCAAACCCGCTCGCGGACCTCATGGCCCGCGGAGCTCATCCCAGCGCGTCGAGCGCGGGCTTGGAGAGGTGCAGGACGGTGTAGCGCGTACCTGCGTCGGCGGGCGCGGCGTCGGCCCAGAGCGTAAAATGGACGAGTTCCAGCGGCGCGCATCGACGCCGACCGCCCTCGTGTGCACGCCGGGCGTTGACGATCGCTCGGCGAGTGTGGCGAGCGCGGCTTCAACGGTTGCGCGGGGTTCGGCGTCAGGGAAGACCGGCTCGGCGTGGCGGGTCGCCAGGCGCGGAGGAGCGGCCGCGTCGCGCGCCGGGCCGGCGACGACGCCCGCGCCGGCCCACTGGCGGACCTCGGGGCGGCCGAAGTCGCGGCAGATGCCGGCGAAGCCCTCGCCCCACAGAAACGCGTTCATCCCGGCGAGCGTCGTCCAGAGGTAGAAGGGTGCGTACTCATTCACCGGCGCGTCGTCGACGCTGCGCTCGCGGATTCCGTAGGCCTTGAGGCCCAGGCCCCAGAAGGCATCCATCGCCGCGGCCCGGGTGGCTACGCGGTGGCGGATGATCCCCATGTCGTAGTCGGCGGGCAGGCGGATGACGTACTGCATGGCGAGCACGGTTCGGCCCCCGTCACGCGGCGACGTGCTCGAGCCAGGAGGTGGTGCTCCCATCCGCGAGCGCCTCCTGGATCGCGAGATGGACCATCGCCGCTCCCGGCGTCGCACCGTGCCAGTGGCGCTCGCCCGGCGCGAACCAGACCGTGCCGCCCGCCGCGACCTCCTCGGTCGGCCCGCCGTCGCGCTGCACGCGCGCTGTACCCTCGAGCACGTGCAGGACCTGCCCGAGCGGATGCACGTGCCATGCCGTGCGCGCGCCGGGGGCGAAGGCGACGCGGAAGACGCGGACGCGGGCGGGCGCCTCGGGGGCGGCGAGCTCCGCGAGCTCGACATCACCGGCGAACCACTCGGGCGGCCCAGGCGTCGGGAGGGGCAAGGCGGGCGTGATGTGCATGGTGTTCAGGCGCTTTCGGGGGGCGTGAGCAGGGCCAGCGCGCCGCGGACGGCGTTGTCGAAGGGGGTGGGGTCGGCGGCGGAGCGGGCGAGGACGTAGCCGCCCTGCAGCACGGCGACAAGCGCGGCGGCGAGGTCGGCGGGGTCGTGGGCGCGGTCGAGCTCGCCAGCGGCCTGGCCCTCAACGATGACCTCGGCCAGCCGGCCCTGGAGCCAGGCGAACGCCGCGTCAAGCGGGGCGCGCAGTACCGGGCTGCCAACGACTTCGGAGTCGGCGGCCAGGCGGCCGATGCGGCACCCGCGCAGGACATCGCGCTCGCGGCTGAGATAAGCGGCCAGACGCTCGACCGCGGTGCCCGGGCCGGAGAGCTGGACTTCGGCAGCGGCGCGGAGCTCCTGCGCGCTGCGAGTGATCGCCGCGCGCGCTAGGTCCGGCTTGCCCGCGAAGTGGTGATACATGCTGCCCTGGCCCGCCTCGGCGCGATGTTGGATGGCTTTCGGGCTGGTGCCGACGTAGCCGAGCTCCCACAGCAACTCCTGCGTGCTCTCGACAAGGCGGTCGCGGGTGCTCATTTGGTGTACAGACTACTAGGTACATCAACGGGCCGGCCACGCCGATTGCCACCGCGAGGCCCGTTCATCGACGCCTTGGAGGGCGACGAGGTTCGGTCGCGGCGCACGCCAGGCACAGCACGCCATCGGGCAGCGCCCGCAGCCGGGCCGGCGCGATCGGATCACCGCATGCGTCACACGTGCCGTAGGTCCCCGCGTCGAGCTTGGTCAGCGCTCGCTCGGTGCGGGCCAGCGCGCTCTCCAGCAGGTCGCCGACGCCGATCTCGGTCAGCCGGCTGACCGCCTCGATCGTGCCGTCGCCGATCCGCTTGCCGAACCCGAGCGCGGTACCACGCTCGGGGCGCTGTGCCAGCACCGCCACACGTTCGCGCATGCGGTCCCGGCGCGCCACGAGCGCGCGGATTGCGTTCAGGTCCAGATCGCCGGAGGGCGCGGACATCCAGTCGTCCTACCCCCGGCTGTGGGAAGTCATCCGAGTGGCAGGGGCCTCTGCCCGACCAGAGCGTCAGTCCCACCGCGTCCTCGAGCGACCGCTGCTCGAGCAAAGGACCTGACCCAGGCGTCTAGATGGGGACCGGGCGGCCCTGGGGGATGACCGACCTCGGCGACCGACTGGTCGCGGCCGGGATAGGCTGGCGGCGTGAACGACGAAGACGACTGGGTGGGCACGCCGCCTGAGGGACGCTACAGCCGGGACCGCGCGAAGCCGGAGTTCTGGGTCAAGCAGAGGGCGCGGCTGCTCGCTGGCGCCGGCTTGGTCATGGCCGTGCTCATCCTCGTCGTGGTGCTCGCCCTTCGCTGATGTCGGTCCGGACGGCCAACGCCGGACGCCGGGGGCGGTCGCAACGCGGACCATGGCCGCCCGGGTCTTCCTCCTGACGCCGGGCGCGGCGCTGGCGGGTCAGGCGAGCGCGGTGAGTCCTCCGTCGATGGCGAGGGTTTGTCCGGTGGCGTAGCTGGCTTCGTCGGAGAGCGGGAAGGTGGCGGCGTGGGCGATATCCCAGCCGTTGCCTTGGCGGCCGAGCGGGTAGGGGTAGTGTCGCCGTCGGGTCTCGCTTGGGAGGCGAGGCGTCCCAGCGCGGTGTCGCTCAGGCCAGGCATGACCACGTTGACGCGCACGCCGCGTGGGGCGGCCTACTTACCGCCGTAACGACAGACGTCGTCCAGCGCGGCCTTGGAGGCCCCGTAGACGGGATGTCGGAGGTGGTGGGCTTTATCGCCGCGGTCGAGGAGGTCAGAACGATTGATCCGCCGGGAGGCATCAGCGGTAGCGCGCGCGGTTGCAAGCCAGGAAGTGTCCGCGGACGTTGACGGCAAAGACGCGGTCCCAGTCCTCGCCGGTCGTGTGCTCAATCCCCCACACCCACCGGCCACCCCGGTGTTCATCGCCAGGCCGTCGAGGCCGCCGCGTGCGGTGGCGGCTTGCTGGACGCCGTCGGCGATTTAGGCCTCTTCCGAGGCGTCGAAGGCCACGGCCTCCGCGCGGGCGCCTTGGTTGCGGATGAGCTGGGCGGTCGCCTCGGCGGCGGCGGGGTCGACATCGGCCACGGCGACCGCGGCCCCTTGGCGGGCGCAGAGCAGCGCCAGGGCGCGACCGATTCCCACCGGCGGGTCCTCTTGGCCGTAGCTCTGCTGGCCGGCACCGACGACCAGGACGTACCGGCCCGCCAGCGTTGCCGGGTTCATGCGTGGCTCCCGTGTTCCCGGGCGGCTTGGACGACGGCGAGCTGGGCGGGGTTGTCGACTTCGATGCCGGTGGTCTCGGCCAGTCGGGCGATGGCCATGTAGGTGGGAGCGGCCGCTGACTTCGGAGTTGCTTTGGGGTCAGACCCCATCGACAGCTCGCGCAGCGCTCCCGGGATACTGCCGGGGATGAGCAGCTCCGAGGAGGTTTCCGGCACCTACCGCGTCGCTATGAGGGCTTGCTCGCCGATCGTGGGCGGCTGGGGACGGCTGGCGGTCGCGGGCCTCGAGCACCTGCCGGCCAGTGGGCCGGTGCTGCTGGCCAGCAACCACGACAGCTACTGGGATCCGGTCGCCATCGGACTCGCGGCCCTGGGCAAGCGGCAAATCAAGGCGCTCGCCAAGGACTCGCTGTGGAGCTTCAAGGGCCTGAATCTCGTGATGGACGGCATGGGCCAGATTCCGGTTAGCCGTGGTAAGCAGGACGTAGCGGCGATGCGGCGCGCAATCGAGGAGCTCCGGGCCGGGGCGTGCATCGGGATCTTCCCGGAGGCGACGCGCAGCCTCGGGCGCGAGCTGCGAGCCCGCAGCGGCTTGGGGCGCCTGGCCGAGGCGGTGCCCGAGGCGGTGATCGTTTGCTGCACGATGCAGGGCACGACCGACATCGCGCGCTTCCCGAAGCGTCCGCACGTGCGCATCCGGTTCTTCGCGCCCGCCGGAGGTGGGCGCCGCGAGGGCGAGGGAACCGGCGAGCTGGCTGCTCGGCTGCTTCGAGAGATCCGCGCCGAGGCGCCGATTTCGGTCGCCGGTCGGCGGCCGAAAGTGTTCGTTTAGCGCTTCCCGGGCTACCCCGAGGTCCGCGAGCGCTTTCCGCGGCTGCCGGCGCACGAGCTCAGCCCACGGCTCGCGACTCGGTTACTGTCGTGTCCATTCGCAAATTCCGAGGAAGAGTGCGTCCATGGCTGTCTTGAAGAGGTACGTCGCGCCGGGAATGACCCAGGCGGCCTACGACCAGGCCTCCGGCCACGTCAGCAGTCGCAGAAGGAGGCCGAGGGGTTTGTCGCGCACTATGCCGTCTTCGAGAACGGCGGCCTCACGGTCACCGAGGTTTGGGGACTCAGTCGAGCAGCACGATGCCTGGTGGGACGCCCACCTGCGCGGGGTAGTGCCCGCCGACCTTCCGCGGCCCGAGTTCGCCGAGATCCACCGCATCAACTCGAAGTAGGTCCGGCACGAGGCTGGGCGACCGGGCCGATGGCGGACCCCGAGGCGACCGAGCAGGAGGAGGCCCGCATGCGAGCCGTTGCGGTTGACGAATGCGGACCACCCGATGTCATGCGCATCGTGGATGCAGCCGCACCTCCGGTCGCGGCTGGTGAGCTGGCGATCGACGTGCACTTCGCCGGAGTCGGGTTCGTCGACACCCTGTTCCGGAGTGGCGCGCGGGGTTTGACAACCCCGTTCACCCCGGCATCGAGGTCGCCGGCCCGGGTGGGTGCGATCGGCGGGGTGTGAGCCGGGTTCCAGATCTGACCCGCGCCGCGGCGTCCTGGTCAACGGCGTCACCGCCTGGATCGCCTTGCGCGGCCTCGTCCGGCTGCAGGTCACCGAGACCGTCCTGCTGCTCGGTGGCGGCCTGGGCGGTGTGGCCAGCCGTCTCGCCGCGGTCCACCCTGCCCGCCAGGTGATCGGTGTCGTGGGCAGTGACGCCAAACGGGTCTCCGCTCCGGCTGAGTGCACCGACATCGTGCTGGCAGCGGACCTGACCAGGGCCATCGACGAGCTCACCGCCGGCCGCGGCGTGGACGTGGTCATCGACCCGGTAGGTGGCCAGCTCCGCAGGCAGGCGTTCGCCCACCTCGCCCCGACCAAGCAAGTGGCGGCGGCGGGATCAGCCGTGGTTCAACTGATGGACCGCGGCACGCTCCGCGCCCCGGCCCCCAGGGTGCTTGCGCTGTCCGACGTCGTCGACGCCCACCGAGCGCTTGAGGACCGTACTGCGCCGCCAAAAACCGTCCGCGCCGTCCAAAGCCGCGGCTGAGGCCGCGTCCGCTCCGGCGTCGCGCAGTGGCGGGCCGTCTGGATCAGCCATCGACCAGCAGGGCGTCTAGCGGGCCCAGCAGCCCCCTCGAGCGCCGCGACACCCCGGGTAGCTCCTGCAGCCGGTGGGTCGCGGGTTCGTCGCGCCGTCGGCGCTCGAGCTGCTCGATGGCGATCGGCCGCCACAGCTCATCGATGACCCGAGCGGGATCGCCGGACACCTCCTCGATCGGCCGCTCGAGGTGCTCGGCCCACAGGCGCAGTCGGGTCTGAAGGGCGAGGTTCGAGTCGCAGGTCACCACGTTCATCTCGGTGTCGTTGAAGAAGGAGTGCTCGTTGAGGTTGGCTGACCCCACCGTAAGCCAGGTGTCGTCGACGATGGCGATCTTGGCGTGAACGTACAGCGGTCCCACGAGGCCACCGCTCCGAGCGGAGATCGTCGCGGCGATTAAGCGCCCGGCACCGTCATCGGCGGCGGCCAGCACTCCGAGCTGGCCCTTCGTAGAGTCCGCGCCGTTGTTGGGCCTGGCCGGGAGCAGCACCACGAGGCGGAAGGCGTCGTGGGGCGGCCGGCGCAGCTTGTCGGCCAGGATGGCCACCACCTGCGCCGACCACAGGAACTGGCTCTCGAGGTAAACGAGCCGGCGAGCCGATCGCAGGGCCCGGGTGTAGGCCTCGACGATGCGAAAGTCGCCGTGGGGCAAGAAGTCATAGACGTTCTCGGGGACTGTGCGGACTATCTGCACCTCGACGTCGCCGGCCGGAGCCGGGGGTGGGGGGTCCGGTAGCGCTTCCCCCTGCACCTCGCGCCAGCGATCGGCGAAGTGGGCCGCCACATCGGCGACCGCCGGGCCACGCAGGCGGGTCGCCGCGTCATGCCAACCGAGACTGCCGCGCATCGGGTGCTCGCTGGAGTCGAAGCGATCCCCCCCGAGATGAGTCAGGTCAATGCCCCCCACAAAGGCGACCTCACCGTCCACGATGACCAGCTTTTCGTGGTGGCAGTGCATCGGCCGCTCGTTTGCGTCGAGCGCGCACTGCACCCGGGTCCCACGGGTGAGCTCTTCTTGGACCTGGCGCACGGCCCGGCGCGCCGGCGTGAACACCGGCACCGGCGCACCAGCCCACAGCAGCACCCGAACATCTACGCGCTCGGCCAGATCCCCGAGCAGATCGCGCAGACGCATCGCCCGGTCGTCGCGGGTCAGTCCGAACGTGGGCGTGACGTGCCACCCGGCAATGTGAACGTACGATCGCGCAGCGGCGAGCGCCTCGGCTACCCGTGGTAACGCCTCGCCACCGTCGATCAGTACGTCCAGCGCGCAGCCCGCGCGCGGAGGCGGATCGCCGGCGGTCCACAGCCCGCCGTCCTCCGGTGGATTGAGCTGAGCGCCGCGGCCGGCGCGCTGGAGCCGGCGACGATGGTGTGCGCCAACCAACGCCTCGAGGCCCTCTCCGGCCAACGTGTCAACGCGCTCTATCAGACCGCCGACCACCGTTCGGTTCTATCACCCCGCCGGTTCCTCCGTCGTGCGATCCCCCCGTGAGGTGTTCGCCGCGTCTCTGAGTCTGAGGGGCGAGGCCACACGCCCTCGCGCTAGTCGGCCGGCGCGGGTGCCTGGCGAGACGCTGGGTGGGGTTTGAGCAGAGGTTCGCGGGACGGTGCGCGAGGGACTGCGCGCCTGGGAGCCTGCCCCGTGACTAGATCTCGACCTTGCCGGCGACGCAGGTGACCGTGCCGCCGCCGACCCAGATCGTGCCGTCGGGGTCGCGGGAGATGTGGACGCGGCCCGAGCGCCCCATCGCGGTTCCCTGGCTGGCGATGTAAGGAGCGCTGGCTCGACCGATTCGCATCAGCCACTGCGCGAGCGAGGCGTTCAGGCTCCCGGTCACGGGGTCCTCGGCCGCTGAGCCGTCCTTCGGGAAAAATGCCCGCACCTCAAATGCCTGTGGTGAACCCGGAGGGTATGGACCCACCACGCCCAGGTCGAGATCAACGGAGCTGGGCCGCAGCGCAAGAACCGCCTCGGCGCTCGCGAGCAGGACCGCGACCCACCCGGGCCCGTTGTCGACCCACTCCGCGTCCACGATTTCGCCGCGGCCGATACCCAGGACCGACGCGATGTGCTGCACGACCGCCTCATCCACGGCGCCGGCGCGCACCAACGGAGGTGCCGCGAAAGCGAGCCCGTCCACCGTCCGGCGCACCGAGACCAGTCCGGCGGTGCACTGCTGCACGACGACATCGGGCCGGCCCGACGTGCCCGACGTCGACAGCCAGGCATGGCAGGTTCCCAGCGTCGGGTGCCCAGCAAAGGGCAGCTCGCAGGCCGGCGTGAAGATGCGGACCTGATAGTCCGCCGCCGCAGCGGTCGGGGGCAGCACGAACGTCGTCTCGGAGAGGTTCATCCAGTGGGCGACCCTCTGCATCTGCTCCGTGGTCAGCCGCGCGCCGTCGAGGACCACGGCAACCGGGTTGCCGGTGTACGGCGTGGTGGTGGAAAACGTCGACCTGGTTGAAGGGGCGCAGCACGGCACCGAGTGTGCCAGGCCCGCGCGCGGATTCCCCGACCCCCCTGGAAGGCGGCGCGATGGACGTCGAGGCTAACGCCCGCCGTGACAGCTCAGGATTGCCGTGGTCGCCAGCCGCGGAGCTGCGCGTCGGTCATGGCGGCCACTTCGTCGTGGACATGCCGCCACGCCGTCCACACCGAACGGCCCCAGCGCTGGACGAGGACAGTGTGCTCCTCAGGTGAGGACGCGAGCGCGACGTCGAGCACGGTCACCTCGCCGACGGAGTCAGGCGGGGTAAGTCTCGGCCAGGAATCGACGGCCGAGGCGAGGTAGCTGTGGGGCTCGCGGACTTGGTATCCGCTGAGGCCGCGTTCCAGGACCAGGTAGAGGCCGTTGAGGGCGAAGGCGATGGTGATGGCCGGCGTGTCGGGCCCGGAGTGCTGGCCACCATACGCGTCCACGCAGGTCTGATGCCACGGCCCGAGTAGGGCCTGCTGCTGCGAGGTATACGCGGCCACCTCTCCGCACAGGTGCTGGCACTCAGGCGACGCTCTGTACCGCGATCCGGCGGGCAGGCTGTCGTCGGCAGGAAGCTCAACTCCGCACCCAGGGCACGTGTTCACCCGGCAATCATGCCGGCCCCCCGTACGCATCGGCACGCGCCGTCTCAGCCGAGGCCGGGTCGACGCTTGCCGTTGCTTGCGCCCCGGTCGCGCAAGATGCGATCGACGATCCGGTAGGCAACGGCGTCAGCGGGCGTCATGAAGTTGTCGCGTTCCATGTCGCAGTGGACGCGCTGGCGGTCTTGGGCGGTGTGGTGGGCCAGGATTTCCTCGAGGCGCTCGCGTAAGGCCAGGGTCTCGCGCGCGTGGATCTCGATGTCGGAGGACTGCCCCTGGAAGCCGCCGGTCGGTTGGTGGATGAGGACGCGACCGTTGGGCAGGATCGCGCGCTTGTCCGGGGCGCCGCCTGAGAGGATGACCGCCCCCATCGACATCGCGATCCCGCAGCAAATGGTCTGCACCTCGGGCTTGATGAACTGCATCGTGTCGTAGATCGCCAGGCCGGCGTAGACCTGGCCGCCCGGGCAGTTGATGTACAGCGCGATGTCCTTGCCGGGGTCGACGGCCTCAAGGTGCAGGAGTTGTGCCACCACGAGGTTGGCGATCTGGTCGTCGACCTCGCTGCCGAGGAAGACGACGCGGTCGTTGAGCAGGCGACTGTAGATGTCGAAGGAGCGCTCGCCGCGGGCGCTCTGCTCGACGACCATCGGGACGAGCGGCATGGGAACCTCTTCCTGTGGTCTCTTTCCAGTAAGATGCAACCTGCGGGTTGCGGTTTGCAGCCTAGCAAATGCGCAACCGCACGGTTGCGGCCCCCAGCAAAGGAGGTCGACGTGGCTATCGAGGAGTACGCGGTTCGACGCGAGATGATCCTTCCGGTCGATCGCGATACCGCATGGGCGGCGTTGTGTGACGCCGATGAGCTCGCCACCTGGATCGCCGACGAGGTGGAGCTCGAGATCCGCGAGGGCGCCGAAGGCATGCTGCGCTGGCACACGGGTGTGGAGCGTCATACGGTGGTCGAAGAGGTTCAGGAGAGCCGGCGCATCTCGCTGCAGTGGTGCGAGCCGGGCGGCGAACCCTCGATCGTCGAGCTGACCTTGGACGATGTGCCCGGGGGCACACGCCTCGTCGTCATCGACCTGCCGCTCGTCATGCTGCGGGTTGCCGCGGCATCGTTCGATGAGACACAAGACGCGACACGGGGACCTCAGATGGTTATGGCGGCGACCGCGTGAACGATGCGCTCAGGCCCGGGGGCGTCATGGTCGGCGCCGTGTTCGCGGCATTGGCTGATCCGACACGCCGTCGCGTCGTGAGCCTGCTCGCTCAGCGAGCGACCGTGACCGCCACCGCCCTCGCGGAGGAGCTGCCAATCACACGCCAAGCGATCGCCAAGCACCTGACGGCGCTCGCCGACGCCGGCTTGGTCAAGGGGGCGCACGAGGGTCGCGAGACCCGCTACCGGCTCACGCCCGAACCCCTGACCGAAGCGATGCGCTGGATGGCGACCGCCGAAGCGCAATGGGACGAACGCCTGGCGCGACTCCAGCAGCACCTGGCACGCGATGCGTAGCTAGTCGAGGTACCACCTGACTTCTCTGGTCGCTTGAGCACGGCGCTTTCTGATGCAGTCCGCCGTCGGGTCGGCCGGCGATTTCCCCCGCGACTGTCCGCTGGCATGAGACTTGGACACCCGATTGCGTATGCTCGCCGCATAGCCCTGATTTCCGAGGAGGCTGGCCAGTTGTCTATGCACATGCCGTCGCGCTACTGGAAGTCGGCCATCCTGGTTGCGCTGATGGTGGTGGTGCCCGCCGCCGCCAGCGGGTCGGCACGCCCAGCACGCGGGACGTTGGTGGTGCACGTTCGCTTCGGCGGCGGGCTTACCCCCGACGGCACGGTCGCCAGCTCTCCCGGGGCCGGCGCGCACATCACGGTGACGGGTCAAGACGAGACCCTCCACCTGCGAGCCGACCACCGCGGCATTGCAAAGGCGACGCTGCGTCCCGGCCGCTACAAGGTCTCGATCCCGTCGAGCGCCTCGCACTCGTCGGAGCCCCAGACCGCCGTCGTTCGCGCGCGTAAGGAAGCGTCAAATAATAAGATAGGAGGAGTGGTCTGGGTTATGTAGAACTGTGGTGGGGTGATCGATGAGCGCGCGATCGGTGATCGGTATCGGGCGGTGGCCGGGGAGCTGAACGAGCGTCAG
>JAABUJ010001758.1_pt1 | contig 29811 bp, 43 predicted proteins | sample 5559131 | NCBI WGS metagenome assembly JAABUJ01 (sample SAMN10711875, study PRJNA513366) | rock metagenome | isolation source: Antarctica rocks | place: Antarctica: Victoria Land, Mt New Zealand nord | collected 2016-01-07
GCACCCCCTCGTGCCTGCACGCGCGGCGGAAGGAGCGAGGCGCGCCCGCGAGCGCGCCCGCCGGGCAAGCCTCTGTTTAGACCCCCATGCGCTCGGTGGGCGCGGGCTACAGTCAGCGGGCCTGCGCCGTGCAGCCCGTGCAGGCATGTAGGGCTGCCGCATGGCGGGCCGCGGCAGCGTGTGGCACGGCCGTCGCCAGCGCCGGCGGCGTCGCAGGCTCTCCCTGCCGCCCCCCCAGCGCCCGCCGGCCCTGCGCGCGCGCTGCAGGGCCTCATGCGCGCGGCGTCGGCGGCGCGCAGGTGCCGGGCCGGACGTACCGGATGCGCGTCGCGGCCACGCCCTCGGCGGGGTCCGCTGCCGCGGGCGTCACCTGGTTCGACGCGCTCGGCCACCCGATGACCAAGCACGCGCTGCAGCTGGCGGCGCCGGCGGCGGCGCTGCTCGCAGCTGCGGCGAACGTCGCTGACGCGCCCGCGCCGCAGAATGGGCCGGCGGGCATGGCTGTCGTCGCGCCGGGGGCCGCGGTCGCGGCCGCGGTCTGGGTGGGCAAGTGGGACGGCAACGGCACGCTCGCGGTGCGCCGCCGCGCCTGTGGCAGCACGGTGGGCGGCCGTGCGCCGTCCCCATGCGCGCGCTGCGGCCAGCAGCGGCGCGGCCTCTGTCTTTTACCGCCTGCTGCTCGCAGCGGGGAGGCGCCCGCTCCCCGACCAGCCGCCTGGCGCGGGCGGCTGAGGCGCCTGCGCCACAGCAGCACTCCGCGACACGCTCACGGGGGCAGGCGCCTGCAGCTGCGCCGTCCTGTAAACCGTCTGCTGGACGTTCGCGCACCCGCAACTCACCGCTCGCAGGGGCGGGGGAGCGCCGGGGCGCAAGTGCGCGAGCTGTGGCTGTCGAGGGTGGCGTGCGTTGGTGATACCCTGACCCTGTCTGCGATGCAGGTGCGCGAGCTGTCCTTTGGCGGCGCGCTGGGCGGCGCGCTGGCCGCGAACGCCAGCGACGTGCTGCGCACGCTGCCGGCGGCGGGCGCGGGCCTGTGCGTCAATTATTTGCTGGACGGGCCGGGCTCGGACAACGGCACCGCGCTCGGGCGCGCCCTGCAGGCGCGCCGGCCCGGCGTCCTGGAAGCCTTGTGTCTCTTGCAGGCCATGCTGGCTTTCCCGCGAGCGCGACTGCTGCATGTCTGTGGTCCCCGTCCGTCTGCCGTATGGCCTGACAGTTCCGGCAATGAGACCTGTGCTTGAGTACCTCGCTGAGGCAGCTGCGCGGGGGCAAGACCCTCCGTAGTAGCTCGCTGCGCTGCTCAGCCATCACAGGTGCTGCCTGGGCGGCCGTCGCGCAAGGCCTGGCGTTGCTGCCACCTGCTTGCCACATGTGGTCCCTGTGCAGGACCCGAGCGCACTGTTGCCACCTGCTTGCCACATGTGGTCCCTGTGCACGACCCAAGCGCACCTGCTGACTCGGCCCGCTGCCGCGCGCCCCAGGGCCTGCGCCCGGGCTCGCTGCGCTACCCGGGCGGCGAGAAGGCCAACTCTTTCATGTGGGCGCCGCCGCCGTTCACCGCACAGCACTCGGCGCCGCTGCTCACGTCGGAGGCCGGCTGGCCGGCGACTGCGCCGGCGCTCTACAACCTGTCGGCGCACGACTACGTTACCCCGCCGCTCGACTTTGAGGGTTTCATGCGCATGGTGGACGCGACGGGCGCGGAGCCCTACATCGTGCTCAACCTGGCCGGCAAGAGCAACATGGAGCCGGCCGATTCCGCGCGCTTCAACGCGAGCGTGCTCAAGGCGGGCGCGGCGGCCTGGCTCGGCCACATCCGCGCGCGCGGTTACAACGTCACGCGCTTCGAGCTGACCAACGAGGCGTACAACCAGATGCCGGTGGCCGCGTACGCGGCGGCGGTGCTGGACTGGGCGCCCACGCTGCGCGCGGCGCTGCCGGGCGCGCTGCTGGGCGCGTCGGGGCCGAGCTTCATTGACGCGGTCGGCAAGCAGGCGCGCGCCGCCTCGGTCCCTACATTACCAAACCCTAGCCCTGCTCGCAGGCCGGCCCAGGCGCGCGCTGCCACCCGCCGCGGTGCCCGCGCCAGGCTCCCCAGGGCCTGCCCCCGTCCTCACCCTCGCAGCGTCCTCCATGGCCCTGCACCGAGGCGCGCCGCCGCTCGGCAGCGCATGAATGCGCATGGGACCCCAGCCCAGTACCAGCGCGGTGAGAAGCGCGTGCGCGCGGCCGCAGGACGCGGCGCAGGCGTGGTGGCCGGAGCTGCTGGCCAAGGCGGCGCACGCGGTGGACTTCCTGGTGGTCCACCCCTACCCCGTGTACGGCTGGGACTACCACGACTATGCCTATGGCAACATCGGCCTCAATGGCGAGGTGCTAGCCCTACCCTATCCCTGTTATATGCTGCTTGTCACCGCATCCTGTCACCCTACCCTAATCAAACCCCTAGCCCATAGCACACTGACGGGGTTTATGGTACGCCGGGCATCGAACGGTCGCCGCCCGGGGCCCGCGCTGCCCCGCAGCGCGGCGGGCGCGGGCGGCCGTGAACGGCAGGCGTAGCCCGAGCGCGGCAAACATGGCTGTTGCTCCACCTCGCCCCGCGCGCGCAGGTGGCTAGCGTGACCGCCGCGCTGGAGAAGTACGCGCCGCCGGCCGACCGCGGCCGCCTGCGCCTGGCGGTCACCGAGACCGGCGTGTACGACTACGGCTTCAAGTGGCAGAACTGGCAGGCCGACACGGGCCACGCGCTGGTCATGTTCGAGCTGATGGGCACGCTGCTGGCCGCGCCGCGCGTGGACACCGCCATCCACTGGACCACGCACTGGTTCAGCGAGGCGCGCCCCCTTGTAGCTGTGGCGCGCCCACCTTGCCGCCCGCGTGACAGCTGGTCGCCGGGTCTCTTGTCCGTGGGGCCGCGCTCCTATGGCTGCGCTCTGCGCCGTGTGTATGCTAAAGCGCTGGGACAGCGCTCGCTGCCAACCATCCGCTGCTCACAACGCAGCCCCGGCCGCCCCGCCGCGCAGGCGTGGCCCGCGCTGGACGACGACATGCCGGGCGCATGCGCGGACACGTTGTGGCCCAACCAGGCGCCCACTGCGCTGGGCACCGCGTTCGCGCTGCTGGCGCGCGCGTTTCCCGGCGGCGGCGAGCTGCTGCAGGCGCGGCGCCACCCCCCCTCGCTGCGCGCCTGCTGCACGCCTCAGGCTGTGTAGCGAGCCTGCGTGACCGTATTAGGTCATGAGTTTGGTACCAAGGCACGGTGGCACAGAGGGGAGGACGCAACGAAGGGCACCTGCGCGTTTATTTGTATTTATTCAACGCGATGCGCCGCGCGTGACGTGACGTTGCCAGAAGGAGCGTATTAAGAGGGCGCTGCCAATGCAGCAGGTGCCTGAGCTCCGCATGCCCTGCACGAGTGCCAGTGCAGCGCCGTTCTAAAGTGCAGTGCGTGCGCAGACGAGCTCGTCGCAGCTGGTGCGGCTGTGGGCGGTGCGGCGCCGCGGCGGCGGCCTGACGCTCACGCTGGTCAACAAGGGCGCGGCGGCGACCAACCAGACGGTGTCGCTCGCCGGGCCGTTCGCCGGCGGCGAGCCGGCGATGAGCGCGCCGCGGCGCACCGTCTTCCGCGGCGCGTCCGACACGGATGTCTACCCGGTGCTGGCGGACGTGGCCGCGCCGGTCGCGCTGGCCGGCGGCGCCGCCACGCTGGAGCTGCCGGCGCTGTCGGCGACGGTCGTCGAGCTGGCCTGACGCCGCGCTGCCGCATCCGCGGGTCCGTTTTGAGGCTGTTTGCGGGAATCGTCTAGCAGGGGCTATTCGTGTCGGCGGCCTGGCGCGGCGCCGCCTTGCACCCTGTTGCCGCCTGCTGCCGCGCGGGCGCTGGCCGATAATGGCGCGGCCGCGCCAGAGCGGGCGCCGCTGCTGCGCTCACCCGACATGCAGGCCTGCTGCATGGCGGGACGGGCGCCGCCGCATGACTCGCGGCTGCATGTCGTGTGCCGCCTGCGACCTGGCACGCGCCGCAGGCCGTGGCGGCCGTGCCTGGCCGCGCGGCGTGTGGCAGAGCCGGGTTTCTATAGAATACCCCCAGCTGGCACGCACTGCTGCGCGAGCTAAGCATGCGACCATGCGGCCGCGCGTGCGGCCGAGTGCGTCAGACGCAGCTCCTGCGCAGTGCTTTCCGGCACATTGCTGGTTGATTATTGCTGCATTAGCTATTGGGGCGGCGCGCTTGCTGCATAGCTCTGTTAGGGTAGGTTATAGACTGCAGACGCTGCAGACTGAGCTTGCGCGCTTGCACAGCCTCCAAGGTTCTATTCTGGGTCGCCGCTGGCAGGCTCGGGTGTTCGCAACGAACACATTTGTTACACCAGATGTACACTTGCCTGCTGGCGCCTAGCTACTTGGTTTATACGCAGATGCGAGCTGGCACGCTTGGCGCAAGCATGCTGTGCTTGCGACTGTGCTGTGGTTTGGTGCGCCTTGCAGGAATAATGTAGCGTAGGCGCGGACGCTGCGTGCTGACAGGAGGCGGGTTGCTTTGCAGGAGGCTAGCTAATTACATCTTTGCGCGTGGGCGCTGGCGCATCGGCCCTGCTGCGGATGCGCTCTTGGGCAGCACTGTTGTCTCACCCTGCATTCTGGTGCTTCGTGGTGCAAGGATTGCTTTGGACCTTGTGAGGCTCAAAATGTGAGCGACAGCACATGACGCTTTGGCATGGCTAGCATGCATGTCCAGCAGGGTTGTGCTTACAGGCGGTCATAGGCTGACTACACATGCGTACTGAAGAACCCAGCGCTTATGCCTCAGCCTCAGCTACACCTTGTCTCAAACAGCACCATATCACGCGCCGCACGGCGCACATGTCAACAACATAATCACAGTACACTTTACAATACACAAGTGCTGCACAGTGGACATGGAAATTGATGGCGACAGTTCCATCGAACTGCAGGCATGCCTTGAAACACACGCAGCCAGCGGGCATGCATGCAGCGCCCGCTGCGCAGCAGCGACCAGCCACGCCGCTCAGCTCGGCAGCACAGGCCCAGGTTGTCAGTGTTTATTCTTCTCAGCAACTTCGCAGCAATTGCAAAACACGACCGATGCGGACCTTGCACCGCTCTCTGAGGCCTGGGGCAGGCAGCGGCCGGGCGCCGCCCGCTCGACCCCCGGGCGGGTCACGACACGATATGCACGTCCCTGGCTGCTGCACTGGACCAAAGGGCGCAGGCAGCTGCGCCTGGTCAGACATAGCCTTGGTTCAAAAATACTGCCTCAGTCCGAAAACATCCTGTCTACACCTGTGAGGCCGCAGGTCCCCCCGTAGTGCGTCCGCTCACAGCCACACCCTGCAACATGCACATCTGAGCCGCCGCTAGGCTGCATGCACAGCCATGCAGGGGCCGCCGCGCCTGCGTTGCGCTGTCATGCATTTACAGCGCGCGTGGCGCAACGCCCCAACCCTGACCAACTTCATGACGATACCGTTGACGCTGTCCTCTCCAGTAAAGGTTGTTGACCTCTGATCTCGGCCACAAACGATGCGTCATTCGGGGCCCGGGCCTTGCATGCACAGGATCAGAAGGGCCCCAGGCGCCCAGGTATTCGCCAAAACTGCTCGCCCAAACCCTGTATGTCACCACTGACGAGCTCACTGCGCCCTCGTGAGTGTGCGCAGCTGGATGATACATAGCGATCCGCCGCGCGGCGAAAGGGCTTCTGTAGAGTTCAGAGCCCTAGCGCCCATGCGCGGCCGGCTGAAATACGGAGCCTGCCGCGCGGCGCTTGGACGACCAGAGCTTGCTGCAGCCGGACTTGGGCTCGCCCTTGGCGTGCACGAGCTGCGCCTCGCTCGCGCGGCCCCGGCGCTCGCGCGCGCTGCTGGCGGCGGCCCTGGCCAGCATGTCCCGCACGATCACCGCCAGCTCATCGCCGTCGCGTGCGCCTCCCGCAGCCGGCTCGGCGAGCGGGAGGCCCGCGCCGACCACTGCATCGAGCACAGACACCCGCGCGGCCGTGGGCAAGCTGTCGCCCCCAGACTGCAACAGAGGCTTGCTGGGGGAGCCGCAATCCAAGGCCCAGTGGCCCGAGCCCTGCCGGTCAACGTAGAGCGGCGAGCCGGGCGCCTCCGCCCCGGCCGCCATGTACGGTCCCTCCCCTGCACCCAGGCACGACATGCTCACGCGATGAGGTGCGGCGCAGGGCTTGCACGTGAAGGCCTGCTGCGGGCTGCGCAGCCGGCAGCGCGAGGCCGGGGCTGGCAGACGGCAGTACGCTGCAGAGCAGACTCTGGCAAGGCTGCGGCGGGTTGGAGGTCCTCTGTCGAGGGCAGCGAGGCTTGGGTAGGTGCCGGGGCAAGCTGTTGCCCCCTGCAACAGGGCAACTGAGCCAGGGCGAGCGAGTGGGTTGGGAGAGGCGCACAAGGCCCATGCGCGACTTTCCCAGTGGCCTTGTTGGTAGCGGTGGGCGAAGGCAGGGAGCGGTCGCTGTCGTCTGCCCGCGGCGCGCGTGTGCCCGGCTCCGCGCTTACGTCTGCTGTCGGGTGTGCTAGCCAGGTGCCGTGGGCGACACCTCCCGCCTGCACGCGCAGTCAGCCGGACTCCGGTTTGGCGCAGCCCCTTTGTGCCCCCCCAGTGTGCAAAAAGTAGTCTTTGACCAGAACAAGCACCTGCCCTGACAGAATCTCCTCACACTGAGCGTGTGCGCGCAAGTGCACAATGAAGAACGTAAGATGCAGCAACAGTAACCTTGAACGCAGGCCAGCCTTGCGCAGTGCACACAGACTAGCGGCAGCGTGCAAGCAAGGGCAACCTCCGTGCTGAACCTCGATCCCTGTCGTGCAATGCCATGGTGCTGAGCGTGCGCACCACGGTCGCACTGCGCGAGCGTTGGGTCGCCTCCGCAGCCTTACGCTGTCCTGCACTTTTTACGAAGACTGGCATTGCCTGCGTCAGCACCAACCCTGTCAGCCCGCACAGCCAAGCCGCTGCTAGCACTCCCAATAGCTACAACAAGGACAGCTAGCGCACCGGCGCGAGCGCGGTCTGAACACCCATCGTCTGCTTTACCTTGTTGTCCTCACAGAGTAAGAAAATCTGATTTAGAGAGAGCGAGACTCACGCTTGCCTAGGTCCAGAAACCCGCTCCACTGTTGAAAGAAAAAGAAAGAGAAAATTGTTGCTTCGACACCAGGCCCGTTCGACACGCTGCTCGCTGCTGCTATATACTTGCAGACGGCAGGCGGCGACTTGGCGTCACACTGGCTGGTGACTGTCATTGGCATCTGACAGAGGACAATGTCTGCTTACAGGTAGATTGAAGAGCTTTGCTTGTCCCTCACAACCATGGCTCGCGACACGGAGATGCTGGACGCGCCGGCAGCGGCGGCGCCGGCGCCAAAGTCGGCGCCGGCGCCCGCGGCCGGGCACATCACCTTTGGCGAGGCCGGCGCCCGGCCGTCGGCTGAGGCGCTGGCCAGCGCCGTGAAGAGCGGCAACATCACGCTGCAGGACGCCAATGCAGAGACGCTCGCGCTGCCTGCGGTGCGCCCTGCGAGCTCTCTGCGGCAGCTTGAGCGCTGACAGCGGAAAGAAGCAAGCGCCAGTCTGCTGTCCTACAGTGCACCGTGCACTGGCCAACACGGCCAGCAGGCGGCGCTGGTGTCGTCCAGACCTGCTTGCTCGATGTCTGCTGGCAGCGGCACAGCGCTGCCACGCACGCGCGCAGGCCAGCGAGCAGAGCGCTGCCACGCACACGCGCAGGCCAGCCAGTAGAGCGCTGTCACGCGCGCGCGCAGGCCAGCCAGCAGGCGAAGATCCTGCAGGAGGAGGCGCTGCGGGTGGCCGAGGTGCGGCGGCGCATCCGCGCGACCATGGTGCCGACCGCCGACGCGGACGTGCGCCGCCTGCTGCGCCAGGTCGAGCAGCCCGTCACGCTCTTTGGCGAGCGCGAGGTGCGCTCCCCGGCCGCTCCAGCCGCCCGGCAAGGCCGCTTGTGATTTGGAGTGCTGTTTACTGCTGCCGTCGCCGGCCTGCCTGTCTCGCTGGTGCTGCTAGCAGAGTGTCCGCAGGTGCCGACCAGGCCCCAGTGTTGCTGTCACACCTACTGAAATTTCCCAACACTTGCCGTCAGCGCACTGGCATGGTGGCCTGCCCAACAGCAGTCCAGGCGTCAGTGCTTTGCGACGGTCCACTGCTAGCAGCGCTTCGGCAGTGTTCGCCAGGCTGGCTTGGCCTCACCGAGCTGCCGGCTCGGCCATGCGTCTCGCAGTCCCTGCGCACGGGAGGCGCTGTGCAGCCACCTGCATTGCCCAGCATACTGTCTGTCTTGCAGCGTCCCCAGCGCTGAAGCGCGTCCCGTGCAGATGGAGCGGCGCGACCGGTTGCGCAAGGTCCTGGCCATGATGGACGAGGACGACCGGGAGGCCGTCCTGGGTGCGGCCCCGCCCTGCCCCGCCCGCACCCGCGGCATGTGCAGCCTGCTTTAGCATGTCTGTCGCGCTGGCCACAAGCAGCGCGGTTGTCAGAGCCCGGAACAGCCTGCCTGCTCCGAGCAAGCACGCCAGCAGCGTCAGGCGGCACAGGCGAGGTGTGCACGCCAGTCACCCGCGTGCACCCCAGGCGTTGCTGTGCGCCGGTGATGTTCCGCGCATAGGTCACAGCACAGGGTGTAGGCTAACCCTACCTAGCCCTAGCTAACCATGCCCTACCCCCTGCAGCGCGCGCCGAAGAGGACATCGGCGTGCTGGACCAGGACACGGCGCCCAAGGAGCTGTTCTACACGGAGGGGCCGGACGCGCTGCGCGCGGCGCGCCTGCTGGTGGCCACCCCCCGCTGCCCCGCTCACCCAGTGAGCCCGGGAAGGCGGTGGTTGCGCTCGCTGGCCGCTTCCATTACGACACAGACTCTTGTTGCCGGGTTGCAGGTCTGAAGGCTTGTTGTGCATCTTGCAGAGGCACTGAAGGCGTTGCCGGCGCGCAGATCGCGCGCTTCTCGCTGGAGCGCGCGGCGGCGCGGCTGGCGGCGGCGCGGCGGCGGCGGGAGAGCGCCGACGAGGACGAGGACGCCGAGGCCGACGCGGCCGTGGCGGCCGCGCGCCGCACAGCGAATCAGGCGCGCGCCGGCGCTCGGCAGCTCTTGCCCTATGTTCAGGGGCTGGTGCTTTACAGGGCATTTGAACTTGCCTGCTGCATGACTCTGCTCCACTCCTGACTGAGGCTTTCAGGCGAGCAGCTGTGCCTTGTGCGTGGCCGTGCTCTTCTTGTTTGGCTCGTCAGGGTTTTCCCCGACAGGGCTGTAACCTCTTCCCAACAGAAGCTGCAGAGTGCCGCCCGGCGGCGGCGCTTCCGTGCATTACACGCCCTGCTGGAGGTGCATCGCCGGTCCGGGCGCCGACCGGCGCGCGCGCGCGCAGTGCAGCGAGATGGCCGACGAGCGGCCGGTCGCCGCGGTGGCCTTCTCGCCCGATGCGGCCGTGCTGGCCACCGCGGCGTGGAGCGGCTTGCTGAAGCTCTGGGCGATGCCGAGCTGCAGCAAGCTGCTCACCATACGCGCGCACACGGACCGCGTGACCGGTGCGCTGAACCATTCGCGCAGGCGCCCCCATACTCTGCGCCTCCTCGTCACGGGGCTCTGAGACGGGAGCTGTACGCACTCAGGCGGGCAGGTGCAGGCGTTGGGGCGTGCAGGCTGCGCGCGTCGCGCTGCACCCGCCGCTGTGGCGCCTGTTAAGCAAAGGCCACTGGCAACAGGAAGCGAGGGCCATGGTGCCCTGCATGTTGTCCTGCCACGTCCTGTTCGTGCATGAACGCAAATGCAGGCGTCAGGCACAAGCGTCCGATCTCACATGGCGGCCGCCGCCCGGCCCCCGCTGCGGCAACGGCGCAGCATCCGCCGCAAGGAGCGGCGCTCGTGAAGGAGTAGTTGCACCGCAATATGAAGTCTAACGCGTCCACCGCGCGCCAACGCAGGCATCGCATGGCATCCGCATGCGCGCGGGGCCGACGCCGCCGCCGCGCCGCCCGCAGACGCGACAGACAGCAACGGCGCGGCCGCAATGGACGGCGACGGCGCGGCGGCGCCCGGCGGCACCGTGCATCTGGCGACCGGCGGCGCGGACTGCTCGCTGCGGCTGTGGGGCGCCGGTGGCGCGGCGCTGCGCACGCTGGCCGGGCATACCAAGCGCCTGGCGCGGGTGGCGTTTCACCCGGTGCGCCCGCGGCAGCCCGTCAAGACCCTAGCGACCAGGGCGCGCAGCGCGGCGCAGCGGCGCGCTGGCCAGGCGCGCCGGGCGCCCGGCGCGGCCGATCACCTGCCCAGCGCGCGCAGCTCCAGGCGCTGTCCACGAGGAGGCAGGCCTGGGCCGCTCGCACGACACGTGGCCGCCGGCGCAGCCTGGCGCGCAGCCGGGCGCCGCTGGCCGAGCACCGGGCGCCTTCCGTCGCAAAGCGCGGCGGCCTGTCGGCCCCTGCGCTGTAGGGTAGGGTAGGGTAGGGTTCGGGTCAGGATGACGCTTTAGCACTTGCGCGCAGGCCGGCGCGCACGTGGGCAGCGCCAGCTTCGACGGCACCTGGCGGCTGTAGGACGCGGAGGCGGGCGCGTGCCTGCTGGAGCAGGGTTATGGTAGGGTAGGTTAGAGGTTGATGCGCCCGCGCGCGCAGGCCGGCGCGCACGTGGGCAGCGCCAGCTTCGACGGCACCTGGCGGCTCTGGGACGCGGAGGCGGGCGCATGCCTGCTGGAGCAGGAGGGCCACAGCCGCGAGGTGTATGCGCTCGCGTTTCACCCGGACGGCGGCCTCGCCGCGTCCGGCGGCCTGGACGCGGTCGGTGCGGCCCTGGCCGCGCCGCCGCCACTGCGGCGCCTGCGTGCAAGCAAACGATGATACGGCGCTGAAGTGACGGTGGTGGTCTGTGAGACGAGGTCATCAGCTGCCTAGATGCGTGCGCAATTTATCGATTGCGCCGCGCGACCTGCGAATGGTGCACACGAGCAGGCAGCCGAAGGACCACCGGGGGCCGCAGATGTCCCCGCGCCGCTGAGCCGCGCGGGCGGGGGCCCGCAGGGCGCGTGTGGGACCTGCGCAGCGGGCGCAGCATCATGGTGCTGGAGGGCCATGTGAGGATTTTGAGCCATTAAAGCACCCCTGAGCCGCGCGGGGCGGGGCCCGTCAGGGCGCGTGTGGGACCTGCGCAGCGGGCGCAGCATCATGGTGCTGGAGGGCCACGTGAAGATGCTGCTGGCGCTGGACTTCTCGCCCTGCGGCCGCCTGCTCGCGTCCGGCAGCGAGGACCACAGCGCGCGCGTGTGGGACCTGCGGCAGCGCCGCTGCCTGCACACGCTGCCCGGCCACCGCTCGCTCGTGTCGCAGGCGCGCCGCGGTCGCTCGGCCCGCGCGCCACCAGCGCGCCTCGCCGCCCGTCGCTGCGCCCACAGCGCGCTCGCTTATCTATTTGCTCAGGCCTCCAGCGTATGCAGCCAATCCCTTGCACAAGGCCCTGCACGAGACGAGTAATATCAGTGTGCTGCTCGCTGCGGGCTGCAACGTCATGGCCAGCTTTGTGCAGCGCGCCACGGGCGGCTTGCTTGCACGGGCCCAGACACCGCGTGTGGTGCCGCCAGCTTGGCGCCCTTCGGCCCTCACAGCCCGGACGCGCGCGCAGGTGCGCTTCGAGCCCAGCGACGGGCACGTGCTGCTCACTGCCGGCTACGACGCGACGGCCAAGCTTTGGGATGCGCGCGACTGGCGCCTTGTGCGCACGCTGGCCGGGCACGAGGGCCGCGTCATGGGCGCCGACATGGCGCCCGACGGCAGCGGCGCGGCGGCCACGGTCGCCTACGACCGCACCCTCAAGCTCTGGGCGCCCGAGGACCCGCCGCTGGAGCAGCCTTGACGGGTGCAGGCTCAGCCACGTGGAACGGAATCACCGTCTGGTGCCCCGTGGGTGTGGCAGGTTGCCGCGCTCCACGATGTGTATTTGTGTGGGACAAGCAGTACGTTTCATGCGTAACCGTGCAATGCGGCAAAGAAACACTCCACGAACACTGCATGCGCTCACTGGTTGAAGACGCAGGTGCAAACATGCCGCCTGCACAAATTGTTTGTTAAATGGTAAACGTCGCCAGCTGCTGGCAAGAACTAGCGTATGGCTGGACTGCAAGAAACAGCCAGGAAGGCAGATGGGAGGCGTAAGCCCCATACTGATTCGCCCACCGACACAGACACACCAGACAGTCGCAGCCTTGCAACCTCACTCGCCTGGTACTCAATGTTCAATTGCATGCACTGCACTCAACGAGCAACGCGCACATTGATTTGCATTGCAAATTTTGCAATGACTTGCAATGACACCTCGTCTTGCAGACACATAAGCCCAGAGTTTCATCTACACCCAGCGCACCCTCACCCGCCAACAGTACTTCATAACCTCTCAGTAAACATGGTCTGCCGCTCAGAAAGCCATTACACATGCTGCGCAGCGCCTCCCGCTCCAGCCACACACGGTCACGTGCTGCAAGACGCAGCTACCTGCCATGCGCGAGCTTGCAGCGCCCTGGGCGCGGTCAGGCGTTGGCCGTCTTTGGCTGCTTGCCCTTGCTCGGCGGCGCTGTCGGCACCTCTGACACCACAATCTGCGCGGTCAACTTCTCCGTGTCTGGACCAGGCCAGTCTTGCATTTGCGAGGCGCGTTGCACAAAGCTGCAGTTGCATGCAGGGGCCAATTTCTGTGCGCGGCCTCATGCACAACGCAGCACCGCATCGCCCAACCATTCCACATCGCCCATCCATTCATACCCCGTTAGCTGCCCAGGCCAGCATCCATCCCTTGGCCAGGACCCCTGGAGTGGGCAGGCACAGCAGCCTGCACATGCTCTACAGGCGCTGCGAGCAAGCTGCGCTGCATAGGTGCTACCCTCGGCTGTACCGCTGCCGCGCCGCATACACAGCCCGGCAGCGCAGCAGGGTGCTCAGGATGGCTGTACGCAAGACCGTCTGCGGCCCAGGCCCGCCCTGGGGGCTCCTCTACCAACTCTGACTGTACCCTGTACCTATCCTACGAAATTTGTGCAAGACCAGCTGCAGCCCGGGCCCGCACCGAGCGCTCCTCCGCGCGGAAGGTCAGCCGCGCCTTGCACTCGCGGCAGTCTACGGTGTTCTCTGTGCGGTTGCCCTTGACGGTGAAGATGTCGCCAAAGTATGTGAAGTTCTCGGTGTTGCAGTTGGGGCAGGGGCCCTGCGCGCGCGCGCGAGCGTCACTCTAGGCCCTCCCGACCAAATCCTCCGAGAGGTAATGTACTTGCATCCGCCCAGGCTCCCTTGGTCACGTGTGCGCGCTCTGCGGCCGAGCCACCAAGCACTGCTTGACATTTTGACATGCGGCCGCACGCATATGGGGGGTTGCGGTCAAAGGGCGGGGGTGGAGATGAGCGGGGGGCCGCGCGCCTTGAGGATGAGGAAGTCGCGCAGCACCAGGTTGGTGAGCGCGGACGACACGAGGTACACCACCGGCAGCACAAAGCCCCACACGGCGATGATGCCCCACGGCTCCGGCAGCTCCATGATGTACGTCAGCTCGAAGCCGGTCAGGTCGTCCACGCTGAACAGCAGCAGCAGCGTCTGCGCGCGCGCCCCAGCCCCAAATGCCAGTGAGCACGCGGTCAGCGCATGGTGTCCTGGTACCTCGCTAGCTGTTGCGAGCGCGTCACAGGCTTGAGCTGCGCGGGGCTCTCACGGCCTAAACAGGGTCGGCAGCATCGGTGTATGTGCGCGGGCGACTCTGCTGTCCCGGCCGGCAGGGCTCGCCGGCACCTGCGCAGGCACCTCGGGCAGGCCTCAGGGGCTGTGCTGTGCCATCCCGCGTCGTCAAGCCGCGCGTCGTCCTCCAGAGCATAGTGGGTCACCGAGCTAGCACACCCAGGCCTGATGCAAGCAGTCCTCACAGTGCAGCGCAGTGACGGAGCAGAGCTCAGCCACTGCCACTCAGGACGCGCGCGCACCAGCACGGCGGCCGGCAGGTTGAGCAGCGTCATCTTCCCGTAGTCCGGGATCGCGTCGCTGTACAGCTTGCGGCTGCGGATGCTGCACCGCGGCCCCTGGCAGGCGGAGCCTAGGGGAGTCAGCATCAAGACGCGAGCTCCCGATCAGTGCCCACCAGACTTCTGTGGTGTCTGTCCTCACATGCAGCCACTAGCAACCGAGCCAGCTCCTGCTCAGATGCTGCTGCAGCACGCGCTTGGAAACATGCGCTTGGAAAGAGGGCGTCATCCAGGCATAACTTGTGCGCTTCAGCACCAGCAGGCGCGCTGCGGAGTGGCCCGGCGCCGGCGCGCGCGCCTGCTGCACGACCTTGCTGTTCTGCTTGCGCAGCTTGCGCTTGAGCTCGTCAAACTCCGCGTCGCTCAGGATGGGCTTCTTGGCGGAGTACGCCAGCGAGGCCTCCATGAAGCGCTGCTCTGTCGAGCTGCGCGACGCAGGCCAGGCTGTGACGGCACCTCATGGTCAGCTTCCTAGCGGAGCACGCCAGTTGGGCCTCCACAAAGCGCTGCTCTGTCGAGCTGCACAGCACAGGACAAGCTTTCGATGCCAATCATGTAAATAGATTCTGGCAGACAACGCCGGCGGGGCGCCCATGACTTGGCTGCTCCGCATAGCCGCGGAGCATGGGAGGGTTGCGGGGCTGCTGACGCCTGTAGGCCATGACAAATCGCGAGGCAGAGCAGCGCTGTCGCGGGACAGATCAGCCACACAGAGCAGGCACTGCAGCGCCGTCTGCAGGCAGCGCGACACGGCAGAGGGCAACGGAGTAGGCTGCGCGGTCCGCAGCTGCAGCCCGCAGCGCGCGGCCGGCAGGCCGCGCCGCGCCGGCCGCGAGGGGCAGGGCCGCACCTCAGTACGGCCACCTTGCTGCCCTCCCACAGCAGCTCCTCCTTCAGGTTGTCAAACTCCTCGTTCGACAGCATCGGCTTCTCGTCATAGTAGAACGACTGCCGCAACCGGATATAGTCACGTCAGGCGCCGTGCGTGCGGGCCGCACTCCAAGATAAAACCAGGGAAGCGTGCACAAGTACGCAGCGCAGGTCGAGCCGCGACGTAAGCAGAGGCGGGAGAAAGCTTGCGCTGCGCTGCCGCACCCGCAGGGCGTCCAGGAAGTCCTGCTCCTTCTCGCCCAGCGTCCTCCTCCCCTTTGGCCGCTTCCCCTGCACGCCCCCGGGCCACGGTCAGACCGTGTCCGTGAGCCAGCCCATTCGCGCACAGCACTGCGCACAGCGCCACCGCAGCAGACGCCCCAGAAAGGCGCGGCCGGCGCGCCTCCGGGTCACAGTCAGCCCGTGCCCGCCAGCCAGGCCAATCGCGCACAGCGCACAGCACCGCCGCAGCAGGCGCCCCAGAAAGGCGCGGCCGGCGCACCCCCTGGTCCAGCGTGCAGTAGTCCAGGATATTCTCGTCCACGATCTCGAACAGCTGCGCCGCCTTCTCGCCCACCTCGTCGGCCGCCTTGCTCACGGCGCTGCCCACCTTCTCAGCGGTGCTGCTGACCTGCTCCGCCACAGCCTCCACGCCTGCGCGGCGTGGACTCGCAAGTCAGCGACGCAGCGCGCTCGCGGCGCGCTCGCAACGGCAGCGAAACGTCCTCGTGCGCGCGCCTGTTGTTTCCGTGCTGGCCCGCACGACGCCACGGCAGGCCTGCCGCCGCGCCGGCAGGCGGCAGCCGAGCGCGCGTGCCGCCGCCGGGCGCTGCTTCGCCGCGGCCTGACCAGTCAGAGCGCTCGAGGCGGGCCCGGCGAACACTTTGAACGCCACCATGTTGACGCGTGACACCAGTTATGAAGGCACACAAACAATAATCTGGCGTTTAGCCCAAGGTCGTAAGCTTTCCTGTCATCAGGGAGCTCCTCCACACCCACAGAACCGAAGAACCTGACCCTAGCCCTGCAATGGGGAGGTGCCCGCAAAGGAGGCTTGGCGGCTGTTGCGCAGGAAGGGGAGGAGGCTCCTGCCGGCCTATCAAGGTGCAGCCGCAGCCCCTGCACGCCGCCCTGCACTGTCCTGCTGGGGCTGTGCATGTCTGTTGCCGCGGACGCGCTCTGGCGCACTTTGCGCCTGGGTGCCAGTGTATTTTCTTTGTGCCCGCAGACTGCATTCCAGGGCGCTGGACTCATTGCAGAGTGCTGGGCAGCCGATTGCACAGGCGCCTGCTGCGGGCGTGCCGTGGTGCGAACGGCGGCGACGCGCCCCGCCGTGAGCGCGCGCCTGCCGCGGCGCGCGCAGATGGTGGACAAGAAGAAGTCGCGGAGCAAGGAGGTCGTCACGCGCGAGTACACCATCAACCTGCACAAGCGCCTGCACAACACGAGCTTCAAGAAGAAGGCGCCGCGCGCGGTGAAGGAGGTGCGCAAGTTCGCGCAGAAGATGATGAAGACGCAGGACGTGCGCCTGGACGTCAAGCTGAACAAGGAGATCTGGCACAAGGCGCGCCCCCGCCCGCTGTGCGCCAGGCGGCTGCCAGCTCTCGGCGCATGTACGACGGTGTGCGGTGGTGTGCAGAGCCGCGAGCCGGCATCTGACCGGCGCGCGCTGCTGCAGGGCATCCGCAACGTGCCCTTCCGGCTGCGCATCCGCATCGAGCGCAGGAGGAACGATGACGAGGATGCCAAGGTGAGCTCAAGTCATGCTTGACCCCCGCGCGCGGCCCGCGCCCTGTCGCAGCTGCATGGCTGACGCGCGCGGCGGTCCAAGCTCGACTCCCCCGCGCGGCCCGCGCCCTGCCCCGGCAGCACGGCTGACGCGCGCGGCGCGGCCGGCGCGCAGGAGGAGATGTACTCGTCCGTGACGATCGCGGACGACCAGTCCACCAAGGGCAAGGGCACCGTGGTGGTGGACTGAGTGCGGCCTGCCTGGCTTGCGCTGGCGCCTGCCACGTGCCGGGGAGGTCGCGGCGCCTGGGGCTGTGAGCCGCGGCGGCGCGCGAAGTGTTGGGGCGTTCCGTGCCATGACTGGTTCGTGCCAAGCATTTGGATGAGGCAGATCAGTGTAACATGCTGTGTTTATTTTTACTGTATGATGTGCTGGTGCCACCTCTGTGCAAGCGCGTTTGCACAAGCGATGGCTGCAGCAGAGCTCGCTGGGCAGGCGGACTGTGTGCACCTCCTCACATCATGTTACAGACAGAGCCGCAAGGCAGCCAGACATGCCGCCGACCAAGCCCCTCAGAAGCGCAGCTTGGCAAAGAACCACCTGCGCCGCGCAGCAGGTCGTCAGCAAACCGGCAGGCAAGCACCCGAGCGCGCTGCGCGTGTGCGGGGTGCAGGGTGCGCTGGGCGGCGCGATCTGTCCTTGCCGATCGTCAGCGCACTCGCTGGCAGGCAGGCAGCAGAGCGCACTGCACACGGGCAGGGTGAGCAGGGCGGCGCGGCCACCTGTTCATGCCAGTCAACAGCACACTCACTGGCAGGCAGGCTGCAGAGCGCACTGCGCATCTGAGAGGTGCAGGACGAGCAGGGCGAGAGAAGTGCAGGGCGGGCAGGGCGGCGCGCGCACCTGTTCTTGCCGCTCTTGAACTTCTCCTCCAGCTGCTTCTTCGCCTCCTGCGCCGCGCACACAGAGCCGTGTCACCAACATGCCCGTCCAGTCCGCACACAGAGCCGCTCTCTGATGAGTCTGTCCTGATGTGTCTGTTCTCGGCGTATACGAGGCGGTGGCCCTGTACGTCCTGGCGTGCGGCGGCTGGCGTGCGGCGGCTGGCGCGCTACCGAGCGGCTCTGCAGCAGCGCCTGCGCGCACTGCGCCAACCCTGAAGCACTAATCCCAAGCACACGTGCCCAGCGCGCTGCCGCCAATGCTCCGCTTGCTTGCCGCAGCGCACACTCTCCAGACCGCCGGCGCGCGGCCACCGGCCCTGCCGCCGCGCATGGCGCGGGCGCGCAGTGCGCGGGCGCGCGCCTTCCGCGCCTCCTGCTTCTTGCTCGCGTTGTCCAGCACGTCCTGCGTGACGACCGACTTGAGGTCCACGTCCAGCGTGTACCGCGTCGGCATCATGTGCTGGTAGTTGACGACCTTGATGAAGGTCTGCGCGCGCCGCGTCAGGCGCGCGCCGCATCAGCAGCCGCGGCGCACGCGGAGCGCCCCGGCGCGCGCGCGGACGCGCGGCCGGGGTGTGCGCACAGCGACGCCGGCCGCAGCGGCTCACAGCACAGCCGCAACAGGCTGCCCGGCCTCGGGAGCTCAGGGGCACAGTGGGCGGCAGCACGTGCCCCTCCTGACAGCCGCAAGGGCTCGGGGGCACAGCAGGGCGGCAGCACTTGCCAGCACCAGCAGAGCAGAACACTACTGGTAAGCCAGCCTTCAACGCGCAGGCTGCAGGGCTTCCTCAGCCGTGGCGGCAGGGCGCAGAGCGCGCGCTGGGGCGCAAGCCGCTGGGGCGCAAGCAACGCGCTTGCAGTCGTTCCAGGCGCACCTTCAGCCGCGAGTTCTTCGCCTGCTTCTTCAGCGAGGACCGCTTGATCACCTGCGCCGCGCCACAGCCCGCTTCAGCACCGCCGCTGGCAGGCGCGCTCCCGCACAACCGGTGGTTTCAGCACTCTCGCTTCGCCGGCGTCTCTGGTGCACCGCGCCGCCCGCAGGGCGCTTGCAGCCCCGGCTCCCGCCTGCTCTGGCAGGCTCGGCAACGCAGGAGCGCCGCGCGCCGGCGACCGGGCGGCGCACCTTCCGCGGCTCCTTGGCCAGGCCGCACACGATGGCGTGGCCATACGGCCGGGCGGCGGTCCCGTCGTCCTGGTTCTTCACAATCACGGCCTTCTTGCCCGCGTAGCGGCCCGTCAGGAGCACAATCACCTTGCCGGGCTGCGCGCCGCGCAGCGCACGCCCTGTTAGGCGCCTGGCGACGGCCGCGCACGCTGACGCCCCGCGCTCCCTACAGACACGCTTCTCCACTGTGCCTCGCGCGTTCGCTGCGCCTCGCGCCGTGCGCTTGGCCAGCCCTTGCGTGCCGGCCATACTAGCCTTCTGACAAACCGCCTACTCTGGGCCAGCAAGCAGCCAACATCCCCAGTCTCCACGCCCCGCTGCACATGGCCACCGCCCCCGGACGGTGTGCGCACCTTCAGGAACTTGACCATTGCGCTCCGCCCAGGCCTTGCCCCGCCCAAGATCGCAGACAGGCCCCTCCACAGACCAGCGCAAGGCGCAGCTCTCTGGCGGCCTGCTGGGGCTCGACCAGGGTCACAGCCCTAGCAGGGCTACAAAGCAAGTGCACGACAAAAGAGCGGGAGTTGCAGCGGGCCGAAAGTAACGAAGGAGCATGTCCCTGGGGTACGCAGAGAAGCTGTCGTACCACGAGGACCTGGGCGGCCAGCTGGGCGCGCCCGAGCTGTTTGACGCGGACGCGGACGCGCGCCGCAAGGTCGCGGAGCTCGCGGCGCTGGTGCGCTCTCGGCGCATGCTCTGCTATGGCTATGTGGTCTGGGCTGTGCTGCATCACGCACAGTGTTCAGGCCGTGCAAGCAGGCTGCAGGCGGGCCCGGCGCCGCAGGTGCTCGCCTGCGACAACATCGTCGTCTTCACGGGCGCCGGCATCAGCACGTCGTGCGGGATCCCAGACTTCAGGCAGGCCCGGACGCTCATGGTTCCAACGCCTGCCAGAGCAAACGCGCATGCTAGTGCTAGGTGGTCGGACATGCTGCGCCTTGCATGCTTTGCTACGTCGGCGGTCCCGTCGCGGCGCTATCAGCGTTGCTCGCGGTGCTTCTCGCGCGAGCACAGCAGTGTTCAGACTGGTATGAGACTGACGGCGGGCCGCGCTGGGCAGAGGGGCGCCGCAGGGCTGCGCTGCCTCGTGCGGCAACCATGCCCAGCCGACCCAGGTACTGACGGGTGCCCCTGGGCGACAGGGGCCCGCAGGGCGTGTGGACGCTGCAGCGCGCGGGCGCCCCCCTGCCCCCGGCGCAGTGCAGCTTCGCGGCAGCCAAGCCCAGCCTCACCCACCAGGCGCGCTGCCTTGCCGACGGATCTGGCACCCTTGCCGCTGGCGCGCCGCCAGCTTGGCCTCACCTGCCAAGCGCGCCTTGCCGTGAAAGGCGCCCGGCGTGGCAGCCCTGCTGCCTGGTGCTTCTGGCACAGCCAGCCAGCAGTGCCTTGGTCGCAGGGCCAGCAGGTGTTCTGCAGGCACGCCTGCGCAGAGCACTGCAGAGCCTTGTCACGAACCCAGACGCGCGTCCCCAGTACCGCCCCCGGCGCTGCGCGCATCGCAGGGCGCGCCCGGACGTGAGGCGCGCTGCATGCTCAGGCACGCGCTCCCCAGCACACTCTGAAAACCCGCGCGCTGGCGCTGCGCAGGCGCTGCTCGCGCTGCTGCGCATGGGCAAGGTGCGGCGCATCGTCAGCCAGAACGTGGACGGGCTGCACCTGCGCTCCGGCGTGCCGCGCGTGCAGCTCGCCGAGCTGCACGGCAACTGCTTCGTCGAGCGCTGCGAGCGCTGCGGCGGCGAGGCCGTCCGCGACTGGGAGGTCGAGACGGCGCGGCCCCGCCCGGCAGCGCTCGGCGCGGCTGGCCCTGGGCGCCCTGGGCGCTGAGGGTGGATGACCAGCTGGCGTGTTCCCTCCCTGTCATGAGCAGGGCATGATCCGCAGCAAGGACTTGTCTGCAGTTGGTACCCACTTGCAATGAGGAGCGGACTGGTCGCGATTATGCAGTTGAGCGGGCGCGCCAGGCAGGCGCCGAGCCGCGCCCGCGCCCGCGCCGGCGCAGGTCGGCTTCAAGCGCACCGGCCGCACGTGCGCGTCGGCCGGCTGCGGCGGGCGCATGCGCGACACGGTGCTGGACTGGGGCGACGCGCTGCCGGAGGCCGAGCTGGCGGCGTCGGAGGCGGCGGCGGACGCTGCGGGCCTCGCGCTGTGCCTGGGCACCAGCCTGCAGGTCGCGCCGGCGTGCGACGTGCCGCTGCGGACTGTGCGCCGGGGTGCGCATTGCTACCCTAAACATAACCCCAGTCTGACAGCCTGGAGAGCTGGGCGGCCTATGGCCTGCAGCACTGCAGGGACTCGCTGCTCGGAGCGGCCCGGCTGTCGCTGAGCGCGGTGCAGGGCTGGTGGCGCTGTCGGCCGGGTGCGCGCCGGCCCGCAGACCATGCCAGCCGGCCTGGCCGGGCAGCGCCCTCTGGCTGCCGCGCGCTGCACGAACAGCCTGGCAGTGTTGGCGGCTGGCAGGGTGTTGGAGACGGCGGGCGCGCCGCCCGGCATGGCCAGTGAGGCAGCGGCGGGCACGCGCAGGCGGCCGGCTGGTCATCGTAAACCTGCAGAGGACGCCCAAGGACCGACGCGCGGCGCTGGTCATCCGCGCGCGCGCTGACTGCGTCATGGCCGGCGTCATGGCCGCGCTGGGCCTGCGCGTGCGCCCCGCGCGGCCGCGCCAGTGCCGCCGGGCGGTATCTGCCAGCCGCAAGCAGAGCAGCCAGACCGCTGGCCATAGTGCATCTCAATGGCTCAGAGCCGAGGAAATGCTGCCAGCCTCTTCTTTATGACTCCACAGCAGCGTGAACAGCGGTAGCAGAGGCCGGCCTGCCCAATCTTTGGGATGGCCGCAACGCCGACGGCCGCAGGGCCAGCGCAGATCCCGCGCTACGTGCGCACGGACGCGGCGACGGTGCGCGTGCGCCGCGCCGCGCCGCGCGGCACCAACCCTGATCCGCAGCCGGCCGCCGCCGTGACGCTGGAGGTGGGCAGCGTGCACGGCGGCCGCTGCCCGCTGCCGCTCGTCGCCGCCGTGGCCGTCACGCTGCCGGTGCGCTCGGGCTGCTTAACGGGGGCTGGCGCGCGCGCGGCCTGCCGCTGCCAGCGTCATGATGCTGGCCCTGCGGCTGAGCTCAAGCGCTTCCACCTATTTTTCATTTTGTTGTAAGTTTATGTTCACGATCATGTGTGTTATTATTTGGTATGACCATGGCTGACGCCCCGCCTTGCACGCGCGGCAGGGCGGCGAGGTGGTTGCCCTGCCCGCGGCGCCTTTCCGGGTGCGCCGCACGCTGGCGCTGGGCGCCCGCATGCGCTTCGGGCTGCGCCTGACGCTGACGGAGGCCGCGGATGAGGGCCGGCGCGCCGTCGACTCGCACGTCGAGGTCGACCTGCTGGGCGGCGCGGCCGCGGCGCGAACCGTCGCGTTTGTGACGCAGGCGCGCCCCGCGGCCGACCCCGCGCGCCCCCGTCCAGGCCAGCCCTGTTGAAGGGCGACGCACGCAGCGTGATGAAGACGTGGCCTCCCTTGCCCCGCTGTCGGCAGCGCCCCCCTGAGGCCATGTGGTGGAAGGTGTTGCATCTGATCTCGCAACATTTCTGTGTCGCACCCGCGCTGCAGGAGGCAAAGTACGAGCCAGGGAGGCCGGGGCGTGAGCCGGAGGCGGCGCCGGCCGGCGCGTCTGCTGCGGGTGCACAGCCTGGCGCAGGCGCGCCGGCAGACGGCGGTGCTCGGGGCGCCTGTGAGCGCGGGCCGGCCGGCGGCGCGGCCGGCGAGCGGCCCGCGGATGGGCCGTCGGCGGGCCGGCCGGCTGGGCCCGCGGCAGCGGACCGGCGCGGCGTGGGGAGCGCGAACGTGGCGGCGGGCAGCGCTGCCCAGGTCGCGCCCGAGCCTGCGCGTGCCCACGAGGGCCAGGCGGCGGATGAGCTGGGCCACTCTGACCGCGGTGAGAGCGAGGCCGGCGGCCGGCGCTCCGGGCAGGAGCGCGCGCCCGGCGGCGCGGCCGTGCGCTTGGGCCGGCCCTGCGGCCGCCGTGCGGCGGCTGCGGCGGCAGGCGCGGATGAGCCCGCTGCCTGCACTGCTCCAGGTCCCGTTGCGCGGGCAGAGCCAGGCAACAGACGTAGCAGGGAACGGGCGAGTAAGCGAGCGCGGGTGTGCGCATAGGGCACGTTCCGTGCTATCAACCTCCTGCTGCCACTCTTCAGTCCTCTCCTAATGCTCACCATGGCTCCCACTCCTGTCCCCCCGCACAGGCAAGTGCAGCATCCGGGCGTGCATGCGGCGGCGCTGGTTGGTCCCTACCTCCAATCCTTGCAGAGCTGTTAAGAGCTTGTACTTGAACCCGGCACGCTTTCCGGCCTGCACTGAGACGCGCTGAAATGCTTGTGAATGAGCTTTTTATGTCACCCATTGCGGTACATCTTGCTGCATTTCCACACATGTCTGTGTACATGTGTGGGTGTCTTTGCAACGGAGTGCGTGCATCACTGCTACTCTTGCAACCACTGCAGAGCACCGAGTCCAGGCTTGCTGTGTATGCCAGTTATTGGAAACACTGTGCTGCTGCAGTGCAGCAACGACATGTAGTAGTTGCCAGCCTTGGCTGCTGCATCCAAGCTCGGTGCTGCAGAGCAGTTCAGGCGGAGAGCACATCTCGGGTGGAGTGCATCTCCCAGCTTTCAGCAACGCAGCCAAGCAGGGCATATGCACGTCCAGCACACGAGCACTGTGCAGATCCATCAGGCATGCACAGGGCTCTGCTTGGTACGCATACTGCATGCAGCATGAGTTGGGATGGCTTCATGCCACCCATGGACCCCAGGCAGGCAGACAAGCCAGCCACCATGAGATGCTGCCTACACCACAGTGGCAGCATCTGAGCAGACTGCATGCAGCCAGCTGCGTCTGCTGTGCGCTGCTGGCTGCAGTCAGCAGGAGCAAGCACATGCACAGTGCGCTGATAATGACAAGAGATCGCAGACAACGCCACCTTTTCAGGCAGAGCCTCTTGCACGCGCATGCCTACAGCAGACATGTCCTTGGCTGGGCCAAAGCCCTGTCTTGGCAGAAGCTGCTCTGCAGCATTCCTTGTGGTCGTGACTCGCACAGGCTGTGAGCCTGTGCGACTCATGCAACTGGCCCCAGGGCCCTCCTGACCTGTTCAGCCTGCGGTGCCTGCGCGGTGGGCAAGCACCAGGCGTTGCAGCTGACCTGCGCTGGCCTGCGCACACTATGACTCCAGGACGCAGGGAAAGCGTACCAGGTCAGCTAAAGCCACTGAAGGTGCCCCTGGGGCAGGTGCTGCTTGCTTGTCTGCACAGCCCTTCGCTTCGAACAGCGAGGAGCCTCTCTTCTCCTTTTGTCCCCAGGCTTGCTGGCAGCTCAAGTGAGACGTACGCGCTTTGTGGCGCGCGTGCAGCCAGTGGAGGGTAGGCAGGAACGAGCAGGATACTGGGGCCGACTCCGCTGTCTCTCCTGGTCTTCCCTGACTGCCTCGTGAAGCAAGGCCGGCGCCTCAGAAGACCGCCCGTGAATGTGGGGCAAGCTGTGGTCGGGTGTGGGACGGCAGGGGTGCCAGGCGCTAGCACGGTGACGTTCTGCAACTTTGGCAGGGACCCTAGCGAAGGCCGAACTATGGCGAGCGCACATTGGAGGTTAGGTATAACGAACAACTACAGCTTTGCTGTCCATCATCACTCAGAGTGGCCGGCAGAGTCATGCAGGCTGGGGCAGTACGGCAACGCGCCTGCATGACTCTGCCGGCCACTCTGAGTGATGATGGACAGCAAAGCTGTAGTTGTTCGTTATGTCTCGCCTCCACTCTGCGCTCGCCATGTTCCTTGGCAGGGGTCCCTGCCAAAGTTGCAGGAACATCACCGAGCCAGCGCCCGGCACCCCCAGCCTGCAGCAGCGTATCATGTCTGCCCTGGCACCGGTCTGAGCAATGGGTTGCGCCCTACAGGCTCAGGCAGGTGCGGACGCAGCTCTGGCGGCGCTGCGCACAGGCTGCACAGGGCTCCGGCCCCTGCCCGTCTCGCGCCAGCGCATGGCGGCGCGGCTGCCCGCGCCTGGTGTGCGCGACTGTGCAGGTCGTCCAGGAGCACGGGGACGAGTGCACCCGGCGCCTGTACCTGCAAACCAGGCGCGCCAGATGTGCCCATGCCATCCCGCCCCGCCCTGCGCGGCGGGTGGGTGCCCTGAGCGCCGGCGCACGGCCGCACAGACGGTTGTAAGGCCGACGTGGATGGGCAGGTAGAATTTACTGGATCCTGGCATAGAAATCATGCTCTGCTGAAAGCCGCTGGGGACCAGGCAAAGGCAGGCTTGTGCACTTCAGGAGCTGGCGCTTGTGGATATGGAATGTATCTGAGCCTGTGGGACCCAAAGCAGATGGCATGCTGTTTGGCACAGGGAGCATGAGATGCCATGCTTGCTGCCCCAGAGCCAGGTGCACATCCAGAAGGTCACCCGTATTGAAACACACTTGCTGCTTGGCAGTTTTAGGGTGTTCAGATGAGTGCTGCAGGCGCGCTTGAGTGCTGCAGGCGCGCATGCATGGTAGATTCCCAAAGCTGGCCTTGTGCCATCAAGCACTGGCACTTGAATGGACACCTCAGAGGGTCAGGGGCGATGCTTTACTTCGTAAGTACGCAAGTAGAGAGCAAGAGGAGGCCATGGCATCCAGTTGCTGCACATGCTCATGCACCTCTGTCCTTGAAGCCGGGCATTTCAGGTGGGTATGTAAGCAGAGCAATTTGTACCAGGTGACGAGCACACAGCGCTCTGTCAGGGATGCTTGGACTCTTGCTTGCAACTGCTGCGCATAAATACTTGCGCGGCATGGCAGTTGTGTTGGTGCTGGGCGCGACAGACAGGCTCCAGGCAGTGGTCCAGCCCACTGTACACCCCATTCGATGTGCACCCCTGGGCACAGCCCGTCACATTACACACATGAGGCAGCCCTGGCCAGGTGCCGCGCCGCGCGCGCTCACTTCTTCTTCTTCCCGCCGCAAGTCCTCACACCGCCCGGCGGGGTGTAGCAGCTTTCGGCGGAGTAGGTGCCATCGCTGTTGTACGTGTTCTTCGTGCCAAACGTGCCAGCAGAGATGGATTGTGTGGTCGCGTACTCCGTCCTTGACGTAACGGGTACGCGGTCCACGGGGGATCCAGCATCGGCAGCTCCCGCATCGTCTGCAACCAGGCACGCCGTCCTCACGCAGGCTGCACCTTGCATCCGCACGCGGCGCGTTGCGGCCACCCATCGAGAACTGACCTCACAGTCGGGCGTGCGCGTCAGGCGTACATGTCAAGGTCAGGACGAGGCGCTTTACTGGCTGCTGCCGGCGCGCATGCATGCGCTGCCTCACAGCCAGGTTGCGTGTCCGGCTCTGCCTCTGACACCAACGGCGCAGCAGCGCACCTTGCAGGAGCTTGCGGGCGTGCATGAGAGGCGGCAGCGAGCGAGCCTCCAACCCTGAGACGCAATCATGCAGCGTCAGCCACGCGCTTGGCCTCACCCTGTGCATCGCAGTGTGCTGGCGTACAGACATGTGAAAAAACCGCCGCACAACCATAGTTTTGGTTTTCAGACAACGGCAGTTGGCTGGGGGTCCTTGTGACCGGCCACCGGCCTTGGCGCCCGCCGGCCCAGCAACTCCCTTCGCCTCAAGTCTGATGCATTGCTTCCAGTGCATGTCTATGGCACATGCATAATGTCTATGGCACTTGCAAATGCTGAGCGGCTCGTGCTGCGCTTGAAATTACAGAGGCGCTCACCGTTGACAGACAGCAGGGCTCCGATGAGCAGGACGGCGAGCAGCAGCTTGGCCTGCATACCAGCTACCTGCACCGCGCAGCCGCCACCGGCCTGAGAAAGCTGTTTGAGCCCGGTGCGTGCGCTGCAGGGCGCGGGCGCTTCTGACAAGGCCGGCAAGGTAGGCTGGCGCCGGCTGCCAGCGGCCCGCCTGGCGCTCTTGACAAGGAGGCCCGCTTCTTTTGCAGGGTGCGTGCGCTACAATCAGCGCAACGTGACACCCCCAGCTGCCGCACTGAAATGCAAGGTGCATGCTGCACACAGTGTGGCTGTCCTTGGCCAGGCAGGCTTGCGGTCCGCACGGCAGGGTGTCAGCGAGCACACGCTTAGGGGCTGATGCAGGCCGATGCTGCAGATAGCATCTGATCAGCTCTGATCAGACCCCAGCAGGCAGCTTGCCTGAGCTGCAAGGGAGCAGACGAGCCTTGATCACTCACCTTGTGAGTCGCTGAGAGAGCTCGCCGGGGCCTGTGAGCCGGCAGGAAGGCATCGAGGGCCAGTATGCTCGGGTGCGGAGCGTCGTTCGACATGCTTGCGTGCGCACTGACGATGTATGGGTAAAAAAAGAATGCAGCCGTGTATCAGCCGAGCACCTACCTGGAACGCTGGTACAGACTCTGCAAGCTGGCACACGCCCTAGGTTATAGTACAAAGGTGCGCTATTTTCTAGCAGATGCGCCTAAGCTGTCAGCACGAGCGTGATCAGAGCATCAAGTGCACAAGGGCATCTCCAGCCAGTGCAGTGCCGTGCTCAGCCGTGCTCAGTAGGACGGCTCATAGTCACGTAGCCGAACCCTTTCAGCCCCTTGCCATCTACCTAGGTCATACCTAGGAGGCCTTTTGGCCTCGGAGTTCACAACTCTGCCCCCTCTGACGCCCATTCCAGTGCAGGCTCCGGTGATCTGCGCATAGCGCCTGCTCCCGCTCCCTGCCACAATGGCTGTGTCGGTGCTGCCCCTGATCGCGTTCGTCCTCGTGACTCTGCACGCCGGCAATGCAGCGCGCACTGCGCCCGACCTGACAGGTGAGCCCGGCGCTCCCGCCCAAGCTGCCTGAAGTGGGAGAGCTTGTGCGCACCGGATCACACCGCCTGTGCCTTTTCCTGCGTGTGCGGATCAGGCTGCACAAGCAAGGCAGAGATCACGGTTATCAAGCTGTGACAGGGGCTGTGCTGACCCATCAGCGCTCTGCGCTCGCACGCAGGTCGCCAGCTGAAGTGCGTGGGGGCCCTCTGCTCAGCCATAAATACCTTGCATGGCGACCGACCCCCGCCGACAAACTACAGAACCCCAGTCCAGAACACGAGGCCGAACCCGCCGCCGTCCCGACCGCCAACGCGACCACCAACGCGACCGCCAACGCGACCGCCAACACGAGCGCCACAGACTCAAGCGCCCGCTGGACCCTGTGCGCTCCCATACATCTATTCTCAAAATAAGGCTGGTTGCTGTCCGCCTGCAGTATCTAGCCACCGGTGCCAACGTCATGCTAGGGGCAGCACAGCATCATTCACACATGATTCTGTCCCGTTGTGTACTTTCTCGCTTGGAAGCCTTGCCCTGTGTCTTGACATAGACGCAACACAGGGCAATTTGTGGCAGTGCTTCAAGTATCTATGAAGATCATGGCGGTTGTGCTGGTCATTCATCGTGTTGGAGGCCGTCTGAGGTCTGTGTGGCCTGTGCAGGCAACAGTGGCTATGTGATGTGCTGCACCAACAACGCCGGCGGATACACCCAGCTTGGTGCCCAGGACGGCAAATGTCGGCAATGGCAATGTAGGAAGAGTTGCGCCACCTGAGCGCCTCCGAGGCGCCTCGGCGCCTCGACTGCCGCCAGCGCACCAGCGGCCAGCTCCGGCACCTGCCCCGACGACGGCGCGACATGGAGCCTGCGCAGACTGTTCTGGGCTTGAGGGCGCCCCTGCCTGAGCAGCAAGGTGTGATGCTTGGGCGAGCAGCCCGCCTTGAACGCCGGGCCCTTGTCTGGTGGACGCCCATGGGGCCCCACAGGGAAGGCATGCACCGTCTGCATCGTCATGACGCCGCGGCCGGTCGCGGGCCAGGCTGCAACCCCATGATGCCAAGTTCCCGAGCTCACGTGTGGCGATAGGCGCATGCCCCATGGCAGGGATTCTGATGTCGCTGCGCCAGGCAGCCTTGTGCTTTTCCTTGCAGGCTTGCCCGTTTTGGCTTGCGACACCTGAGGTTGGCAAGTATTCGACGATGTGAGACTTCTCGGGCAGCATGCCAGGCTGCGCGCAGCGTTGACTGTATTGGAGTGGGCACGCACGCATGCCTCGCAGCTAGCCGCAATGCTCATAGCAGTGCTGTGAAGTACTGAAGTACTCCATCATGAAGTGACGGAAGCTTTCGATGTTAGTCATGTTTCCTATCCACCTGCTGGGCTGGTGGCAGTGTAGCAGGAGCTCAACTAGGCATGGCTCATTGGGGCGCATGCCGGGCTGTGGCAAGCCAGTGAAGACTTTTTCCAAGGGTGCTTTGGCAGCGTTTGTCTGAAGGTTGGAGTGCATGTATGACTGGGTACAGACATTTCCCGGGCCTGCAGCATACAATAGCTCTGGCTGTTCACACAGGTGAATTGGTGTCCATTTGGTGAGCAGCCATGTTATTTTGGTGAGCAGCCATGCTTTTCTGGGGCGCGCGTCGGCGCTTTGCAACTGCTATCGCTATATTCCTGTCACGCCACACCGCAGCATCGAGCCAGAGCCAGACCACAGCCTGGCAGGGAGCCTGAGTCTGTAATTCTCTGCTTGGCTCAACTGCAAGTGTGCATCTGCCCGCCGGTGTACACTGCGACTCTGAGCGCTCCAGGCTCCAGGCCGCCCACAGCACTGCGGTGCTGATGCGAAGTCCATTACATCAATGTTTACTTGTGGCGCAGTGCAGAATAACATGCAAACCTGGGCAGCTGTCTTCCTCAACACTCTCTGCCTGGCAGGCGAGCGTGCCTTGGCGTTCATGCTGCTCCTCGCACATCCCCTCCATCTGCACAGCTACTCCGCACCCCTCCCCGGCGCAGCGGGCAGCCTGTGACAGCCGCGGCGCTGCACAGCCACCGTTGCCAGGCCCCGCAAGCGGCACGGCGGGCTCAGGCATGCGCAGGCAGCCCAAGAGGCTTGCTGGTAGAGGGGGGTTTTGGAGAACCGCCCACGAGCGCGACATCGCCAATTTCAGCCCCTGTAGCCGCTCCGCAGCCGATTTGACGCTTGCGTTGGTGTTCCTATATGCCCAGGCTGCCGCTGGTAGCGGG
>JAABUJ010001759.1_pt1 | contig 29745 bp, 38 predicted proteins | sample 5559131 | NCBI WGS metagenome assembly JAABUJ01 (sample SAMN10711875, study PRJNA513366) | rock metagenome | isolation source: Antarctica rocks | place: Antarctica: Victoria Land, Mt New Zealand nord | collected 2016-01-07
GCTCCTGATACTATCACCTTCTAGTCTATGAGGACCTTTTTCTTGAGCCTTTTATGTAGATTATACAAGTCTGTATTTCTTTTACAGATCATCATCAGATCACTGTTAATCATTACTAAAGTTAAGACTTTTTGACCTTTCTTTTTAGATTTACTTCTTGTTCACTTTGACTTCAACTCATCATGTTGTTGTTGCAAGCCTTTACTGAGTCATTTTTGATCATTCAGTTTTTTCTTAATATTATGTGATGTCAAGACTTTCACTTTCTCTCAGTTACATCTCTCTTCTGTCATGAATGTTAAAGTCAAGTCATCAGCATCTCTTCAGCTTTCAATAGTCTTCTGTAATGCATTCATCACATCACTCACTTCAGTTAAGATCAGTTCAGAAGAAGCAACACTTCAATGTGCTTTTGAAACATTCTGTAATGAGAATACAGATAAATTTATTCATTCATAATATTTTTATATCTTATAAATTGCTTTCTGAGAGAGATCTTCTTTCTTCTTTACTAAGAGCTTATGTAGCTCTTCTTTTTGCCTGTGATCTCATTCAGCTCAAGATATGGTCAAGAGTTCTTCATAAAAAGACAATGATGACTCTTTCTGTTCAAGAATCTCATCAACTTTAGAGCTCAATTGCTGCACAGATAGTTTAGCTCATTTCAGACTGCTTTGCAGCCCTGAACTAGCTCAAAATTCATTGACATCAAAGATATGTGCTTTCACAAGTTAATTATCATAAATTAAATTTCATAAAACACACTCTGTGAGCATTCCTAATGCATAAGTTCCTAATGAATGAGTTTTCAATACCTTATAAGATCTAAATCATTTAGCTTTAAACTTCTGAGACTCTTCATTTTGTATAAGCACTCAGTCTTCTTTCTTTGTAGTGCTTAATCACACTGTTTCATCACAAATCATTTTCAATTCAATAGTCTTTCATAAAAGAATTTTGTTGACAGTTACTCAAATTATCTGTATCTGCTCAACTCATTTTAACTGATCTTTAAAATCAGTTTCTCTCAGCAATCAGAGGTTGTTTAAGTTGCTTGATAATCATGAATTTATCTTATACAATAGATAGAATGAGCTCTGTTTAGTTGTACTATGAGCTCAGATTTAGGTTGCAAAAAGTGCTTGCAGTAAGTATTCATTTCATAATTGAGTTAATTTATTCATAAGATATTTTGTAAGCATGAAGCTCAACATTTCATTTAGGTTTTCTATCTTTTCATTTGTACAGAAATAATAGAAAGTCATTGTTCTATGCTGAGTCTCAAGCTTTTTCAAATAGTAGGCCACAACATGACTGAGAAAGTTCATATCATTATCAGATAGTAACTCTCTTGATGAACCATAATTCATAAAGATTTCATCACACAGAAAATCTGCAACTGTTGCTTTCATTGCATTCAGAACAGCTTTAGCCACAGATCAGTCTGTAACATAGTTAATTGTCATTATAATTCAGCAGTTTCCTCAAGATGTTCAAGATAGTATGCTTATTATGTCAATTTCTTATCTTTTAAACAGTAGTAGATTCTTGTAAGCCAAATATGAATGTTCTTCAATCTCTTGATGTTTTCAGAATTGTTGAGCAACTTGACAGTTAAGACAATGCTTTGCAAATGATTTAATATTCTGCAATAGTTCATGTCATCAAGCTCAAAGTCAAATGACTTCTAGCAGTCCTGATGCTTCTAGATATTCATATTCAGTGTACATATGTTTCAAAAAGTCTGCACAGTACTGAAACTGTAGAAATAGCACTTTGCTGTTGTTTCACTTTCAAATCAAATATGAGTTGTTCAATTCTGAATCATAACACAGCCAAAATTGATCCATCACATCATTTTTGCACACATGCTTGCAAAGCAGTGACTTTTCAGGTTCTGTATCATCTTTCAGATACAGTATCATTGCTTTCTCTTATTTTACATCATTTAACCTTTACAGAGCACCTAAGAACACTCTATTTACTGAATCTTTCTTTATGAAATTGAGTCAATGACTGATTGAATCTGATACAACAGCCTAAGCTTCAGGTCAATATTGAATGTTGAGATCATACTGCTGAAATTTGTCAATTCATTGAGCTAGCTGTTTGAATGGGTGCAGTGTATTCTTTAAATATTGTAGGCCTTCATGATTCATAACAATAGTCATAGTATGATCATTTTCAATATAGTACTGCCAAGTTCAAAGTGCATGCTTAATGGTCAATAGCTTCTTTTTATGAACAGAATAATTAAGCTCTGCACCTTGTAACTTCTGATCATCATAAATAACTGAATGACATTTCTCATTCATTTCATTCTGCATCAGAACACAGTCAATTGCCTATTCAGAAGTGTTCATTTTGATAGTAAACAGTTTGCATACAACTACTTAAATAAGTATTGATTTGAATGTAAGTGCATTCTTAAGCTGTTGAAAGGCACTGTCACATAGTGCATTTCAGACAATGAGTCAATTCTTCTTTGTATGCAACTCAATGTTATTCTTCTTAAACAAATTCAATAGCAATGCTGTGATTCATGCAAATCCTTATACAAATCATCAGTAGTACAAAGTCAGTTCAAGAAACTACTGTACATGATGTGCTGTCTTTGAGACAGGCTAATTCTTAATGACTGATATCTTGACAGAGGCTGGCTGTAATGTGCCTTGCTTCATAATATGTTTACAAAATTCAAGGATTTTCACCTCAACAGTGCACTTACTAGACTTAGCATATAGCTTATGTTTCTTTAAGATACTGAGAATGATCCATAAGTGTTTCTGATGATTTAAAATTGAGTTGAAAAAGATCAGTATGTTGTTGAGATATATTAGGCAGAATTTGTTGAGTAAGTTTCATAATATAGAGTTCATCATCAACTGAAATGTTGTCAGAACATTGCACAGCTTAAAGAGCATAGCTGTGAACTCATATTTGCTGTAATGAGTGTTGAAGACAGTCTTTTTTGTATCATCTTTAATCACACAAACTTGATAATAGCCTGAAGTGAGATTAAGCTTAATTAGATATTGAGCTTTGCCAATTCAATCTAGGCATTTCTGAATTTAAGAAAGTGAATATTCATTCTTAACAGTAATGTTGTTTAACACTCTGTAATCAATGCACATTCATTATGTACTCTTCTTCTTTTTAATAAACAGAATCAAGAAGCCTCATGAACTTGCAGACTCACAAATCAGATCTTTATTCATTAGTGTTAGATATATAACTCACGATAGCTGTGCTATTAGTGTGGTGCCACCTTTTAACAGGTTATGAGCCCAGGTTAGTGCGTGATAACTTGCGTAAAGTGGCGCCTAGGCCACCTCTGCCGGTGGTTCAAGTCCATGGTGAGGGAGTAAGTCCAAAAGGTCACGAGTTTGAACCGCTGTCTGTGCGCACCCTTTACACCTGCGGGTCGGTTGCGGGCCGATCGCGGGTTAGGGGGAGTGTTAGATATATAACCCACGATAGCTGTGCTATTAGTGTGGTGCCACCTTTTAACAATTAGCTTCATTATCTGTTTAGTCTATTCATTCAGCTGTAGCTGTGACAGAAAATAAGCATTTATGTTGACAGACTTGATGTCACTGATGTCAATGCTATGTTTGAACACTCATTTAGATGATAGTTTATCTGATAAAGTCAACTTAAATATGAATTGAAACTCTTTAATAATAACTTATAGTCATTCATTCATAATAACTAACAATTCAGCTTCTGACTTCTTTGAGTTCTGTTGAATCACTAGTAAGTGCCTGACAGTTCTGTAATTTCAAAGTGTCTTCATAGCTGTGCACTCTTCAATCACATTTAATGTCAATCTGTTTACAGCTTGTTGCCACTTTTTCAAAAACAGATAATGATGTTTTCATTGTCAATCCTGAATCATCATACAGCTCATAGCTCAATCAATCTGAGAATTAATGACTTTCAATCAGATTAATCTCAGAATGAGATCATGTTCTTAAAGATTCACAATTTATGCTTTTAATTGTTATCAAAAGCTATTTATCTTGAGGTGAAAGATCAGCTTTGTGATTGATCAAATGACCTACTTGTTTAGCAAGAATATCTTAAGTAATTTGATTTCATATTAACTATCAATCAACATTTGATTGACAACTGTCAAGAAGACATATATTTGATTCACATCTGAATCAACTAGTACTTTCATGTTTACCTTGTTCAGTTCATCTTGAATGCAGTCTGCAAGAATATATGCATTCAAATTGAGAGTGTTGATTTGATTAGAGATTATACTCAATAGTAAGAATTTCAGGTCATTCAGTGTGAATGCTTCATTCAGATCATTATTGAATTGAATAGAAGCTTCTATTAACTTGTTCATGAACACTTTTATATTCATGAATAACTTTAGTTTTTTAAATCATTCAAATCAACTTCAACAATCTTCAGCTTCTTCTTGTCTTTACTTTTTCTCTTATTCTTATTCTTGCTCTTATCTTTACCCTTATCTTTACTCTTATCAGTGTCCTTGTTGTCTCAGCAGTCTTTAGCTATATGCAAGAACTTTTCACAGTGAAAGCACACTTTATTCTTCTTACACCAGATTCAATAAGCTTCTGTATCTGACTTATTTAATTTAGATGTGATTGATCTCTCATGGCTTTGAGACTGATCTTAAGAATTGATTGATGAGTTGTTATGATTTGAATTTGAGCTGTTAAAGACATTAAGATAACTCTTGTTATGTGCTTCTTAAAGACTTTATTCAATTTGATTGACTCATTAAATTAGCTCATCAAGAGTAGTTACTTCAGTCTCTAAATACTTTCAGAGTTCAAATCAAATCTTCTGCTTTAGATTCTGAGTGAACTGTCATTTCTGTTTGTATTTGACTGATATAGACTGAAGAAGTTGTACAATCTTTGTAAACTTCACTTTATATTGTTAAACTGATTTTGTTTATTTCAGTGCCTCATAATGACAATGTTGATGTTTCATTTCATTAACATTTTCAAAGATCAGTAGAAATGCTAGAAAGAAGTTATTTATATTTTAAGATTTAACATTTAATGAGTCTTCTCTGACTCAAAGTTGTTCTTCTTTTCAGAGTCACCATACTTTGACAGTATCTTTCAAATAACTGACTGTAACAGTAATCTTTGCTTCATCACTCAGAAGTTGATTCATCAACATTTTGTAGAATTGAAAGTAAGCTTTTATTTTAAGAACTTACATCTCTGCAGTGTCTGCTTTTCAACTATTCTTATAGACAGACAGTATCTTCATCTTCAGAGAATTCTTAAACATCACTGCAGAGAAAGACACTATTACATTAAATATTTCTTAAGTCTCTGAAGCTGCACTAGATAGAGATGTGGCCTCAGGCATAAAGACTGATTAATCAGCATAAACATTTCTTAATTAAGTCTGAAGAAATGCAATTTGACTTGTCATTGTCTTATAATTGACTTGAGAAGCTGTTTTTGACACTGATGACTGACTAACAATAATGAGTTCATTCATCATCATAGAAATAGAGTTGAGCTTCATACTGAGAGATTGTAAATGATTGAAGACATTAATTAATGAATCAATTCTGATTTGATTTGAATTGCTGTCAAACATGTCACAATATAAGAAAGATAGAACTTTTCTTCATACAACACAGCATAAGGATTTATCTCTTTATTCTGTAGTCTCAACACTGAAGTAGTGATGAGCACTGAAAAGAGAATGAATATATAGTCTATGCAATACTGCATTGAAACTTTCATGATCAGAATACAAATCAAATCAGCTCAGGCTGAAGCCTGAGCCTCAGAGCTGCTTGAAAGTGTGCCTCAAATCTTTGGTGCTACTAGATGTGAATCAGTCTGTAGAAAGTTGTTCCTATTCATTTATGCTATGTAGAGTATATATAGGAAATGATGACTAAGACATAAATAGGGGCGCTTAGTAAGAGATGAGTAAGCAATGATATCACAGTATGTAGAAGGCTGTGGCACAAGTGTGGCACAAGTGTGGCGTTGATTTGGCCTCAGCTTACCTAACGTTATAGTGGTGGCGCGCCCAGGGGAGTCGACTGACCTCCTTCCATCACCTCACCTCACTGAAGCATCATCACATTCGTTATTCTTCTTGCTCTTCTCGCAATAATAACCTCATAAGGTATTCACCCTGACTGGGTAGCTCTTTCCCGTGCGAGATCGGTCCTGTCATCTGTGATATCCGGGTCCACCGCGACCTTCCACGGTCAGTCACCCCAGAACTCCTTCCAGATCTGGTAGCGAAGTCGCCGCTCCGGAGGTTTAAATCCAGAGCGTCTCTCAACTTTCTCAACTTCACAACAACACCAACAACAACAACATTAACCACACTTGCATTCGCACTCTTCTTCGCAGCACACACAAATTCACTCTTGAATGTCTTCTCTACTTTACCAAAATCCACTGCCTTTCTTCTGTTAACTCTTACGCCTTCAAGGGCACTTCGTCATCCCTTGCGTCGCAACGCTACGCGGTAATCAGCGACTGACCTTGAGTGCACAACGTGAAGGCTTCCACTGTGAAACAAGACAACGCATCGGATCGACAGTCCATTTTCCCGTCCAGCTTCACGGCCGTCCTTTCGGTCACACACAGCACTCCGATCTACTATCTTTTCATCGCCCACTTTCCTGATCCTCTCAACCTTTCAACAGCTCTTTATAAGGCGTTGAGTGTCAGCAAAGGCGTGCTACGCATTGCAGTACTTGTCAATACCGACAACCACAATCGTAGTCCTCGTTGGCCTTGCAGCACGTTACCCTCTACGCTTCCTATAGTCTGCTTTCCGCCCTAAAGCGTTATCTTCGGCTGCTTCATTCTCCTGTCTCACGAGCAGCACTTAACGACTTCAAACTCGGAATCATCGCTACGCGTCGGTCGCACTTGTCTACATCTTTGATTCACTTCCAGTTCAGCTTGGGAGTTACGGAACGTACATCTTGACGCCATCGTTCTTCTGCACCTGAACCCTACCCTCTTTCAAACGACTCCGGGATCACCTGAACGGACTTCGAACAACTGATGCAAGCTGACTTTCGGTCCAAGAAATCAGGTATGGCTATTGGAGTAATTTTCCAGCATGTACCTGGCTAATCTGCGATAGACGTTAGCCAACATGAGTCCATTGCAGTCCTGGATCATCCTGATCTTAGCGATCGTTGCCGCATGGCTATACTACAGCAAAGAGAGCTCAAGAAAGACCAGCTGGTTCAATCAATCCATTCCATTCCTCGACAACAAACAAAATCAAGCTTCACAGCGTCGCACCAATAAAAAGGCTACCAACAAGGCCCAACCTCACAAGACATCCAACGGCAGTGCACAGTCCTCGAACGACAGCGATATACCAGTCGTCGCCTCAGCCTCCGGTCCTTCTACTATCACCAACAAGAAACAGCTCAGACAGCGCAAATCCACCAAAGGTATATCCGACCCGATCAAGAGCCTGCCCAAACAAGCAGTCGTGAGCTCAGCTGTGGAGCCTGACGTGAGCGATGTCGTTACTTCCGAAAAAGGAAGTCTTGCTGGTGAAACTTTTCATAACAACACGTCTCCCAAGCAACTCTCAGACTCGAAGTTGATCTCGGATTCGAACTCGAAGACTGCCACCTCTCTAGCACCAATCGCTCCTGTCAGTTCTACCTCAGACGTGAAGACTTCCAACGACCTGACATCCCTGGACTCCACTACCTCCAAGACCAAGTCTAAAAACAAGAAGTCGCGTGCCAATGGCAAAACCGTCGTTGCCGCGGATCCCAAGAATACTTCGAGCTCCCAAGTCACGTCGACAGCTTCCTCAACTGGTGGCATGGATGCAGACGATGACCTATCGTCGAGCAACTCTCCGCTCTTCGATCCTACCCCTACGTTCAAGAATGCGAACAGTCATGATGTTAGTGACATGCTCGAAGCGCCCGCCGCCGGACCTTCTGTGCTGCGCCTGACCGATCCGAATCAACAAGCTCCGCAAAAGCAACCAAAACAGACTACGAACCCTCAATCACAAGAGACGAAGCGACAACGCCAGAATAGGCAGAAGAAGGAAGCGAACAGACTCGCTCGCGAACAGACGGAGAAAGATCGGCGCGTACTCTTGGAGCAGCAACTCCGTACAGCCAGAGTAGCGGAAGGACGGCCGGCTAAAAACGGAACGGCCGCTGCGAAGGCACCAATCACAAACGCCTGGACTACTCCCGTCCAGCCTACGAGCATCCACAACCCCTCCCCGGCGATCGCCTCGACGACATATGCCGCCCCGTTGCTCGACACGTTCGACAAGGAGACCTCGGCCACCAAGGCCTGGGAGCGTGATCTCCCATCTGAAGAAGATCAGATGCGGATGATCAAGGAGATGAATGGTGAGGGGGGGTGGAAGACGGTGGACCGCCGTCGGAAGCGGAAGGACACCGCTGGGAGTGGCACGGCCACTTCCAGCGGTGAGACCAGCGAGGCCGGGAGTGGCCCCGCCCCCGTCGTGGGGGGTGCGGGTCACCCCAACGACTCGGACTGGGCGGTGGTGTAAATCATCACGGCCCAGTCCGGGCGGCCATCGGGGTCCCTCCGTCTCCCAGCCCCGTCGCCATTCATCTCCTTGTCATGTATACTTAGCGTTCGGTCGTTCGTTCGTTTGCTGGGGGGGCTTATCCTGGTATAGTCGTATTGAATAGATAACATCAATATCAATCAACATGAGTGTGCCATGGTAGATTATAAGTGATATGTTCTTATGCGGAAGGCCCCATCTTGGCCTGAAGCAAAGAGCAACGCGTGCACATCAAGGTGTCTGGTGAGGGCCCCGACAATCATATCTTACGCGGCATAAGCTGAGGGAGTCTACCTTCCCTACTACGGATTTATCTTTGATTGAGGCACTCTCCGTATCCATTAGACATACCTTAACACATGGGTAAACTGGAGGGATCTCCATCAGCCCAAAGACGAGATACATGTCACGTGCTTCCATGCGTGCTGGTGGCTCCCGAGTATTATTTGCAGCGCTTCGTCTGGTCATGCCGAATCACTGATGTATGGAATTTGGGCAGGCTCAGGAGGTTGTAGTTCTGACATGATATAATATAATTAGATAGGATGACTTCAGAATTCATTTCTGGTCTCTGTAGCGGCCCGCTGTCTTTCTCTTCTCCACGTTATTGATATTAATTGGGCCTAAGGCGGGTCCAATCCAAAGCTGTGCGAGTGAAGGTCGAAGCTCGCTACTGCTAAATCTACTAACGTGTCCTGATTGAAACATTGAACAAGGGCTCTCCATACTCACCATACTACACTGTATTTCTCTTTCACAGTACGATTCTCCTCCCTTATTCGGCCAATAACCTTTACCTTGCTGTGCATAACCTTACTGTGCACATCTACAACGACCTCCAAGAATGGCGCAGATACGAGGCACAGCAGGGTATAACCTTGGCCCGTCAAACTCCTTCGGCGGACCTAGCAGGTCGGATGCTACAAGTGATCCAAGTCCCCTCGATGCGATTCGGGAACAGACGAGCAAGATTGAAGACTGGCTGGATGTGTTGTCGGACCCTGTCAAGCCGTATGTCTCCAATGTGCTGTGCTAGCGATGGCGCCTACTCTACGGCCCACGATACCTTTTCTCCAAACGCTGTAGTCTTATGCGCTGCTGACGATGCGGTGCTCTTGTTAGATATTTGCCAGCAATCGGCCGCTTCCTTATTGTCGTCACCTTTCTCGAAGATGCCATCCGAATCATCACGCAATGGCACGATCAGCTCCTCTATCTAAAAGATTACCAACATAGTACGTCTACGCTATCCTTGCCTCCGCTCCCTGAGGTACAGACTTCTAACACAACGTCCTCCGGTCGAACAGTTCCACGTGGCCTGACCCATCTCTTCCTCATCACCAATGTCATTGCCATGGTCTCTTGCTCGACCCTGGTCATCATCCGCAAGTACAGCGAACAAGCCGTCATAGGCCTCGTGGGTGTGGTCATCACCCAAGCCCTAGGGTACGGCCTAATATTCGACCTCAACTTCTTCCTGCGCAATCTGTCAGTGATGGGGGGATTGCTGATGGTACTTTCGGACTCGTGGGTGCGCCAGAAGTTTGCGCCTGCCGGACTACCTCAGATTGACGACAAGGACCGGAAGATGTACTTCCAACTTGCTGGTCGGGTGTTGTTGATTTTCCTTTTCGTGGGTTTTGTCTTTGCGGGCGAGTGGAATACCGGGAGGATACTAGTCAGTATTCTGGGCTTTGTGGCTTGTGTGATGGTGGTGGTTGGATTCAAGGCCAAGATTAGCGCGGTGATGCTGGTGGTGATATTGAGTATCTTCAACCTATTGGTCAACAACTTCTGGACGGTAAGTCATAATGCACCCGTTATGAGAAGCTTACCACTCCTACGCTGGCAATGCTGACTCGAATGGTCCGATAGTTGCATCCACACCACCCACACAAGGACTTCGCCAAATATGATTTCTTCCAGATCCTTTCAATCGTGTAAGTGCTGAACTTTCTCTCTCGCGGGCACAAAGGTCTAGCTGACAAGTCAACTCAGCGGCGGCCTCTTACTACTGGTCAATATGGGCCCTGGCCAGTTCAGCGTCGATGAGAAGAAGAAGGTCTATTAGACTCCACAAGTAGAGTACTCCAACAATCACGACTATACGACGAACAGTATAGAGATGCGTCAAGCCGGCACAAGCTGCTGTGAGGGTTTGACGGAGCATTCAGAAGTACCTGACTGCCGCATGCTCCAAGATGTCTGTTTTCATTTACTCTAAAAAGTGGAGTCTGCTTGACAGGACGCAGTGTGTCATGTATCATATGGTCCGTACAAGATTTTGGAATTAGATACTTTTGTGCAATGCATCCGCGTTCCTCTACTAGGTAACCACGGGCGAAGGCCCGCTGGCGTACGAAGGTGGGATTTATCGGCAGTTCAGGGGTTGCTTATCACGCGCCCTGTCAATTGCTGCTGGTTGTGCGAGACCCAGTATGAGGAAACTAATGCTCTCCTGCAACCCAACGGTGTTGGAGGGGCATTCTACCACAGCGGAATCATGCCGGCACCCCAGATGCGGAACGGAACTGATACAGCAGGACCCCGAGATACACCCTACCTTAGAGCTCGACACTGCGCAATGCCGCAGTTAGAGATTTAAGTGCAGCGTTTACATGACTTCATGAAAAGTCTGGGGCACAGGCTTTAATTTTACTAGGGTCCATGAGAACGCAACGTCGATGAGCTGTCGCGATCATGGCAGCAAAATCCTGGCTACCTATCCCTCGGACCTCCCACTTCTCCCTCGCCAACATCCCCTTCGGTATCATCTCAACAGCTTCCTCCAAGACCCCACGGCCTGCAATAGCCATCGGCGACAAAGCCCTTGACCTCGCCATATTCTCCTCCAACAATGGCTTCTCCGCCCTTCCTTCTATCTACCCCCACCTCTCGGTCTTCTCGCAACCCACTCTCAACGCCTTCGCGGCCCTCGGCCGTCCCCTTCACCGCGAAGTTCGGAAATACATTCAAAACATATTCCTCGCGGACACAACGCATCCGCACATCCTAAAGTCGAATCACACCTTACAGCAGCAAGCCCTCATCCCCCTGCGAGACGTCTCCACGCATCTGCCCCTCCACATCGGCGACTACACGGACTTCTACGCCGGTCGGAACCACGCCTACAACGTCGGCGTCCTCTTCCGAGGACCCAACAACGCCCTACAACCGAACTACACACACCTCCCCGTCGGCTACCACGGCCGCGCTTCCTCCGTCGTCGTCTCCGGCACGCCTATCCGCCGACCCTGGGGCCAGATCCTCGACACCCCGACCGCGGAGCCCAAGATGCCCATCTTCAGCCCCAGCCGATGCCTCGACATGGAGCTCGAGCTCGGGGCGTTCGTGTGCCGCGCAAACCGCATGGGCGAGCCGATCCCGCTGCGCGAGGCGGAGGAGTACCTGTTCGGGCTGGTGTTGATGAACGACTGGTCGGCGCGCGACATCCAGGCGTGGGAGTACGTGCCGCTGGGCCCGTTCGGGGCGAAGAATTTCGGGACGACGATCAGTGCGTGGGTGGTGCTTGCGGATGCGCTGGAGCCGTTTCGGGTAAGGGGGTTGGAGAGTGGGACGGAGTTGCTGCCGTATTTAAGGGAGGAGAGGAGGGAGAGTGTTTTTGATGTTAGGCTTGAGGTTGATTTGACGGGTATGGCCGGCCATGGCGCTTGGGGGGGTGTTTCTACGGTTTGGCGGGGTCGTGGCTGATTGTTTGTTATAGATGGGAACGGGACGACGACGACTGTGACGCGGACGAATGCGCGGAATTTGCTGTTTTCGTTTCCGCAGATGCTGGCGCATCATTCTGTTACGGGCTGTCCGATGCAAGTGGGTGATTTGCTGGGTTCGGGCACGATCAGTGGGACGGAGCCGGGCACGGAGGGGAGTTTGCTGGAGCAATGTCAGAACGGCAAGTCGGTGGTGAAACTGCGGGACGGAGAAGAGAGAAAGTTTTTGGAGAATGGGGATGTCGTCACCATAAGGGGTTGGTGTGAGGGTGAGGAGGGTGAGTTGGTTGGCTTTGGGGAGTGTGTAGGCAGGATTGAGCCGGCGGTTGAGATGTGAGGTGTTGCTTTCAAGCGCTTGCGAATGGTGTAACTCACTCATTTCAGCAACCTTTGTGAACTGGTGCCTCAACTCATACTTCTTCTGTGTCAGAGTAATCTATCTAAGAGGACCCAGCCAGTATTGACAAGGATTCAATGCCTACGGTAATTGACCTGGTTGAATATCCATGATATCCAAAGCGGAAGACATGCGCCGTTTCTACCTAGGTAGTCTCTAGCCTCACCGCCCGCGGAAGCATTTCCGTCTTCCCCACACCCCACCGGAACGAATGGAGACCTCGAATCATCGTCTTACCGGCATGGTATCTTACAATAGCCAGCTCCCGAAGCTGACATCTACGGGCGGCTGGAATGATTTGCCATATGACCGTTATGGCACTGGCTGGAATGGAAGTGTCGTTGCGTTTTCTTCCATCAATGGTGCGCGCAACGTATAACTATAACTGCATGATACTGATCCTACCCTCGTCCTCTTGAGACCAGTGCATGCGTTGCTCATTGGGAATTGGTCGCCAGCCTTCGACTCAGTCTATCCTGCTTCTGGCATTGTCAGCGTTGCTCACCTCTTAATATTCTTGCCCTTTATAGCCCATTGAACGATCAATATGGGCTACCAGAGCGTCGGCGTAGCAATCATCGCCGTGCTCTTCTTCGCTATACGGTATCTTAATCGTACAGATGTACCAAGGATCAAGAATCTCCCCGAAGTCCCCGGTGTACCTATCTTTGGCAATCTCCTCCAGCTTGGGAACGAACATGCGCGAAAGGCAGGAGAATGGGCGAAGACTTATGGACCAGTGTTCCAAGTACGAATGGGAAACAAGGTATGCCTGAAACCGTATGTTCGCCAGGATCATGTCAATTGAACAATGCACGATAGAGAATCATCTTTGCCAACACCTTTGAGTCGGTGAAACACCTCTGGATAACCAACCAGTCCGCTCTCATATCTCGTCCGACTCTGCATACCTTCCATACTGTCGTCTCCTCATCGCAAGGCTATACGATCGGCACCTCTCCGTGGGACGAGTCATGCAAACTTCGACGCAAGGCCGCTGCCACTGCGTTGAACCGGCCCGCCGTGCAGTCTTATATGCCAATCATCGACCTCGAAAGCAACATCAGCATCAAAGAGCTGCTGGCAGAAAGCAAGGACGGTCAGATAGACATAGACCCCAATCCATACTTCCAACGGTTCGCACTCAATACCTCTCTCACTCTCAATTACGGAATTCGCATCGATGGGAGCATTGACAACGAATTGCTGAAGGAGGTTGTGCATGTGGAGCGTGTAGTCAGCAATTTGCGAAGTACGAGCAACAACTGGCAGGATTATATTCCTTTGTTGAGGTTGTGGCCGAGTCGTGACAGTCAGGCGGGAGAGTACAGAGTGAGACGGGATAAATATCTAACGCTTCTGCTGGACATGTTGAAGGACAACATTGCGAAGGGAAAAGACAAGCCGTGCATAACTGGTAACATTTTGAAAGACCCTGAGGCGAAGTTGAACGAAGGTAAGTTTTTGCCGGGTCATAAGAACATAGGACGTCGAGTTAGGGCTAACACTTCGTAGCTGAGATCAAGTCCATCTGTTTGACAATGGTCTCCGCTGGACTCGACACTGTCCCTGGCAACCTTATCATGGGCATCGCCTACCTCTCCTCACCCCACGGTCAAGAGATCCAGGGGCGTGCATACGAGGAGACCATGAAGGTTTATCCAGACGGTGATGCTTGGGAGAAATGTCTCACAGAGGAGAAGGTCCCGTACCTGACCGCATTGGTAAAGGAGATCCTTCGCTTCTGGACGGTCATCCCCATCTGTCTGCCTAGGGTCAGTATCAAAGATATCCAGTACGAGAATGCTACGATCCCTGCAGGCTCCATGTTTTATATGGTAGGCATGACGATGCATAGCAGTCGTCAACTAAAGAAAATATTAACTTGATATATAGAACGCATGGGCAGCGGACTACGACGCAACGCACTTCAAAGACCCCAACTCCTTCCTCCCAGAGCGCTATCTCGACAATGCCGAGGGCACAGGAACACCTCACTACGGCTACGGCGCCGGCTCGCGCATGTGCGTCGGTTCGCACCTGGCGAATCGAGAGCTGTACACGGCCTTCATCCGCCTGATCAGTGCGTTCCACATCCTGCCGCCAAAGGACAAGCGCGATGAGCCAATACTAGATGCCTTGGAGTGCAATGCTATTAAGACGAGCTTGACTACCGAGCCGAAGAAGTTCAAGGTTGGGTTTCGGGCGAGGGATCCGGGGAGGTTGAGGGAGTGGATCCGGGGGAGCGATGAGAGGACGAAGGATTTGTAGTTCGTCGTCGAGGATGTCCGTGGAGGTTGTGTTTTTGAGTACTAGTCTCCCGACTTTGGTTGAGCATCGTGATCATGATTTTGGTTAAGATACTCCGATTGTATATTGCTGGTTCATATTTAGCCATAGCATCTGAACTAGGCAAGGAGTCGTTCCGTTGGATGCTGTGTCCCACGCCTGATCTGCCACTAACGTTGATTTTAGCGGGAACCTGGGGTAATGACGACACTGTAAGTTGCGATGCCTTATCGTCTCGCTCTCACCACCACATCTCTCAGACTTAAGCAACACATCACACAAATCTCAATACTCAATCGCAATATTCACAGTCTAGTGAAGTAAGTAAAGAATACCATAATTTTATTCTACACAGCTCACATCGCCCTTCATGCAGAAATCAGACCTTTAAATCTCCTCAATCAACCACCCCACACCCCACACCGCAGCCTCCAAAATGGCACCACCATCCGACCCCCACGAAGGCGGCGACCTCTTCGACATGGCCAAAGACGGCACAACCATGCCCAACGACGCCGGCAAACATAACCTCATCCCCTCCGTCCCGCGGCCCGACCAAATCGCCGACGACTCTACCGACCCAGGCGCCGCCGACCTCGCCAGCGCCGCCGACAACCCGACCGACATCCCGCGCGTACGTCTCATCTTCCCTTCCTCCCTCCCTCCCTCTTCGTCAGGGGCGCACACACATATCAGCTAACGACGTCCTGGTTGCATACAGAGACACAAAGACATAGGCACCACGGGCGAGGTCCTCACCGGCACGGGCGACCAGCTGCCCGCACAGGTGGAGTCGAAGCGGCTGCATATGGGGGCCAACGAGCCGTTTAGTAAGGGGCATGATAGGATGGATAAGCATCGAAGGCAGAAGGAGAGTGATTTGGAGAGGTATGCGGGGGAGGGGGCGGGTGTGGATGAGGTGCCTGGGGAGGAGGAGGAGGTGGGGCGGGAGGAGGTGAGGGAGAGGAGGGATGGGAAGGAGGTGGCGGAGTGAGTCATAGTGTTTTTATGAGGTGGGATTTTGTGCTGGAGTCTGGCTGAGGGAGGCGAGGTCGCATGTGATGCTGGGTACGGTACAGCTGACGTTAACACGGCACGGTGAATGTGCCCGGTGCAATGCATTCACCTGGTGTGCTCGTCTTTATAAGAAATTCTCAAGGCCCGTTACCTTCTTCTCTTCTTTTATATCTTACCATAACGTACTATGCCCAAGGCTTGGGCCTGACGCCCTCTCATATGGGTCTGCATCTTGAACTTATACTTGTAGCTATGGCCACAACATCGGGCGTTATTTTGCTTCCTTCCTCTTTTTGCTTCTACTGACCTCATCTCATGCCTTTGCGGCATTGATTTTCGAGCTCGTTATCCGTTGATTCAAGTCTTTGGATAGATGCCCTGTTCTCTCTTCAGTGTCACTTTGACTGAGTTGATCATGACTCTTTTTTCAAAGAAACTATTCAGTACTTCTCTATCCAGAGTCTAGTACCCTCTCCCTTGACAGAGGCACCAAAATCAGTGTGTGCTGAATCTTTTGCTTTCGGACCGCTTCCAGACCTTCGGACACGGGATGCCCGAACGCCTCGGAGACGGCCTTCGAGAACTTCCGTCACTGGCTGTACCAGAAACAGCTCACGTCGCCGAACCGTCCCAACAACGGCGCCTGGGATCGCCTACGCCTGAAGGGGCTGATCGAGCTCTACACCCTCACCGACTTCCTCTGCGTCTCCACCCTCCGAAATCTGATCACTGACACCCTGAACTTGATCTCACTGAGCATCAAGGCGTTCAGGCGCGCAATCTTACATGTGGCGTCAAACCAGATCTCCATCTCCACCTTGCTCCGCCTGCTCGTCCGCATGTATGCGAACCACGTCACCTCGGCCGGATTGCGGCGCGTGGTGGCTGACTGGATGGGGCCGGACTTCCATGTAAAACTGACGACTCTTCTGCTGGAGGATGTGGCCAAGGGCAAAGGGAAAAAGCTGGCTCGCAAGGCTGCCATGTGTGAGTATCATGTTCATGACAAGAACAGTCCCCAGTGTAATTGAGGGTTCGAGAGCGGACACGGTGTGCTTCACCGGAAGTGGTTATGAAGTGGTTCTGAAGTGGGGTGTGTGTCGTGGGTGTTAACCCTGGTTTGGGTGTTCCCTTCTGTCGCTCTCAGTATTTTCTCAGGTACCCTTCTTCTGAAGTTCATTGGGCCATGTTAGGCCCGTTCTCACGCATTGGGATTTGATCCAATGACGTTTGGCCCTCGCATCATTCAAACATGTCACTTGCTCAATCACACTCAGACCTGGCTCAACTCTGTTCATTCCGGCCCATTCTTTTCTTTGGATCTCCGCCACTTCTATCAAAGCCGACTAGAGCGGCAATTGTGTCGCTAGACAACGTGATCTGAGTTTCGCAGCAGCAAGAGCCCTTGGAATGTGGCTGCATTGGAGAGACGCATCTCACTGAAGCTTCCATTGCAGATGGGCACCAGGTCTCGAACTCGAAACACCTCCTTTGCCAGATGTCTTCGTGCTTGGTTGCGAATACCGGGCTCGGATGGTCTTTAGCAAACTTACTAGTTTTATTGAGGCACAGTCAATCTCGAATGCGCAGCAGCTGCGCGGACCAATATCCTAAGGATGGAAAGAGTCTTGTCCACCTCGCAAGCCCACCAGCTAGCTGCAAAAACACTGTCATTGAATCGCCGTCTCTGCATACCTGATTACTACTCTGTCTGACTGCCCATTGCGGACCGATAGGGCAATGACTGGAGACTTTCGCCTTCATTTGATACTTGAGTTCACGTCAGTCTACCGTGACTTGATTGACTGGCACAGCTAGACTTGCAAGCAGATCTTCCAAGGCCTCGCAAACATGAACAAGCTGGCTAAGCCATTGTTACCAGCTTCGCTACAAAGATGACCAAAATCAACAGAGCGCCTCTCTGAATTCTTGTCGGAGTTTCTATCTTTCCATACCAACAGCCAAATGGCTGCTCGTTCGCTTTAAAATGCTAAAGGCACGATGATCGAATGCATAGCAGCAACGGAAAATAAGTGCGAGAACCTTGACCAGTTGACAAAGCAGCTAACCCAGCGACGGAGAGATTTGAACCTAGATGCGGTTGACTTCACTCTTATTGATCCCACTTTTCACAGCAACGACAAGATCGCCGCTCCTTTTCTCCATAGGGCTAAAGGCACGAAGATTGAACTCATCGCAGCACTGGAGTGTTAGAACTTTGATCAATTGGCCTCGGAGTGGATCCTCGCCAGAGAGACTTGAAGCTTGATCCTGTTGGCTTCACTCTTGATGATGTGTTGAGATGGAGTCATGGATCAAGTGTATGGACGTTGAGATTTCTATCACTGACAACAACAACACAACTATACATACTAGCAAAGGCGGCAGAATATGTTACTCTTCTTGACTGAATTGTACTTGACCCCGATTCTTTCTATTCTAGAGAGATGCAAGTCTTATTTCTCGGTATTGATTGAAGCAGAGACTGATCCAACAAGACTGAAGTGGCTCCCAGCTTATCCCAACTTCAGATGAGGAAAAGCGACCACCGCCACCGCCGAAGCCGGTGGGCAGTGACCTGGCAGGTTTATGCCGTTTGCGACAACTTTCAGAAGTTTGTCGATCCGGAGGACGGGGAAGATGAAGACGGGGATGAGGACGAGGTTTAATACACAGGATCCGAAGATGCACAACGAAGATACTGTTACCGCAGAGAGTCGCTGGAAAGCGTGAAATGAGGAGAAGAAAGCGTTACGGTGAGAATTGAAACAGGAGCTGATCAAGAAAGCTTGGGGACTTGCGTCAGTCTTCAATATACTCTGCGTCCAGTGTCTACTCGGCAACTCATGATTTTGAGCTTTTCAAGAAGAACACTACTCAAACTGCTTTCTCGGAACCAGGGGATTCCAGTCTTCATCATCTACAAGTATAGTGGTGTATGCAGTTTACTGTACGGCGAGCATACTAGACTATGCGGTGGCAAATTGGATCATGGGGATGGATTGGTCACTAGTATGTGTTTTCGTCCTCTACCGATCTGAATACGCCCCGTCGTCGTGGCTCCCTCGGCCCCGCCGATGCCCCAACCGCTGCCGCTGCCGCCATCGGCGATGTTCCTCTGTCCCGGCCCGTCGGGATTACTTGTCGGCAGGAGAAGTTACTCGGGCCGTGGATAATCTGGATGCGGCTACGGGATCGCTTCGGCTTCGGGCCGAGAGAGCGTCACGTCCACTTGCTCCTGCGAGGCCTGCTTTGCATCGTTACTCTTGCTGCCACATTCCTGGCAGACAACACCTTTCAGGACTTGCTCCAACCCACCATAAAACACATCAAAGCCTAATTGCACAAAACCCCTTCAGGTCTGACGTCAGGTCTGTTGCTTGCCGTGAAGTGAGCTATTGCTGGCGCACCCAACACTTTCAAGCACCATGTGATTGTTCTGGATGAGATCAAAGCACAGAACACTTAGCCTCAATGCGTCGAACACAGTAGCGAAGAAGATATCTGAAGTTGAGCATGCGTTCAAAACTAGTACGACTCTGGCAGCGCTTCCTCAGCCAGCCCGCAGACATGCAAGCAGATTTTTTCGACTTTGTGGTGATTTGTCGTTGATACAAGAGTCACCTGGCACTGGAGAGACAATGCATGCATTGATCTAGCCCTTAGCTAGCATAAGATAAAGGTCGCTATAGCGGCTTCAAACTTTTGTGTACACCAGCAGCTGCCAATCTTCATCCATATCGCAGAAGCCAATCTGGGTGTGAGAGTCAATCTCTCAACGTGGTTTAACGCCATGTCGATGTCAACGCAATACAACAAATTTGCAAGAAACAATCTGTGTTAACAAAATTAAGTTCATACTTCGTTTTGAGTCATCGTCGGTGTACTGCTTCTGCTTGACGTGATTGAGGATCTGCTTGGCCATCATGTATGGCAGAACTTGGGAGTCTATACCAGGTTCCTTCTCTACTCTGACATGAACGAAAAGCTGTTGTTCACTCCTTACTACTCTTTTGCTCAAGTTCACATGCAAAGAGGGGAATTGTGAGCAGATGCTCCAATGAGGCAGGGGTTTATGGATAAGCAAGCACCGGAACGAAAATCTAACCCAGATAGGTTAGAATTGACTGCCCCGACTTGACTGCCCGGAGTCGTTCTGGAGTATCATCGCCTCTCGCGCCTCCCCCTTGCTCTCCAACACCCATCGTCCCAAAGCGGTACCGGGTCAGCTCCTCCCCACCAAGCAGCAAACCAGGGCTTTGGGCAAAGATCAAGGAGGAAAACGCCAGCAAAGAGCGAGAGCTGCGATTACAAGCCAACCGTAGACGACCGGAATGACTCGGGGCAGTCATCTTTCGACCATCACTTTCTAACCTTTTTCCATTAGCCCTTCTTAGCTGCATTGGGGCGTTCACTAGACTCCGATGAACATGACTGCTAGTAAGGGTCCCTTACTAAGGTACTGCTGTCGCCCCTGCTGTTGTCCTCATTGACGCCCCCGCTGTCACCCCCGCTGCCACCCCTGCTGTCGCTCTCACAGAGATAATAAAAATGGTCAGACATTGAGATGATGACAGCAAGCGAGGGCAACAGTGAGGGTGACAGTATGGGGGCAACAGTGAGGGCGAGAGCGACAGTGAGGGCGAGAGCGACAGTGGAGGCAGCAGCGGGGGTAACAGCCAGAACGACAGCACAGTGTGAATGCCTCCAATGCAGCTAAGAAGGGCTAACGGGAAAAGGTTAGAAAGTGATGGTCGAAAGGTGACTGCCCTGAGTCATTCTGAGCAAGCACTGTCAATATTCAGCATGAATGTCGTACTACAATCAAGCAGCAAGTGCTCGCTGCCGCCGAAAAACTGTTGTTGGACTTGCCTCCGCCGACAAAATTTCTCGCGCCGCCGACGACCTGGACGCCACTGCGGGAATGCTCCGCCGCAACGCGAAAAATATTCATGCCAGCGTTGCCGTTGTTCCGCTTGGCCTGCCGCCGCCTTCCTGCCAATCTCAGTCCTGCTCCCCTCACCGCCGTCGTGGTCGGCGGTAGTTGTCGTCTCGGTTTCGGTTTGTGGTTGGTTCGTGGCTTTTACTTTTTTGTTAGATAGGGACTAATGGAATCTCGTGAGACTTGAAGAGCAAAGATTGAAAAGCTCTGATTCTGCGCTTTCAATGAGATTTCACTTCTGAAAGATATTTGAGGTCTTGCCATCCAAGCATTGCAGGCCAAAGGTCAACACCTGATGCCGAGGGCTTTGGCACGATTTGACATTCGAACATGACCGCTCGTTGCAAGACCTGACATGATCGACATCTGGAGAGCGTGGGAAGATCCCAGATTGATGAGCTCAAATATGAAGACAGACATATTCTACATCCTATTCGACTTCAGCTTCCATGTCATCAAAACTGCCCAAACAAAGAAGGTTTCACCATTCATTTAATGACTCATGCTGAAACTACTCAACACTCTGGTTCAAAACAGAGTGACTGAAGCACATCTTGACCAAGTCAATAAGCAGATACTGGGAGGTGTTCTCGGGCCACGGGCAGAGATAGTCGACATGGGTTATGCTCCACCAGCAGAACCGACATGATCTTTCAGAATAACCCATGACCCATCTCGGATCACTGTCTTCCGACATACATGCTTACTGCAGAAGTGTTCAGCTTCGATAAGCTTTCACTGACATTAATGTGGTCGCAAGGTTTTCTATACTTCATGCACTGTTGCCGGCAGACGATTTGTTCAGCAAGCACAGGGTGTTGTCATTGATCTTCAGAGGGAATGCATTGCTTGGGGACAGTCCAATCACCTGTCTTTCATGCAGTCTTTCCGAAAATCTCCTGACGTTCACAGGGTGTTGTACATCAAGCTTAAGGGCAAATGGGGGCTTCACCTGGGTCTATATCTGCGACAGTCAATGTTGGTAACGCTGGCACTGCTGGCACATATCATCTCTGAATTGACCATGCCCGCAAATACATAACACACTACCAGATCTGCAGGACTTCGAGCGCGAGGAGTGGGCCTGGGTCTACGCCTTTCATATCCATGGAGGGGGAGAACGTGTCAGCGCCACATTGCGGCATGGCGCCATCTGAATCTCTAACCGCAATCAGCTCTGTGGCATACGCAGACACTACCCAGCCTCTACCAGCATCTCCCAAAGCTCCCTGAAACCATCCAGCGTTCTCCGGCATTTGCGACACTCCAGAGCCGATTTGGAAGAGAATTCAGCGATGGACACACCATACTATGTCTACTATATCACAGCTATTGTTGGCTCCCTTCTTCAGTTGCAATTTGCTTCTAATACTGGGTTCTGCGCAGCATTCATTGTCAGTCGCCCCCTGCCATATGCCAATAATCTCTAGCATCTTATCAAGGTTTGGCCTGGTATCCCCAAGCATCCCCAGAACTGACCCGGCAGCGACCTGATTGCCTGCCTAATCCTCATTCGACTGCCATCGTCTGAGTCGCACCCAGCAACCCAGGTTTCGCGAGGTCTTCGACGTTCGAAGCATCCAAGATCGACAACGAGGCTGAAGCGCGAATTACCGTTGATACGTTCTTCCGAAAAGACCTGTACATGACCTCTGAGACGCTCGTTTTAACGCACCTCGCTGCTTCCGTACCTGACAAGGCCTCGTCGCCGCCGTGCCGCCCCTGGCGCTCCCGCCGCCCCTGCCCTCTTGGGCGAATCTGGCGTTTGTTGTGATGGGCGCCGTCCTCGCACTGGTGCTCAGCTTCTTGCATTACCAGCTGAGCGCCAGGAAAGAGGACCGGGTGGCCGCCGCCGAGAGGCGGAAAACAGGCCTCAATAAGAAGGCGGAGAGGCCCGCCATCGGAGACGATCCATTGCCTACTGGTCGCGATTATCTGTCGGCCGAAGAAGTTCTGGTCTGTGGAGAAAGAGGAAGATAACGTATTGCCTAAACCTCAAATCCAGCTTATTTCCAGTCTAACGTCAGGTCTACTGCTTGCCGCGGAGCAAGCTGTCACTGGGGCACCCAACGCTTCCATGCATCATACGATCGTTCTTGATGCGATCAAAGCACGGAAGAACGCTTACTATGATTCATCGAACAGTGACCTCCAAGCTGAAATCCCCTTGCAGTCGCTCGCACAAGACAATGCTCCTGCTCGTTGACAACCTTACCACTTACCACAGCAGTAGTTCAGCTTACCATCGCTCACCATACAAGACGATGCAGCTTAGGGTTAGGGTTAGCTTTCTATCCACATGTCAACTAACACCCGGTGGAATAACAAGTGGCAAAACAGCATAAGCCGCTCCTTGAGGCTCTGGACGCCGCCGAGCACATCTTGGAGGCATCGGAGAATAACTGAGAACGTTGTCTTTAAGAAGTCAGATTTCCACACTGGTATCGAGAAATTATCTGCAGACACAGTGAATGTATGAGAGTCACAGAATGGCAAACAGCTGGCTGATTGTGGCCGCTCCACCAAATTATGTGGTTCTTCTTACGGCAGGGAGCTTCAAGCAGCGGTCTCTATCAGAGGACTTTTATTCTGACTTTGGAAAGAGCATGGGAATGGGAGCCAGTATTGATCTGGCAGAAGGATTTGCGGAATGGACACCCTTGGTGGTGAAACACTGTGCATATAAAGGTGATTCTGACAAAAGACAACTATCTGCACCATCAGCATCGCTTCGACTTCATTGTCACCCCAGATTGTTTCAAAGAACTCTCTATCTTCAGTCTTTCTGGCTGCAAGCCACTCAGCTTCATGCAACTCCTTACACAAACGACCAGAGAGTGAACGATGTGTTGTGAAAGTCGTCGTGTTTGACAATCGAAGCTGAACCTCTACCAGAGATTACTCCACTAACCCATGAGCCAGAAGCATTCGAATGTTCCTATTCGGATCGGGCCACATTGATTCTCTGGTTTCTTGATAAAGAGGGATTGGAGATCTCGGAACGCGTCAAGGGCTGGCAAGATACCGCCACAAGAGAAGATAATATGTTAAATTGCTGGACGCTCGAAGACTTCTTGATTTTGCTCTCTCTCAAATTTTTCCTCCCGATGCAACATCTAAAACAACAGATCAATCATGTATAAAAGCAGCTAAGACTGGGGAAGAGATTAAAGAAGAAAGAGAGAAGACTACAGTATGACAAAACGTCAACTAAATCTTCACAACACACTTTATCATGCAGTCAAATTCTAACAAAATTCAAAGCTCTGAGTGCGTTCACAGCAGCTCAGCATGATCATCACTATGAAGAGTGGTGGTAAGGCCATAGACTGCATCGCATTTGTCGATTTCTACGTTCAGTCTCTCAAAGAAGAGGTCAAACACCACTCCTTCGCGATGACAGAAGTCCCATCAGAGAATTACTACAGTCTGACCAAAACAGTTGCACTCCAATCCAAGCACAAAGCTCAAACATTAGCTTCACTCAACCAAGATATACATGCAACCCTGCAGAGCATGCCACTGTGAGAAATCTCCAAGGTACTGCCACATGTCATGAAGCTTCTACGTTGCGTCTTCCAAGACAAACCTCATTTGAAGAGACTTACACCCTTAAAGAACAACAAAGCAGGCATCTTGGAAGGATGAATGCCTGGTGTGCGGGCATGTTGGCTAATATTGTGGGTGTCAGATAACTAGTTATGGCTCTTCGTCCGCTGCTACCGGGTCATCGTCGCAGGCTTCAGGGGAAGCTTATCGCGGATTCAGCTTTGTTCCCCACTTTCGTGCAGGATAGGGGGCTGCCCTTCCCCTGGGACTTGACTGCCCAGGAGATGACACTTCGTGCAATGCCGTTACTACGGCCGTGCGTAGTGTCACAGAATATTGAGTTATTGAATTGTTGCGAAGTGTACCGACAGTCCATCCTAATCATGAAGAGGAGGAATGGCCCAGGGACTGATGTGCCAGAAATGTGCTGCAGTCTGGGGTAAGCCGGACGTCGTTATCTACTTCCGTGGGTGTTACACCGCGGGAGTCGGTAAGTGCGCAGAATGCCTACGGCACTCTGGACGTGCATGTACATGGCCTGAAGGTCAAGATGGACCTCTTGTTGGTGAGTGCTGGGTACTGTTGAGCTCCTGACTAAGTTCTAGACCTACTCTACTATAGGAGAAGAGAACAGGTGTCTTGTATGAAGCGCTTTATTGGACTGGATCTCTGCAGATTCGGGACCCAGTCCAGCCAAGCTCTTGATTATCTGTCCCTCACAAGTGTTGAAGCTTGTCCCCGGATCCTGAAAGAAAGTGGGGGCCAATCAAACTTCATGGCTGAAAGACTTCGAGCAGTCCCAGTATACACCAGGACTAAGAATACTTATGAATATGAGCAACAGCTCACATTGTTTCTGAGAATCATGGGATTAGATAGAGGAGATGATTGAAGTTATAGCCAGTCAGCCTTGACTTTTCAAGGAGCAACTCTCTGAAGATACTGTTAAGATATGGACCGTCTCATCTGTTCCGTCAATTGGAAATTTGGAAATTCGGATACTGACACATGACCTCTACTGCGACCAAATCGTTGCTGCGGTGTTGATGATACCGAGAGAGCTTGCAAGGAGATTAAGAGTAGAAGTCCACTACACAATATTGTGCTCAGTCCTCCGCCCTCACACAGTGGAAGCAGCGCTTTTTTCATTGTCTTTTGTGACTGGAGAGCTGTTTTGACTACTGGTTGTGTGGCGGCCACGTATTGCTTTGCAATAAAGGAGGAAGTGTACAGTGGGCCTGCAGAAAGCTTGCGCTACCCTGGGACTGGCCAACGCGATCAGAGATGACATGTCCTTAAACGTTCGATTCTGCTGCTGGGGCCGCCGCCGCCGCCGACCTGATTCGCAGTCCTCTTCTCGACGCGGCCGCGGACATACCACTCTCGGGTTGACTCGGTCGTCACCACATTACCGATCATCCGGCGAATCGTCCCTCGGACGTCGCTGGAAGGTACTCGTTTCGGCGATCACCCACAGTATGCCGCTGCCGCCACGCTTATACGTGGGGAAGTTGTTGCCGAGCCGTGCGAGAACTGTGTTCAGTGGAACAGGTTGAGGGAGCTGTTCCTGATGAGGATGACAAACTTGGAGGTATCAGAATATCTACACAAACCTACTCGGAACGTCCTTGGGCAAAGCATGAGCAACAATTCGGAATCTGAGTGTACTTGAGCAAGAACAGCTTGATGAGAGGCATTCAACATCCGTATGATTCTCGGTTTAGACCCAGACAGGGTCTATACAAGTATGGATTTGGATGATCCTGATACACTGGAGCAGGCCATTCACACTGTGTGTTCAGACCAGATTCCGGAGGGCTGGGCTCTATCTCAACTTCAGTTGGAGAAGAAAGCATGACACTGGCTTGCTGCAAGGTTCGAGGAACATTCCAATCATTGAACACAAGATTAAAAGGTGAAACAGGCAGAGAGTAATCTGCATAGAGCAAAAAAGACTGTTCAAATGCCTCCGCGAAGGGAGCAGAGAACACCCAGTGTAAAGGAGAAGAAACTAGCGGATCATGCTAGCAAACTCGCAAGTGATGCACAGCGCAATGATGTCTAGATGAAGCACATCTGATTAAGCTCCTTGCTTCGTACAATGCGATATTGTCTTGCGAGGCTCGGAATCCTGTGCACATTTGCAGCTTCAATCGATAAATAAGGATGTCTCTGAACATTCAGATGCAAAGGAACTATCCTTGGAAAATATGTTTGAAAGTACAAAGACAAGATCAGTGTGTGGCAAAACATACAAGATCACTAGGTAACTAAAAATATAACGAAGGCTCCAGAAGTTGGAGCATCGAGCTGGTCGCAAGGGAAGGTGCTAAGTAAGCTCAGGCTGACGCCAGTGTGGATCAAAGCCGATGCAGAGACAAGAAAGCAGATGGAGGAGGATCTGGCAGAGGATATCATGGAGAATCGTTACCGTGCCCAGCAGAGTGGGCGAGGGCGAGGGCGAGGGCGAGGGTGAGGGCAAGGGGCTAGTATAGCCCTCAATGGGATCAGGTACTCTCGGTGGCGATGCCCGATTGATGTTCCCTAAGATGGGTCCAGATCTCTGGTACCTTTGTGTATGAAAAGCTCAAAGAGAAGTACAGCTGGTTGTGAGATCAAACAAGAGTGTTGTTCCTTTTATTGGCCCTTTGAAAACTTACCTGCCCAAATCGCCGGTCGAGCTGCAGCCGTTGAAAAGAATGCATGAACTAAAAAGAACACTTCGCCCACATATTCAAAGAGACAACTTTCGTTTGGTGCTCATGTTCTGCACTGTGGATGGCGCTCCGCAAGATGGGAGAGACATAGTGCTGCGGTTAACTAATCTTCTCGGAAGTGGCCCATTAGGGCGAACGTAAAGTTTGCCGTCCACGCTGTGGGCTTGGCTGAAAAGACATATGGATTGAAGAATGCGGATGAAGCTGGTCCACTTCTCCAAGAAGACACTTAGGCTATTGCAGATCGACAGGCAACGGGTGACTCATTTATTGCATCTCTCTCATTCATTGCATTTTACCTTCTCCTTCAACTTCCTCCTCGCCACCAGCATCATCCCTTCGCTCCTGCGCTGCAGAAGCGCTGGCTAGTCAATGGCCCCAAGCCGCTCAAAAAAGACTTTCAACACATCTCCCAGATCCTAACTGAAAATCCACTGCGACTACAGCTCATTAGGTAGGGAGTTCTGTACAATGTGGAGAGAGACTTGCGCAGAGGACATGATAGTGGTAGAATCAGGTGGAAATTGAGCGGAATCAATTGGAAATGAAGAGGAGAGCTAGAGCCGCCAAAGAGTGTGAAAATTCCCGAGATCTCAGAAAACCAACTCATGTTAATAAGCGGCACACATCGCCGCGCTTGATGTCTCTTCAACTTATACGTGCCCTTGCTTCCCGATCACCTAGCCTGCAAGTTACACTTATTAAAATCCAATTTCTCGCAAAAGAAACAGAACCTATCTTCTCAAACTAACGATCAGCCATGCTAAGATGCTATCCTTGTGACGAGCCACAATGTTCAGTTTACTGCTAAAACCCAAGAATAATAAAACCCAGTCATACCATGCAAGAATTGGAATTCCTCAGGCTTACTATCAGAAACAGTTTGAATCTTTACGAGCAATTTCTTAACAGCCTTGATGCAACCCGCACATGAACTGAACTATAATGACTGAGAGAGTTGATCCTGCTCGAATTATTCAATTTCATCATCACTTGACAGTGCACAGAAGTCGTACATGAAGGATGTCAGGGCTTATGTGCGTACAGCAGATTGACATGGGGGCCACAAGGAACTGCGGAAGTTTGGCATCTTCAATCACTCCTCATCAAAGAGCAACTTCGTGTCACCTCAGCTTTGGAAAGAACACCGGACACTATGTGCTATCCTCAGGGTTTGCCATTACCCTAGCTCAGACTACCTTCCATTGGTTCACCTCCTTCCCGCCACCACTAACTGCGATAACAATCATGCTAAGGATAGCGACATGAAAGATGGGAATGATGATGACAGCGTGGTCCATGATGATGATATGGAGCAGATGGATGAAATTTAGAGTGGGAGCTTGTTAGTACTGAATTTGATGGTAGCATACACGCCGCCAAAAAGGCAACACGCATTAAGGCCATAGCAGAGAAACATGCTCTCTGCCTAGGTACCTGACTGCAGAAGAACAAAAAAGAAGCTATGACATTATTACAGATCAGATCCTAATCACAGCAGCCAGAGGCTCCGCTTTGGAAATTGTATCTCGGAGAGACTCGGAGAGATTCCACAGCTCAGAGCCAAGCAATCTATTCTCAATTGAATCATCATGATCGCCGCCAAGAAGAAAGAGCTGCCGAGATACAAACATTGCAGACCGATCATGCCCTGATCGATCTCCTGAAACCGGCTTCATCACATAGCCAACCATTGTCTACTTATGCCAACCTGAGAGACTAAACAGGGCCGACAGAGTCCATCACATTGTCTCAGAGATAACACAGACTCAAAAAGATGATAGACACAACTTTCTCTGCTCCATCAGACTTTGCTGACCACCCTAGAAACCACCTTGAAACATCACCTTGCCCATCAAGCAAGCACCTGAGGACGCATGAGGCCCCAAACTCACATGAAGAATTAGGGTTTGGACATTAAGTCTAGTTCAGCGACCAAGACAAAAGTCAAGAGACAAGACCTCTCTATCATTCACTGGATTGCTCTCCTCAGTAGATGTGGCAATTTTTCGGCATTTTCAACTTTTATCAATATGCATCCCTTTCCTGACCTTTTACTGTCACGATTCTATTTCTGCATTGAAGTCTCAATCGTTTGTTGTGGCACCTGTGTTGAAGAACACATTTCGCCCAATCTAGGCTCGATTTATCAGCTCTGAAAGAGATCGAAAACTGCTCCACAAATCACTCCATGATGGAGAATGTGTAGTAGTCCACTAGAGAAGAATTCGTATCAAAGAGATTCTCGCTCGCCTCCCTCTCTACACATTTCAGGGTCTGCAGAACATGAAGTCATATAGCTAAAAAGCGCCAACTATGATCTCTCAAGTGCTTCGGATTCCAGTACAAAGTCTTCATATCATTATTTGACAATTCAGACTGCTACTCTACTCACAGCAGCGGACAGCGATGTATAGGTAGGTAGGTAATTTATTCCGCCCGGAGGCACTACGCCTAAAGGGCTCTAGCGCTATCATCCTGTCAAAACTATTGCTATGTCCATGTCCCACGAAAAGCCCTTGCTGAAACGTCTTTTCC